>Ga0209514_10006985_pt1 | contig 13534 bp, 10 predicted proteins | sample Subgrocontami58m_FD_187452 | JGI IMG/M metagenome (GOLD analysis project Ga0209514, IMG submission 187452) | Subsurface groundwater microbial communities from S. Glens Falls, New York, USA - GMW37 contaminated, 5.8 m (SPAdes) (version 3) | ecosystem: Environmental > Aquatic > Deep subsurface >...
ATTTTCAAACGGCGCGAAAAATTTTGCGGAAAGCGAGCCCCGCCGAAAGGCGGGGCGAGCGATGCGAAGGCGGCTGCGGCGACCTGTTCTGAGCCGAGTCGAAGGATTCCCTTTCCCCTTAAACCTATACCCGCCTCTGGAGGGCCTTTTCCTCGCCGCAACCGCCGTACGCTGTTAATTTTCAAGAGTTTTTGATAAAATATATTCGAGCTTTGTTGTAAAGCTGCACTAAGAAGCAAGGAGGTTTCTGGCGGAGCCAGATCTTGCTTCGCAGGACGAGTCCTCTCTTCGGCACATGATTTCTATTAATGAATAGAATTTCTGACGATTTGGAGGACAAAATCGTCAAGCGTCATGCCATGTGCTTTTATAGATGCAGTCATAGCATCTCGTGGATCAGGATCAAATCCAGCATTAGCATTTGCTTCTAAAAAATACCACTGATGCACTTTTGGGTTATATCGCAGATCAAATCGTGCATAATCGCGCAAACCTAATGCATAAAATGCCCGTATCGCATCTTTTTTTATATTTCCGTCAATATCGTTACGAAGTTGCCTGGGTGGAGCGATAAAATAACAGCTCTTGTAGATAGGCAGATTTTTACTCCATTTCTCGTCAAACCCATAAATATTCCATTTATTTTTTACTTTTCCTTTGAATGCAATTTCTGCTATCGGGAGCGCATACGTTTTTGAGGGTGTCTCTAGCACCGTCACTTGAATCTCTTTACCGGCAATAAATTCTTCGGCTAAAATTGCCTGGTTATGTTTATTTCGAAGATTTCTTACTATTTGTTTAAACTTTTCATAGTTAGTGGCAATAGAATTATTGGTGATACCGATACTGCAATGTTCAAAAGCCGGTTTTAGTATCACAGGAAATTTACCCGGGACAAGTGAACGACGAAGTCTATCTCCTAAACGGATTACAGAATAGCGTGGTGTAGGTAACATATTTTTTTGAAAAACTTTTTTCGTCTTTAATTTATTATTTGTCGTTTGTATAGCTACAAAAGATGAACCAGAGTAAGGAATATTCAGACGACCTAATATGCGAGCAATCTCTAGTTCCATTTTTTTGCTGTCTACCAGATTAAATACAAAATCAGCTTTGAGTTTTTTTAAGTTAGAAAGGTCATTCGGTTCAACCTTTATCACCTGTACGGCATAGCCGCGTCGACGGAAAAGACTTAACATATAACGCACAATTTCATCGGTCTGATTGTCCACCAATGCATGTTCCTTCGAAAAATATTTGTCTGTTATATTTTTGGGGACGTAGTGATAGAGAAGTGCGATCGTATATTTCTTTTTACGTTTTTTGGTGGTCATGGTGAAAGCCTATATTTTTTCTCATTATCAATACTTAATACCATGTTCATACACTTGTCAAGTATACATTAAAAAACTAGCTATATTTCAATCTTTTTTGTACAATTGTTTAAAGGCCTGGTGGTGAAACCGGTATACACGCAGCACTTAAAATGCTGTCCGCATAAAAACGCGGGTGTGGGTTCGAGTCCCACTCAGGCCACTATTCGTAAGTAAATACGGGGTGTAGCTTCCCGCAAAGCAGGATCTGGCTCCGCCAGACAATTGGTAGTCGCCTCATCGGGCGACCCGTCAAAGAGGCGGGAGTGCACGCTTTGCACATGGAAATTTTGTCGGGGACTAGCTCAATTGGCAGAGTGCACGCTTTGGGAGCGTGAGGTTGGGAGTTCAAGTCTCCCGTCCCCGACAAAGTTTCTAGTGTAAAGGTTTACTGGAGAAAATTGCATAGCTATTATTCTCGAGAGCCTGGGGTTCCGCAACTCTCGGCAGCCCGATCACAATTATCATGCAAACGATTCTAACCCGTTATAAACCACAAATAGATGCTTCCCTTATCAAACTTCTTTCCAAACACAAAAAATCTTTAACAGAAGTAAATTATTGGGGAGAAGATGTGATAGAGAGACTTATCCCGCTTGCAACATCTGGAAAAACCATCCGCGGATCCCTTGTGCTTTTTGCCTATGAATTATTTGGCGAGAAAATACATGACTCAGTGATTGAGGTTGCTGCAATCATTGAACTTCTCCATACAAGTCTTCTTATCCATGATGACATCATGGATGGCGATAAGATTCGAAGAGGAAAACAAAGTATCTATGTTCAATACCAGGAATTATGTGCACATAAAAACGTACCCAATGCACTTCATATAGGAAAAAGTATGGGAATATGCACAGGTGATCTTGGTTTTTTTATTGCATTTTCTACGCTGAGTTCACTATCGATTTCTGCAAACATGAGACTAAGTCTTCTTCATATATTATCTAGAGAACTTTCATTTGTCGGAGTAGCACAGATGCAAGATATAGATATATCAGCACGTACTGAAAATGAAATATTATCATTGTATAAATATAAAACAGCCCGCTATACATTTTCTCTTCCTTTAGCAGTCGGAGGGATCCTAGCCCAGCAGTCAGCTTCAACGATTAAACAACTCGAAATCTTAGGTGAACACTTGGGAATACTTTTTCAAATTGTTGATGACCAACTTAATCTTTTTGGGGATGCAAAAACGACTGGAAAACCGGTAGGGAGTGATTTGCGAGAACGCAAACAAACACTCTATTATTACTATGCAAGAAAGTTTCTTCCGAAAAATATCTGGGAAGAAATCGAAACGACAACTGCTAAGGATTTATCCGAAAATGAACACAGTAGAATCATAACCTTATTTCAAACCTATGGTATTATGGATGAAGTAGAAAAGAAGAAACGAAAACTATCGCATCAGACTGAAAAAGACATCAGTTCCTTACGTTTGTCCGAAGATAAAAAGGAACTGTTTCGTAAGCTTTCGTCACTTCTTCTCGCACGCACCAAATGATCTGGTTTAGCAAAAAGAAACTGATATTTTTTATCTTCCTGATTACAATACTCCTCATTGGCTGGTACACGGCTCATCCACTTGGTACAAAACTTACTGTCCGGGGTCAAACGTTTGATATAGAACTAGCTGTTACTGAGCAGGAAAAACAACGTGGTTTGGGATATCGAGATTCGCTTGCCCAAAATAGCGGCATGCTATTTATCTACGACCACGCTGAACAATATGGGTTCTGGATGAAAGGAATGCGTTTTCCATTAGATATTATATGGATTAAAGAAGACATAATAGTGGATATCACAAATAATATTCCAAATCCCATAAATGATTCGTCTCAACTACTCTCATTTCAACCGAAAGTTGCTGTTGATAAAGTTTTGGAAGTAAATGCCGGTACAGTAAATCGTCTGGGTATACAGGTAGGAGATACGGTAGATATAAATAACTGAAATTCGAAATAACTCATAAAACAGGTTATAATATATTCGCGAAGGGGAGGATTGAGAGTTGCCCTTTGCGAATTCTATTTAGGAAGAATCGTTGGGAAAGAAACGTAGTTTCTGTCCCGTATCGCGGGTGTAGCTCAATGGTAGAGCGCCAGTTTTCCAAACTGGTGACGAGGGTTCGATTCCCTTCATCCGCTCATACACGGAGTTCAATAAGACTATTGACATAGGTTAGGATTTCGCGAAAGGGTTGGCCTGGGATCTCCCCCTTTCGCGATTCAAATTAGGAAAGATCGTTGGGAAGAAAACATTAGTTTTCGTCCCATATGGCCCCCATAGCTCAACGGATAGAGCACCTCTCTTCTAAAGAGGCGATGAAGGTTCGATTCCCTCTGGGGGCGCAATCTATGCATATCTGATGTATACTATAAGCTCCATGATCATTCGTATCATCTCTATAGTCTTTCTTCTTATGACTTTTGTTAAAAATGTTTCGGCAATCTATGATCCTACTGGAATACCAAATAATAAATTTGGTATACACGTGGCAGATATAAATGATCTTACTGATGCTAGTAAACTCGTAAATTCTTCAGGTGGTACGTGGGGATATATCACTTTTGTTTTAGCTGATAACGACCGTGATTTGGGTAAATGGCAAAAAATATTTACAACATTTAAAACATTTAAACTCATTCCAATAGTTCGACTGGCAACACATGTCGTAGGATCAAGTTGGATAAAACCACAAAGTGTAGATGCCGATGCTACTGCTAACTTTCTTTCAGATCTGCCATGGCCTACAAAAAATCGATATGTCGTTCTTTTCAATGAACCAAATCATGCTAAGGAATGGGGAGACACAGTAGATCCTGAAGATTATGCACGCACAGCGTATACGTATGCAAGCGTACTTAAGTCTAAATCATCTGATTTTTTTATTCTTCCTGCAGGCCTTGATGCATCAGCATCAAATACACCTACAACGTTAGATGAAGAGGAATATATCAAAAGAATATATAACGAAAAACCAGATTTTTTTTCGATGATCGATGGATGGACATCACATTCCTATCCAAATCCTGGATTTTCCGGATCTCCATATGCACAAGGAAAAGGCACGTTAAAAACATATGATTGGGAGATCACACTCCTTAAAACTCTTGGTATTCCAAAAGAGTATCCTATATTTATTACAGAAACCGGATGGGCTCATACAGGTCTATCACAATCACGATCACGTTTACATCCTGATCAAGTTGCTGACTATATAGACATAGCTGTTCGTATCGTCTGGAACGATTCTCGTATTGTCGCCGTTACACCGTTTCTTTTCCAATATCCTGAGAATCTCTTTTCTATGTTTTCATGGCTTATACCTATAGAGCGAAAACCATATTCCTTTTATCTACGATATCAACAGATACCAAAGATAAAAGGAGAACCTATCGTGCCTCCTTCATTTGACTACTTAGCCCTTCTTTCTCTACCGCTCAGCCTCTGATATCCTCTAGAGCTTGCTCGTCTTCAGGAATATACGTATATATATGACACATCCTGAGGAGAAAGTAGGGTATGTCATTATTGGATATATCGTAAATTTGATATACTACCACCTAGAGATATACCTACGTTATAATGAAATAGGAGAAGCATATATTTCATCATTGGTGGCTGTAGTTCAGCGGTAGAGCGCCTGCTTGTGGAGCAGGATGTCGCGGGTTCGAATCCCGTCAGCCACCCAGAAAATGCATAATTTATGCAAAAAATACCATTATGACTGACGATCCGAGTACTTCTGACTATCAAACAGGAATAGCTATTTCAAATCATCAGGTTCAAGAACAAACTGTAGAGATAATACTTGAACCTCTCCGTCCTCCCATTGAGCGCCTTGCCACGTCTTATAGAGACGGAATTGCTGCTGGAAACCACAATATTACGCCTATTCATGTCGATGAAATGGCATCTAAAATCGCAAAATTTTACGAAATGGTTCGGAAAGTCATTGATTGGAAAGAAGACAGTGTACTTCGAAGAAGTGCAATCGAACGTATACTTAAACGTCTGCTTTTCCCAAAAATTTCAGGAGTTTCATTTAACGAAGCAATTGACACATATAAATTTGCCTATATCGTTACTATTGATCTTATACGGGGTGGCCATCTGCCAAATGATGAAATTGCTCAAGAAAGTGTTATTACAGTCGATCAAGTGCTTAAAAAATATCTCTATGTCCTGGCACAAGCTAAATTTCCTTCATTAGATGTATTTCCTATTAAAAGAAAAATTAATTTTGCCACATTTCTCATTGAACTGGCAGCGTGTGAAATAGAAGAAATACTTACAAGCCCTGTAAAAGAGCAGACACTTCTCCGAACCATGACAGATCAACTGAATGAGCGTATATCCGTCACTCCGCAGGGAAGCATGTCTGAAGATGACAAAAAAACCCAGGTTTTTATCGCTACCTGTAGAACGCTTTATGACCTGGATGATGCATTTATCCTTTATCATTTACTTAAGTACGCATATCCTTTATGGTCAACGAATTCACAGGAAATGCTTGATAAACTTAGTCTCGATATACCAACTATTTGGGTTCGGTCAGATCATGTTCTCAAACATCCTCTTTCACGACAGTTCTATACAATTTGTGAGCACGTAGATACTATCTATACTCTCCTTGGAGATATCATGGATATGTATGCAACGAATCCAAAAAAATTGCATCACGATTTGATGAATAAGGAACTACTGACGCAGCACGTAACGCAAGCATATGATGTACGGTATGCCACACTTAAATCAAGGCTTGTACGACTCGCGATTTTTTCCACTCTTTCCGTTTTTTTGTCAAATTGGGCAACATTTTTTATTATAGAAGTACCGATGGCAAATTTATTTTATGAAGGATTCAATTTCTTTACCGCTCTTATAGATTTCGTCATTCCTACGGTAGTTATGTTTCTTCTCGTTATTATTATCCGGCCACCTGGAAAAAATAACCTCGCAGTTGTTCTCCAAAAGTCGTATCAGCTCATCTATGATGACGAAAAAAATATTCTCTTTGAAGTTCACGTAAAAAGCAGACGCAATCCGCTATTCACATTTATCGTCGGTACATTGTATATGACAACAACAATTCTTTTTCTAGGATTTATTGCATGGATTTTTTATATTTCAAAATTACCTATAACGTCAGTTATATTTGATACATTTACTATTGCTCTTACCGTATTTGCTGCTGTGATGATACGGAATAAAGCACGAGAACTTAATGTTGATGATAAAACGAGCGTATTTGAATTTTTTCTCGATATGTTTTCTGTACCTATAGCCAAAATTGGTTCCTTTCTTGCCCATAAATGGAAAGAATACAATATTATTGCAATTCTTTTTACGTTTCTTTTAGAAACCCCATTTATCGTTATCGTTGATTTCATCGAAAGCTGGAGTCAGTATATTAAAGACCGGAGATCTGAGCTTCATTAGACTAAAGATAGAATTATTTGATCGTTCGCTGGTAAATAGCTCCTGTCTGATCTTTGTAAACTACGCTCCAGCGTTCACTGCGACGTAGTTCTTCTAATCGCTTGTATATCGGTTTTCTTATTGAAATATATGCAAGATCGTAATCCGACTGATCAATATCACGTTTATTTTGCTCATATGCATAGTAGTCTTCAAACGCACTGTAGCCATTCGCATCTCGCCATAAATGCATACGCCCGTCGATGGTTGGTCTAATTTCAGGATAATTCCAGATAAGATATCCACCCCAATCATACATAGAGAATAATTTTCTGGCGGAATGAAGATTTTGCAAGGTCTCAGAAGCTTTCGGTGAGCATCCAGACAATCTACAATAATCATCCCATGATTGGGTAGTATATTGTGTAAACGGTTGTTTTATTATAATAACAACAGCAAGTATGCATATGCCAATAAGTACTGAAATAGATTTTGTTTGAGCAGGGGAAGGTGGTTGTAATAGCTTCACAACTGGTTGAATAAGGAGAGGCGTAAAGAGATAAAATGGCCACGAATACCGACGTACGAAAAAGGATAAAACATAGAGTGTACCAATAATAATGGTATCTGGAAGTATTTTTTTATATTCTCCTGAAAAAAACGCGTACGCTAACCCCATGACAAAAATACCGCTCACGAGGAAATGATTTCCCCAAATATTAGAACGTTCATTTATTGGTAAATATTCCGCGACAAATTTAAGATCTTTGTTGTTTAGATGTGTGAGCGCTTCGTCATAGACACCGAAACCAAACGGATTGATAAGTGCTGCCATCATAGATACAAAAAAAATTGCACTACCGATTTTTATTAATGGTATGCGCGGGAGTTCATTTGTCGGAAAAATGAATCGAGTCATAATCCAAAGCCCTAGGAGAGCAAGTCCCATAAAAAATTGTCCATGCACATTTGTCCATATCATGAAAAGTAATGGAATAAATATAAGCCAACGGAACTTTTTTGTTTTTTCAAATTTTGCAAGTAAATAAAACTGTATTCCTAAAAATAACAGGCTTAATAATTGTCCACGAAACGAAATAGAAATGAGTGGATTCATGAAAAATAGAAGCAAAGGAAATATTATAATTTCTTCAAATGGTGTTAAGCCCGCCCAACGTGAGAAGAAAAAATAGGTAAGAGTCACGATAAGCGATCCGAGTATTGTTAACCCAAAAAATCCTGAGTGAGTAAAAACTGAATAACTTATTAAATCAGTTACCCACGAACTGTTCACCCACCGGAATTCCGGCATCATCTGAGAAAAAATATTTTCACGTAGGATGTGCCCTTGGGTAAAAAAATATTCCCCATATTTTAGATGCCATCCTAAGTCTGGATCCTGAGAAACGGAAAGACTGCCGATAAATACAATAAGATACGGAAGGAAAAAAAATAAATATCCAAACAGACGTTGCATGGTAGATAGATTGACAATACGGCGCTATCTTACCATATCCGTCTGCTTAAATCCCACCACCAAGCCCTTTTTATATACGATTTCCCAAAATAGCGAACGTTTTCGACAAAATCTGTCCTGAGTGGTGAGCGTAGTCGAACCATCGAAGGATTTTCAGCGCCACTGTCAAACGTGGCTGGGACGTTTGACGTCCCGCGCGCGACTTTTGCTCGGCTCCGCCGGGCATTTGTATTTTATACGAAAAAACTGGAGTTTAAAAGACGAGGTTATCAAAAATCTTTCTCGCTGTATCTTTTACAGAAGAATCATTTGTTGCACCAAATACTTTAACCTCATAGACAAATTGGGAAGTTACAAACAGGGTATATGAAACGTCAGAGGAATCTTCAGTAACTTTCAGATCAGTAACACTTTTACCCCATCTTGTTGTAGAAGTATCACTCTTTATTGTATAAGTTGATGCCTGCATTCCTTTTTCGCCTGTTGATTTATTATATTTGTCAACTTCGTCTGTTAATGATGAAATTAAGGCACTGTTGTTAGCAAAGCGAGTGTTGTTTGGAATGCAACTAACTGCTACTGCTTGAGAAATATACCCACTTGCTTCATCGAGACTTGCAAACATAGTAATTGCCTGTTTATATTCTTGATTTGTTAAAAGAACTTTAGAAAGTAAATTTGGGTAAGAGCCACCGCGTGGAAAATCCCAAAATCTTCCACTACCTTGTTCGTTGGTTACTGATGGTGGGCGGTTTGCGTCTATCGGATAGTAATAGGGGGTTTCTTTAGGTGGAATTGCAAATTTGACTCCACATTCATTATTGTTTTTGTAGCTCCAGCCTGTTGGCAAACTGCTGATTTGTTGACTCGTTGGTGTGGCTGTCGGAGCATTCGGTTCGGGAGTAACAGCAGGGATAAACTGACTCTGTCCGCTATTTGTATACTGTTGAGAATTTGAAGACTGTTTTCCTAGGTAATATCCACCAAAACCAAAAACTACAAAACACAATAAAACTACCAATCCAATTAGTGAGTAATTCGTTTTTGGTTTTTCGGTTGTAACAACCGGCTGACTTACTGGATTTTGCCCGATTTGTTGGGTATTTTGATTTCCAGCGTTAATTTGGTTTTCCACAGTGAATTATTATTTAGTTTGAACTGAAGTAAGCGAAACAAGTATTATCTCGATATTATCTGAAATCTGAGCAGCTGTTGTATATGCTTTGTTTGAAGCAGGGGTAATCATATGTAGTATGTTGTTTTGAACATACACATAGTGCATTCCGTTCTTTGTTCCTGAAGTTACTCCGCGGTCATCGTACGAAGGAGTTTGAACAGTTATCTCCATGTAGGTAGTCGCGCTTAGAGATTTTTCTTTGACACTCACTATCCTATCAGTGCTTTGTCTTTCAGACAGGCGTTTTTCATACCACGCTCTACGAGAACTTCCGTCATAGTGATTTTTCAAAACTCCGTCATTATTTCTATAAACAGAACTTGAATAATCCCACAGTTCTGTTGCGTCTGAGTCATTTTGGATCATGAACTCGGAACCTGTAAATCTGAACGAGTATCCAGGAGGCACGAACATTGTTGTTCTTACTCCAAAATCTGGGTCTTCTGCCGTGTACTTTTTCCAATTAGAAGGTATGGAAATAGGTTTTGTGGTAACGCTTGGTTTTTGTGTAACTACGGGTTCGCTTGTAGGATTGGTAACAGATGGGGTTTCTGTTGTTACCGAAGAAGTCGGTGAAGGTGTTGGTAGCTGATTGTTCTGTGGAATATTGTTTTTTTGTGTTCCCAAATAATATCCTCCAATCCCAAAAATAATAAAACACGCAATTACTACACCAGCAATAACCAAATAATCCATTTTTGGCTTTTCTGGAGCTGGCAGGGGTTGGCTAATTGGATTTTGCCCGATTTGTTGAGCATTTTGGTTGCCAACATTCGTTTGATTTTCCATATGTATCTCCGAGAAAAAGTATATCAGATTTTTGAATTTCAAGTATGCTAAACTGAACTAAAGTTATTTAACATTTTTGCGTCACGTAATATTTATTTCAAATAAACGTGACAGCAACGTTTAAATTTTAATTATTACGTTGCGTTTTTCTTTGTCCCTCGACTACGCTCAGGATTGTTCGAGCCGACCCTTCGGCAAAGTTTATAGTGAGCGAAGCCGAACTGCTCAGGACCTAGCTTTTTGCGAGGCCGAGAGCAACATATGTCCTTGACATAGTATATAATACATAGTACACTATATACTATGATTACAGATACAAAAGTCAGGATTCTAAGCTATATTCGCACCAATGGCCAAGCCAGAGTCAAAGACCTGGCCGCTCACCTTGGCATTGGACACGTGTCTTTGCATCGGCAACTTAAGTCCATGATAAATTCAGGCAAGTTGTCAAAAGCGGGCACAGCGCCCAAGGTCTTTTATACCCTGGCTAAAAAATCAACCGAAGAAATTGGAGAATCCAATCAGCTTTTAGACAAATATTTTGCATACGTTGAACCGACCGGGCAGTTTGTCACTGGAATAGCTGGATTTCGCGCTTGGCTTAAAAATGTCGATAAATCGGATCAGGAGTCGAGCCTTCTAGCCAGATATACCAAAGACAGGAAGGCTATAGACACCCTTTTTTCTTCACAGGGATGGATCGATGCTACTCAAAATGTCGCCGGTACTTTTGGCTCTGACATGCGCCTGGAGGGGGTTTATTACCGTGATTTTTACAGTTTGCCCACATTTGGCAAGACGAGACTTGGTTCACTAGTTCTCTATTCAAAACAGTCCGAAAACCGGGAACTCATTTGGCAAGCTGCAGATGAATCGCTACAGACTATTCAAAATCTTTTAAGGCTTTTAAATATCGACGCCATTGGTTTTATTCCGCACAGTATACTGCGCAAAGTTCAATTTCTAAAAGAATTTGCCTGGCGTCTCAATCTGGCACTTCCCAAAGTAGAAATGACCAAGGCATACACCGGAAAAATTCGAGTGGCCCAAAAAACTCTGGGGAAATTGGAGGAAAGAATTATAAATGCCAGGGAGACTATCTTTGTAGACAAAATTGATAGTAGGTACGAAAATGTACTGCTGATTGATGACGCAGTGGGTTCAGCGGCTACTCTAAATGAAACGGCCCAAAAATTAAAACAGATTGGTATTGCTCAAAAAGTTTATGGTTTTGCCGTAGTTGGCAGCCTCAAAGGATTTGAAGTTATTCGTGAGGTTTAGCCCAGAGCTGCCCCTTCCACTTTCGCGATTTCCAAAATTGTGAACGTTTTTGAACAAATTCGAACTCATTTCAAGACAAATTGTTAGCTCGCCGCTTCGCGGCTCGCTACTCCAGCGCGGCGCCTTTACACTGAGCTTGCCGAATGTGCCCACCCGCCGCGCCTCCGCTCATTTTTTGCGCGCGCGATTTTTGCTCGCCTACGGCAAGCAATGCAGAGAGGTTATTTTGTGTCCTTATATAAAATAAATTTACCCTTATCTCGTGGTCCGACAAAATATGTTTCTAGTTTGTAGTCTTGATTACTATCAATTTCGGAGTAATTTATTTTATAACCTCGATATTCTATTTCATTAGATGATATAACTTTAAATGAATCATTGTAATATTTTATCTTTATATTACGAATATCATCAGGATATGTCTTATTTTGTTTATAGTAGTCATCAAGAGTTCCTTGCATACTCCACATAAATTTCTTAACTTCCCAATCTTTATTATTATTATTTACACCTTGCATTCCCCAATACAAATAAGAGGTTATACCAACTAAGATAATCGCAAATACAACCGCTATTGCTTTAAAAGCAAATTTGTGTTTTTTATAATCTTCCTCAAAATCTTTTTTGAGAGTTGTATACGAGTTTTCAGCTTGTTTCATAATAACCTCCAATCTTGTTAACTAATGATGTTAGTATATCAAATTTTATCCTTGTCAACAATCAAAACTTGGGCAATCTTTGATTAACCTTAATTTTATAAAGACTTTCAATAAAATCAGTTCCGACATATCCAGCCAAAAAAGAAACCTGCCACTCGGTATCAGCTAAAATTCCGGTTTAACAAAACCCACTAATCCTCTGATAATTCCACCCGTAAAACCAGCTAATAGATAAATCAAATATTTCTCCATTTTTTATTCACCTCCAAGATCATTATACATGAAAATCGAAAAAGCAAATCTTGTGATATTCCACTTGTTTTTCTGTTTTGTTTTTTGGTATAGTGATTATGGAACTAACAATTTGGAAATTGCTTTTTTTGATGGCGCAATCGGATAACAGAAAGCAATTTCTTGTTAGTTCCACCGGTTGCGCCTTTAAAGTTTATAGATAAAAGTTCTTTAAAAATTTTTGCGTTTTTCTTTGAGACAATTTCTTTTCAAGAAATTGTCTGTTCGAGCCGACTTTTTAAAATATTTACGAGGCCGAAGGCCCCGCCAGAGGCGGGCAGGCGAGCGAAGATGGCGCGGCGAGTGGCCGGCCGCACTCGCCGCGCCTACCTTTGTTTGAAATCAGTTCGAATTTTTTCGAAAACGTTCACCAAAAAGGAAATCGAAGATTCGCAAGGTGGGGCGCTCGCAACGCCCCCACCCGTTGCGAGCGCGTTAAAGGCATAATTCAAATTCGCCGAGAGCCGCCGTAAAAAAGAATGAAGAAAAACGCAAAAATTAAAGAACAATGAGAAAATAAAAACATGATTAAATATATTGCTTATTGCCGAAAGTCAACTGATGAAAAAGATAAACAAGTTTTATCGATTGAAGCCCAGATTGCCGAACTCAAGGAGTTTGCCAAAAGAGAAAACTTATTTATCACCGAATTTATTACTGAGGCCAAAACCGCAAAAGTTCCGGGGAGAGAGCAATTTGCGGATATGTTAAAGAAAATCGAAAAGGGAATGGCTAACGCCATTCTTTCATGGCATCCCGACCGTTTAGCGAGAAATTCCATTGACGGCGGGAAAATAATTTATCTTTTGGATACCGGCAAACTCCTTGATCTGAAATTCCCCTCGTTTTGGTTTGAATCAACCCCGCAAGGTAAATTTATGCTTTCAATCGCTTTTGGACAGTCCAAATATTATGTTGACAATTTAAGCGAAAATGTAAAACGCGGCAATCGCCAAAAACTTCGTAATGGTGTTTGGCCAAGTAAAGCGCCTTATGGATATATCAATAATCCAAAAACGAGGGGAATTGATATTGACGAAGAAAAATCAAAAGTTGT
>Ga0209514_10006995_pt1 | contig 13516 bp, 11 predicted proteins | sample Subgrocontami58m_FD_187452 | JGI IMG/M metagenome (GOLD analysis project Ga0209514, IMG submission 187452) | Subsurface groundwater microbial communities from S. Glens Falls, New York, USA - GMW37 contaminated, 5.8 m (SPAdes) (version 3) | ecosystem: Environmental > Aquatic > Deep subsurface >...
GAGTGTGCCAATTTATGAGGCAGCCGTCAAGACCGTTCAGCTTAAACATGCAATTGTTGATATGACTGCAATGGACATGCTTGAAGCAATAAGGCTGCACTGTGAGGACGGCGTTGATTTTATTACCGTGCATTGTGGCGCCACAAAGGGCGTACTCAAGCATTTAAAGGAAAGCAAGCGCATTTGCGGCGTAGTAAGCCGCGGCGGAACGTTTCTGGTAGAATGGATGATCCACTCTGGCAAGGAGAATCCGCTGTATGAAAAATATGACGAGATACTGGCGATTGCAAAAGAATATGATGTGACCATTAGTCTCGGAGATGCCATGAGACCAGGCGCCCTGGCTGACGCATTCGATCGCGCACAGGTTTATGAGTTGAACGTGCTGGCAGAACTTGCCCAAAGAGCGCTGGACGCCGGTGTGCAGGTTATTGTGGAAGGGCCTGGGCATGTACCTTTGAATCAAGTGGCTGCACAGGTACAACTACAGAAGGAACTCTGCAAGGGAGTGCCTTTTTATGTGCTTGGGCCGATTGTCACGGACATTGCCCCAGGATATGACCATATTACTTCTGCTATCGGGGGGGCTATTGCAGCCGCTGCAGGCGCTGACTTCTTATGCTACGTAACACCAACGGAACATTTGAGTCTGCCGAGTGCGGCTGATGTAAGAATCGGTGTAATAGCGGCACGGATTGCCGCCCATGCGGCTGATATTGTTAAGGGTGTCAAATCGGCCTGGGAGTGGGACAAGCGGATGTCGCAATTCAGACGAAAGAGGGATTGGGAAGGGCAATTCAACACGTGTATTGACCCTCAAGTGGCGAGAAGCATTCGCGAGAAGGGCAGACCACAGAATGAAGAGGTCTGCTCCATGTGTGCTGAATATTGCGTGTTCAAGCTCAGCGATAAGGCATAGATAAATTCAGCTTTTGGAATTACGATTTGGGATTTAAAATCGTAATTCCTAACCCGAACGAGTCGGAACCCGTAGCGCGGGTGGTTTATCCCCCGCCATTGGCCGACCACAAGGGATCGGCGCTACATTTTTTTTGCTAACAATGTCAAAATATTTTTATTAAGCGTCTAATTGATTTAGCTATGGTCTTATTTATAAAACATATTGGTATCGAAGGCCCTGGCACCATTGCAGACTTTCTGGAAGATAACAAGTTACTATACACGGTTATTAACATCTCCTCCGGCGACAAACTGCCTAAACTGAAAAAGGATTTTCAGGCAATTATTTGTCTTGGCGGGCCCATGAATGTGTATGAAGAGGAGAAATACCCGTTTTTGAGAGAAGAGGATATCCTGCTTACAAGGGTGGTTGAAGAGGAAGTACCGTTTCTTGGAATCTGCCTGGGTGCACAACTCATTGCAAAGGCAACGGGGGCTAGGGTAACGAAAAATCCAGAGAAGGAGATTGGATGGTACAAGATAGTCCTCAACGATCATGGATTCAAAGACGATTTGTTTAAAGACCTTCCTGAAGTTTTCCATGTGTTTCAATGGCACGGAGATACCTTTGGCATTCCCTCTGGAGGGAAAAGATTGGCCTTCTCAGAACGCTGTCAAAATCAGGCGTTAAAGTACGGCAGGAATATTTACGGTATCCAGTTTCATGTAGAAGTAACAAAGGTTATGATTGCCCAATGGGCCGACGCCTATAAAGGTGAATTAGAATCTCTAAAGGGCGTCGTCTCTGATAAACAAAAGATGCTGGAAGACTATGATAAATTGTCAAAGGTTTATATGAAACAGGCGGAGCAATTTTATGTAAACTTCTTTACAATTGCAGGTTTATTGAAAAAAAAGACATTTTCCTTTCCAAGGTAATGCCAGAAACGAGTTTGGCTAAATAAAGGTTTGGCCCTATGAATGCGTTGCGGATAGACAAAAAGGAAAAATGGATTCACAGGGCTTTTACCATGTCCTTAAATTGCCTGCCACGCTCTTCATAATTAAGGAACATGTCGTAACTGGCACAGGCAGGTGAAAGCAATATAATATCTCCTGCTTTCGCCAGAGAATTCGCCTGTCTAAATGCCTCCTCGAAGGTTTTTAGCATGAATATCGAAGGGGTTTCTCTAGAACCCTTTTTCTCCAGAATGAGTTCTTTTATTTTCCCTGCCGTCTTTCCGATAAGGACGATGGTCTTGGTGTGTTGAGCGCATTTTCCGGCAAATTCACTAAAATTGCTTCCCTTGTCATATCCGCCGGCAATGAGTATAATTTGGGCTTGAAAGGCAGCGATGGCAACGATGGACGATTCAGGGGTGGTAGCCTTAGAATCATTGTAATATCGCACGCCATTTACTTCCCGAACAAATTCAAGCCGATGTGCTAATCCGGAAAAGGTTGTTATCGCCTTCTCAATATGTTGTTCCCTTGCGCCTGCCAGATAAGCGGCACAGGAGGCAGCAAGAACGTTTTGAAGATTATGAATGCCGGGTATCTTTATCCTGGGTACGCACGGTATTGTTGTATTCTTGCCGTCTACGGCTATTACAATGTCATTACGTTTTATAAATGCGCCGTTTGCCAGCGTATGGTTTGCACTGTACCACAAAACATGGCCTTTGCAGTCCTTTTCCCACCTCCTTAATTCCGGGTCATCATAGTTGAGAAGTGCATAATCTCCAGAACCCTGGTGTAAGATGATAGTTTTTTTCGCCTGAATATATTCATCCATGTCGGCGTGTCTGTCGAGGTGGTTGGGCGATATGTTGGTTACGATACTGATGTGAGGACTTTTTCCCGTTTTGTTGAGTTCTTCCAGTTGGAAACTGGAGAGTTCGAGTACCACAATATCCGCAGGTTTCATTTCCTCAAGATATCTTAAGAGCGATTTCCCAATATTCCCGCCTATCCACGTCTTTCGCTGCGTTTCCTCTAATATCTTGCCAGTAAGGGTGGTGGTGGTTGATTTCCCATTGCTGCCGGTTATACCGATAATTGGGGCAGGACACAATTTGAAGAAAATGTTTATTTCAGTATCGATCTGTACATGGTTATTTCGCGCTATTTGTATAAATTTTGAGTTTTTTGGTACGGCAGGATTAACGACAACCACGTCTGCGTTTATAAAATCTTCTTCAGAATGCCCTCCAAGTTTGTATGAAATAGGAAGTCCTTCAAGCTGTTTTATGGAAGAGGAGAGTTCCGTTGTGTTTCTCAGGTCGGTTACGGTAACGCGAGCGCCTTGTTTTGCAAGAAATTGGGCAACACCGACACCGCCGCCGAACAGGCCCAATCCCATCACCGTTATCTTTTTATTTTTGAATTCATATTGCATGGTATGAATTTTATCAGTATTTTTAAGGCTTTCAATGAAATAAATTTAGCTATGCCTGTCATATTGACACATTGTTAAAGAGAATTTAAATAGAGACACTGTCATAATGACATATACAACTTTTGAAGATTTTTCAATATTTTCCATCTATTATATAGTTATATTTTATTTACTTGCTAGATAAAGACTTAGCTCTATGAAAATAATGATACAAGGTGTATTATAATTGTTGATTTGTCGGCATTCAGTTTGCTTAAATCTTTACTGAGTTATTATTAGTGGATAGAAAAATATTGGAGGATACTTAGTTATGTCGGCAAAAAAAATTATATTTGACCATGATGCGCTGGAAACCATTAAGCTTGGGGTAAAACAACTGGCGGACGCAGTAAAGATAACGTTAGGACCGCGCGGGCGCAATGTCATTATTCAAAAGAGCTTTGGCTCACCGACTATTACGAAAGATGGGGTGACCGTTGCGAAGGAAATCGAGCTTGAAGACCATATGCAAAATATCGGTGCGCAAATGGTAAAAGCCGTTGCATCGAAAACCAGTGACGTTGCGGGTGACGGGACTACCACCGCTACGGTACTTGCGGAGGCGATATTTGTTGAAGGATTGAAAAACGTTACGGCCGGCGCTAATGCGATGGCGCTCAAACGTGGTATTGATAAGGCAGTTGAAGCGGTGGTGAAAAAGTTAAAGGAAATGTCTATCCCTGTCAAAGGGCGAAAGGAAATTGAACAGGTCGCTACCGTTGCCTCGAATTATGATAGTGAGATCGGAAAGATCATTGCCGACGCCATGGAAAAGGTTGGAAAGGACGGAGTCATAACCGTAGAAGAGGGCAAAAGCCTGCAAACCGATGCGAAATGGATTGAAGGTCTGCAATTTGATAAAGGTTATCTATCGCCATATTTTATTACGAACCCGAATTCGATGCAATGCGTGTTAGAAGACGCCTATATTTTGATTCATGAGAAAAAAATTACGACAGCCAAGGTGCTGATTCCGATACTAGAAAAGGTTTCTCAGACAGGGAAACCTCTGTTGATCATTGCCGAAGAAATAGACGGAGAGGCGCTGACCCTTCTGGTTGTGAATAAACTCAGAGGGGCTTTAAAATGTGCGGCTGTGAAGGCTCCTGGATTTGGCGATAAGCGTAAGGCCATGCTGGATGACATTGCTGTCCTTACGGGTGGCCAGGCGGTCTTTGAAGACCTTGGTATCAATATGGAGTCCATCCAGCTCAAGGACTTAGGCCGTGCAAAGAAGATCGAGATTGATAAGGAAAATACGATCATCATTGAAGGAGCGGGTGAAAGTAAAAAGATTAAAGGACGTATTGAGCAGATCAAAAAGGAAATTTCGGTAACGACCTCAGACTATGACCGTGAAAAGCTTCAGGAAAGGCTGGCGAAAATGGCCGGTGGGGTGGCGCAGGTTAATGTAGGCGCTGCTACCGAAAGCGAAATGAAGGAGAAGAAGGCGCGTGTGGAAGACGCACTTCATGCTACCCGTGCGGCTGTTGAAGAGGGAATTCTTCCCGGCGGTGGTGTGTCGCTTTTAAGGGCTCTTCCGGCTCTTGATGCATTAAAACTTCCCGGTGATGAGGCCGTGGGTGTCGATATCGTTCGAAGGGCATTAAGGGCGCCTTTAAGGCAGATAGCCACAAATGCAGGTGTAAGTGCGGCCATTGTTGTCCAAAAAGTAGAAACTGCCAAAGGAAACGAAGGCTACGATGCCAGCGCTGATAGATATTGCGATATGGTTGCCGAAGGCATCATTGATCCGACGAAGGTGGTCAGAACGGCATTACAAAATGCCGCCAGCATATCTACCTTACTCCTTACAACGGACGCTATTGTCGGCAAGATACCGGAAAAGAAGAAGATGCCTCCTATGCCGCCAGGTGGTGGATATGGTGGGTACGGAGACATGTATTAATAATTTCAGTTATTGAACCCGGAGCATCAGCCGGGCGAGTAATTGTTGAATGCGATAGCGTTCAGCCTTAAAAAACCCCGCTTTCCAGGCGGGGTTTTTTATTATAAACCCTTGCACTTGCAAAAAAAAATTGCTATAGTAATTTTCGTCTCAGAGTCCAAGCGGAGGTATAGACGTCTCAGATGACAACAAATTACAATAGTATCAGTTACAGAACCGATGCGAAACAGAGTAAACCAGAAAAGATATTTACAGAGTTTTTTGTCTTTAATAAAAATATTCCTACCGATTCGTCAAATCCGTGGCAGCCTCCCACAGACGTCTATGAAACTCCAGATGAAATCGTGGTGAAGATGTCTATATCCGGGACACGATCTGAGGATATTCAAGTTGCCTTTTCAGATGAAATCCTCACCATCAGCGGTTATAGAAACGACACCTCACCCCACGAAAAGACCTGTTTTTATCAGGTAGAAATTCGTTATGGATACTTCGAAAGGAGCTTCTTTATTCCCAAGCCTATCAATAAGGACACAATTCAAGCCACTTATAAGGATGGGTTTTTACAGGTTGTTTTGCCCAAGGCAGAACAGCAACCAACAAAAACGTTTTCGATAAAGATTGATATTCAGCAATAAGTTCTTTAGAAACGGTGCGAGTTTATATGACGGAAAACGATAGCAAAAACACATCAGAAGCGAAAGTACCGACAAGCCTGGATGCTCATATAGAAGAAGCGGGAAAAGCAGATAGGATAAAAATACCAAATGAAATACCTGTCCTTCCCGTCCGGGACACTGTCGTTTTCCCCAGCATGGTGGCGGCATTAAGTGTTTCTACGGAAAGAGACCTCAAGCTCTTGAATCACGTCCTGGCTGGTAACCGGTTCCTGGCGCTCGTGGCTCAAAAAGATAAAGAAGCCAAAGTTGTAAAACAATCTGATTTATACAACTATGCTACAGCGGCTGTGGTGCTCCAGATGCTTCGTATGCCGGATAATTCGGCAAAGATGCTGGTGCAGGGCATCCGGAGGATAAGGATTGATGAATATACACAAACCGACCCGTATTTTAAAGCCAAGGCGACCGCCCTCGAAGATACCATTCAGAATGATATGGAGACGGAGGCGCTGGCCAGGAATGCTGCGGATCAGTTTATTCGCGTGATCTCCCTGGCGCCGTCATTACCTGAAGAACTAAAAATAGCAATTGTCAATATTGACAGCCCCAGCCGTTTGGCTGATATGATTGCTTCCCACCTGAACGTTAGTATAGCGGAAAAACAACAGGTACTGGAAGCCATTAATGTAAAAGCCCGGTTACAGAAGGTCACTGCTTTGATTACCAGCGAAATGGAAGTATTGGAGATGGCCACAAAGATACAATCGCAGGTAAAAAGCGAGATGGGAAAGGGGCAAAAGGAATATTACCTGAGACAGCAGCTCAAGGCAATCCAGGAAGAACTGGGCGAGGGAGATGAACGAACGATAGAAATCAAAGAACTGACCAAAAAGATCGAAGAGGCTAAATTGCCTCCTGAAGCGAAAAAAGAGGCGGAGCGGGAATTAAACCGTCTCTCCAAAATGCCCACTGCCTCCGCTGAATATACCGTTTCCCGGACATACCTCGACCTGCTAATCGCCCTTCCGTGGTCGATTAGCACGACAGACAACCTGGACATTCAAGCAGCCCATAAAGTACTGGACGAAGACCACTATGACCTGGAAAAGGTCAAAGAGAGGATATTGGAATATCTCGCAGTTCGAAAATTAAAACAAGATATGAAGGGCCCTATCCTGTGTTTCGTCGGCCCGCCCGGCACAGGGAAGACGTCCATAGGGATGTCTATTGCTCGTGCCATTGGGAGAAAGTTCGTACGCATATCGCTTGGCGGTGTCCGGGACGAGGCGGAGATTCGGGGTCATCGCCGTACATACATTGGCGCGTTGCCCGGACGCATTATCCAGGGTCTGCGAAAAGTGGGTTCAAACAACCCGGTATTCATGCTGGATGAGATTGATAAACTAGGCGCTGATTTTCGGGGTGACCCTTCAGCCGCATTGCTCGAAGTCTTAGACCCGGAACAAAACCATGCGTTTTCAGACCATTATCTGGACGTCCCATTCGACCTTACCAATGTGATGTTTATTACTACTGCAAATATCCTGGATCCCATTCCTCCGGCGCTTAAGGACAGAATGGAGGTGCTGGAGCTCCCTGGATATACGGCGGAGGAGAAGGTATTCATTGCAAAACAGTTTACCATACCAAAACAATTCAAAGAACATGGACTCACGAAAGAACAAATCACAATTGAGGATGACGCTATTAGGGCAATCATCAGTGATTACACGCGTGAGGCAGGCATCCGTAATCTCGAACGTGAAATTGCCCGCATTTGCCGGAAGGTAGCCAAGAACATTGCCTCAGGTGAAAAAAAATCTGTAAATGTTACGGCCGACCAATTACACAAATTATTAGGTCCTATTAAATTTTTCTCAGAAGTCGCTGAACGGACCTCCGAAGCTGGTGTGGCGACAGGTCTTGCATGGACACAGGCCGGTGGAGACATCCTCTTTATCGAGGCTACCTCCATGCCAGGCACGGGGAAGCTCATGTTGACAGGTCAGTTGGGCGACGTGATGAAGGAATCGGCACAGGCGGCAATGAGCTATATTCGGGCAAAAGTAAAGAAACTGGGAATTACCTTCAAGGATTTTAATAAGTACGATTTTCACATCCACATCCCCGCTGGCGCTATCCCCAAAGACGGTCCCTCTGCCGGAGTAACAATGGCAATGGCGCTGGTATCGCTGTTGAAGGAATTACCCATTCTTTCGCATGTGGCTATGACAGGCGAGATCACACTGCGCGGGCGGATTCTTCCTGTCGGCGGCATTAAAGAGAAGGTACTTGCGGCCAAACGGGCAGGGATTACTACGGTTATCTTACCCAAACGAAACGAAAAAGACCTGGTCGAAGTGCCTGAAAATGCCAAGAAGGAGATGAACTTCATATTTGTAGAAAAGGTAGATGAGATGTTGCCGGTCGTTTTTGGAATAAAGGAGCCGGAGAAGAAAAAGAAAAAGATTTTTAGTAAGACCTAATTTACCCACGAAAGACACGAAACATACGAAATCCCTTTCGCGTACTTTAGTATATAAGGTTGGGTAAAGCAGCGGAGCATACCCAACATTGTCTACAAAGGTGAACGTCATTGAAAATGGGAAAAGTAAATAGGAGGTTGTTATGAAGGTTTATGTGATTTATGAAAAAGGTGTATTTCGTCCCAGCGAGAAAGTCAATCTCCCTGAGCATCAGAAGTTGACAATACACTTCTGGCCTGAAATAAAGCATGATTTAGACCTTGAAAAGGCTTATGCCGAGGCCTCGTCTTCCAGGCCAGATTTAGAGGATTGGGATGTGCTTGACAAAGAAGATTGGGTATGATCGCTCCGAAACAAGGAGACATTTACCTTGTCACACTAGACCCAACTATTGGGACTGAAATGGCTAAAACAAGACCGGGTGTTATTGTTTCCAATGATCATGCGAATAAAGGGTCAAATAGGGTATCTGTTGTTCCAATTACCTCGTCAAATATTGCCAAGGTATATCCCTTTGAGGTATTTTTACCGGCCAAATCTGAGACCGGGCTTAACTATGATTCAAAAATAGCTTGCGATCAGGTACGTTCCGTTGATAAACGCAGACTTCTAAAAAAACTCGGTTCAGTGTCTCTGGATACGATGGATGGAATCAAAGCAGCATTACGAATACATTTTACGTTGTAAGAGACGTAGATGTTGGGTTTTGTTCCTCAACCCAACCTTAGTGTCTTTGTGTCTTTGTGGTAAAACATCCTTGACCTTTGAAAGTCGTGGGGTATAGTATTTTCCGGGGTGGATGATCACCGGTCCAAATACCAGGGAAGAGGTTGAAAAACACTGGGGCGTCAGGACAAAGGCCATAGAGCCTCGTTCAATCCCATTTTGGGAGCGCCAACCTCCTTGTGACATCCGCCCTTTAATTTTTTGGACAATCTAAACATGAGGAAAAAGGTTAATAGGTGAGAAAATTGCCATGATAAAGGTGTTTCTGGCAATTCAGCCAGAGGGAGAATATACGCATCGCGGATATACCTCCACAATTGGTAGTATATACACAATGCGCAAACAAATAAATTAGTAGCAGATCAGAATAAATAGGAGGTGATACACATGCTGAAAACAGTAAAAGGTATTATCAGACCCAATGGAAAAATTGATTTAGACGACTTTGAAATACCTCAATTCCCCATCAGGGTTATAGTGACGATTTTGGATGAGGATTTATCAAAAGAAAGTAACCTTTCAGAAGTTGGGGATTACCTTGAGCAGTTAGAAAATTATGAGGAGGCGTTGGCCAAAGGTCAAGTCCAGTGGAAGTAAGACGAGGTGAAATCTGGCTGGCAAATTTATGTATAGGAATTTCAATTTACCCACGAAAAACACGAAACATACGAAATCCCTTTCGCGTACTTTAGCGTTATTCGTGGGTTTCTGGCTTTTCAGCCAGAATCGGAATAGACGCAACAGGTTCGTCTATAACCCCAATTTTGAGGGGATAAACGAAGTTATTATGCTTGTAACCAAGTTAGGCGAAACCCTATGACGACATTACAAAAAATAAACTTTACGGCCGACAACAAAGTGACAGTTCTATTTCGGCAAAGCCGTTTTGGCTATCGCTTCTGTAAAAGCAAAAGAGGTGCACAAGATTTTTATTTTTTATTTTTGTGTGCACCACATTTGCTTTTACCCTTCCCGCTCAGCAACAATAAAACTATTTTTGTTTAAACTATTATTTAATCACATGGACAAAATAGATATAGTAAAAGAAGTTAAGGAACTCAAAAACCAACTTGCATATTCAAAGAACATAGGATTCTTCTTTGGTGCAGGAACTTCTTGTGCTTTGAAGATTCCGAATATTGATATGTTGACAGATGGAATTGAAAAGAAATTGACTGGTGACCATTTGAAAAATTTCCAAATCATCAGAGATGATTTAAAGACTGCTATTACCGGAAGAAATGTAAACATTGAAGACATCCTCAATCAAATTCGCAGAATTAGGGAGATTACAAATGAAAAAACTGATAAAGAGTTTTTAAAAGTAACAGGCGAGGCAGCAAAGAATCTTGACAAGGGAATTTGTAACTTCATTTATGAAATTATTGCTGAAAGTGAGGGAAAAGCCGACCTCGCAAACCCGAGAAAGTTTTTTGCATGGTTGAATATATTAAGCCGAGAATATTCAAAAGAAGTTTTTACAACAAATTATGACTTGATTATTGAGAAGTCATTAGAAGCAAGCCAAATTCCATACTTTGACGGCTTTGTTGGTTCATACGAACCATTCTTTTGGCAAGAGAGTATTGACCAGTTAGTAAGTCAAAAAGACATTACTAAGAATTGGATTCGACTTTGGAAAATTCATGGCTCATTAAGTTGGTTCTGGAAGCAAGATGCTTCAAACAATTCACAAAAGATTATCCGAGTTGGAAAGTTTGACAAGACAAGTAGCACAGACAAAGAACTTGTTATTTATCCATCAAAGGAAAAATACGATTCGTCAAGAAAGCAACCTTTCATTGCCTACTTTGACAGATTGAAAAATTATCTCTTAAGCGGTGAGTTACTTTTCATTTTTACCGGTTATTCATTTTCCGACCAGCACATAAATGAGATAATCTTTAATTGCCTTCGTCAAAACAACCGATTGTTTTGCATCGTCCTTTTTTACCAAGATTCGGAAGTTGAGAACCTTCACAAGCTGGCATCATCATACATGAATCTAAATGTATTTGGTCCGACAAAAGCAATCGTCAACGGAACTTTAGGTGATTGGGAATTCAAAAAAGATGAGTATAAAGACACAGAAAAATTCAATTCGTATTATGATGAAGCAAACAAAAAATTCAAATTAGGGGATTTCAATGAATTGGTGAATTTCCTAATTACTTATTCAGGCAAAACAGAACTTTTGGATACCTTGAAGAAATGATAAACGAAGTAACATATTTAGGCAAGGTTATCAGAGTTGATTCTGGTTCTGTAGAAGTAGAGGTATCAGACCAAATTCCTTCTGCTGCACCAATCATAAACGGAAGATTATACAAAATTGGACAAATCGGAACTTTCGTAAAACTTCCAATAGGTAATATTATTATCTATGGAATTGTTTCATCGGTTAGTAATGCACCAAGCAACCTTGAAGACGAACAAGTCAAATATAATTTCGGTTCGAGATTCTTAACAATTCAACTTGTAGGAGAAAAAATTGGAGATGATGATTTTGAAAAAGGCATCGGAACTTATCCAACTATCAATGACGAAGTTCATTTAGTAGTTGAAAAAGACCTTCAACAGATTTATGGAAAAAGGGATGCCGGTTCAATTGAAATAGGCAAGCATTCATCTTCTGAAAATTTAAGTGTTTATGCTGACTTGCATAAACTTGTTTTAAGACATTGTGCAATACTTGGTTCAACAGGAAGTGGGAAATCCAATACGACTGTCAGCGTTCTCAAAGCAATTCTAAATGACTACAAAGGTTCAAGAGTAATTTTAGTTGACCCTCACGGAGAATATAGCTCTGCTTTTAAAGATGCAAATGTTCTAAAGATAAATGACCCGAAAAATCCTCTTTACATCCCCTTTTGGTTAATGAATTTTGACGAGTTAGCTTATTTTCTTGTTGGAGCAACTTCCAAAGAAGAACAAACACCCCAGTATCGTAAATTGCGTGAACTGATAGTCGAAAGGAAAAAGAAAAACCACGATAAATTAAAAGCAGATAAAGTTGATCAAAATTTTATCACAGCAGATTCACCAATTCCTTTTAATGTTCGTGAACTTTGGTATTACATTTACTGGTGGCTCAACGCTTCATTCAATGAAGCGGCACAAGAGAAGCAAATAGAAGCAACTGCATGTTTAGAAAATAAAGGTGATTTTGGAAAACTCATTCCGCCAAGTTTCAAAGCATATGCAATAGGTGCAGCAGCACCATACAAATCAAAACATTTTCAAGAATTATATCCTTATGAGAAGAAATTAATTTCCAGATTGCGTGATTCACGATATGATTTTCTTTTCAATCCTGGCGAATATAAAGATGAAAATTCAAAACTTGATTTGCATGATTTGCTGAACTCATGGATTGGTAGCAACAAGCAATTAACTATTTTAGATTTGAACGGAGTTCCGCCAGAAGTTTTAGACATAACTGTGGGACTAATTACACGGTTCATTTATGATAGTATGTTTTGGGGACGAAGTGAAGAATACACAGGAAAGAACCGACCAATACTACTTGCTTATGAAGAAGCACACTCCTATTTAAACAAGAGCGAAATCGACAGTTATTCTAAATACGCAGTTGAGCAAGTTTTCAAAGAGGGAAGAAAATTTGGAGTTGGTGCAATGGTAATTTCTCAAAGACCTTCTGAAATTTCTGAAACAATTTTAGCACAAGTAGGAACTTACATTGCATTACGCTTGACAAACTCCAACGACCAATCAATTGTAAAATCATCTGCTCCTGATAACTTAATCAGCTTAATTGATTTACTTCCATCATGGCGAACAGGCGAAGCAATAATTGTAGGAGAAGCAATAAAAATACCGTCAAGAGTAAGAATTAAATTAGAGAATCCAAGACCAACAAGTGATGACCCTAAACTTATTGAGGCGTGGAGTAAAGAGCATAAACCTAACGCTAACAACTATAAGACAGTTGTAACAGCAATTCGTGAACAAAAATTTAAAAAATAATTATGGACAGACAACCCGTAAACTCTTCAATGATAACCAGTATTGGTTATGATTCTTCAACAGGAACATTAGAAATTGAATTTAAAAGTGATGGAGCAGTTTGGCAATATTTTGATTTTCCTGAACATATGTGGAATGAATTTCAGTATGGCGAATCGCATGGCAAATATTGGCATGCAAACATTAAGAACCAATATCGTGAAGCAAGAGTAGGTTAAAGTAAATCTCAAACTTAGTAAGGAGAAAATGGAGGGTCAACCCTTCAAAATTCATTTTAAAAGAAAATGCCCGTAACGGCAGATAACATGGTAAAACATAGAAGATATTATGAAATAGGAGGTGAGATTATATGTCAACAATTAAAGAGTCTGTGATATCAATCGTAAAAGAGATGCCTGAAAATGCGACATTAGAGGACATAATGGAATCTCTTTATGTAAAACAAAAGATA
>Ga0209514_10006997_pt1 | contig 13512 bp, 12 predicted proteins | sample Subgrocontami58m_FD_187452 | JGI IMG/M metagenome (GOLD analysis project Ga0209514, IMG submission 187452) | Subsurface groundwater microbial communities from S. Glens Falls, New York, USA - GMW37 contaminated, 5.8 m (SPAdes) (version 3) | ecosystem: Environmental > Aquatic > Deep subsurface >...
GGCTTGTTTGTTATTGGGCAGATCTCAAAGTTTATCCAAAATAAAATCAATAACTATATTTTTATTCACATTCGCAAATCCTATTGCTATAGGATATTTTTTAAGACTGGGTAAACTGCCAGAGTTATTTTCTTGGATTTGGTTCATACTACTTTTTACATTATTAATTTATTACAAAGATAAAATGTTAGATAAATATTTTTTAGTATTTGTTCCGCTAGCAGTATTTTTGTTTTATTCACACATTTTATTTTTTATAATCTACTTGATAATTCTAGTATCTTTTTTTATTATAAAAACAAACAAAGAAAGATTATACATAGTATTGCTAATGATTCTTGTACTGATACTAGCCTCATACTTCTTAGTGCCATTATATACAAACATAATTGGACAATCCTCTGTAGACATTAATGCATTAGAAAGGATAACATACCCACAAAGGTTGACAAACATAATAGGATCATTTTTTACTCCTTTATTATTCATAGGTGCATTTTTATTATATTTTTATGGCGTTGAACACAAGAAAAAAGAGTTATTATTTTACTTAGTGCCTTTAATCGTAGCAATTCTCCTTTTTACTGGGTTGTTGATACATATACCATTTTTTAATAAACCAGAAAGTAAATCTTATGATATATTTTTCATATTTTTAAGCAGCTTTTTATTGATGAAATCAAAAATAAATAAAGATTCGGTAATCATAAAAAACCTATTAAAGATAGGACTAATAATAGTTCCTATATTGGGTGTCTTGTTATCTACGTTAATAACATCATTTTTTATACCACATACAGCTGACATAAATAATGTTATTAAATTGCTAGATAGGGTGGATGGAAATCTAGCCATATTAGGCGTTCCTAATGATATCCATCCAGGCGCGATTTATTCGTATGCGGCAGTCTATCACAATATTACTTCAATAAGCGGATGGGATATATCTGGAATTTCAAATGATTACACAGTGCAACTCGAAGAACTATCTACATTTTTAAAGATTCATAACTGTAATGGCTTTAAAATAGCTATGTCAAATTTAAATGTACAAAATGTAGTTAGTAGTGATAATTATTGTGATTTCTTATCAAAATGCGGTTTAACTATAAAAGATTATAAGGGAAATTTTTGCTTATATTCGTTTAATAATTAGTAACGTTTATAAATTTATGTCTTATTTTTTTAAAAATGGATTTATCAATTTTAATACCTTGCTATAACGAAGAGGAAGCTATACCAAATCTCAATATAAAATTGAATCAATTAGAAACCAGTTTAAAAAATAAAAGGATAAAATACCAGATAGTTTTTGTTGATGATGGCAGCAAAGATAAAACACTAGAGTTATTGGATAAATTATATTCAAAAAGAAAAAATGTTAGAATAATTAGACATGAAAAAAATGGTAATATAGGAACTGTTTTTAAAACAGGATTGAGAAATATCTCAAGTGATTATATTGCCACTTTTGATGCTGATTGTACATATGATATTTTTTCCATAGAGGACATGTATCTTATAGCAAGGAAAGAAAACTTAGACCTGATTACTGTGTCTCCTTACCATCCAAAAGGGGGTGTGGTAAATTTGTCTAAATCAAGATTATTCTTAAGTAAATCTACATCTATTATATACAAATTCCTTTCAAATTCCAATATAAATACATTTACAGCTCTTAATCGAGTATATAAAACCGAATCTATTAAAAAAATAAATTTTAAATATACCGATTTCATATTTAATGCAGAAATTTTAATCAAGGCCTTATTTAAAGGGTATAAAATATCCGAGTATCCTACGAAATTACATTCTAGAATTTATGGTCAATCAAAAATGAAATTACTAAAAGTAATTAAAGGGCATTTAAAGTTTATGTCGAGTGTTTTATTTAAAACAATATAAAATAAATGATAAAAAAATGAAAAAAATTTTAACGGTCATTGGCACAAGACCAGAAATAATAAGGTTATCTGCACTACTTAGCATTTTAGATCAAAAATTTCAAAATATAATAATATTTACTGGCCAGCACTATGACAACATAATGGGTTATAAATTTTTTGAGGAATTAAATCTACCAAAACCCCACCATGATTTAAAAATAGGTAAAACTCTAAGTCATAAACAGGTTTCTATAATGACTGAAAAAATAGGAGATATTTTAATAAAAGAAAAGCCAAATTTAGTTTTAGTATATGGAGATACAAATAGTGTTTTAGCAGGTGCATTAGCTGCTTCTAAAACAGGGATAAAAATAGCACATTTAGAAGCTGGCTGTAGATCTTTCAATAAAACGACTTCCGAAGAAATAAATAGAATTATTGTAGACCATATTTCACATTTTCTATTTCCGCCAGACAGAGTTGCTTTAAAGAATTTAGAAAATGAGGGCTTAAAGAGCAATGTATTTTACTTAGGGAGTACTGGTACTGATTCGTGCCTGAGAAATTTAGAGTTAAGCAAAAGATCTAAAATATTAGATAAATTAAAATTAAAACATAAAGAATATGTTTTAGTTACAATACATAGGGCTGAAAATACAAATGATAAAAATATTTTAAGCAACATCATTGATGGACTAAATAAGATTTCTAATACGATAGAAGTGATATTCCCAATTCATCCAAGAACTAGTAATATAATAAATAAGAATAATATACCTCTAAGTAAGAAAATAAAAATATTGGAGCCCCTACCTTATTTAGATTTTTTAAATTTGATGAATAATTCATTTTTAGTTCTAACAGATTCCGGCGGAATACAAGAAGAGGCTGCTATTTGTAATGTACCCTGTCTAGTATTAAGAAATGAGACAGAATGGACAAGGTTAGTGGACCTTGGTAAAAATTTTTTAATTGGTGTCGAGCCCGATAAAATTGAGAGGTCTTTTTTAGATCTTTTTAATAATAAAAATAAATACAATAAAATTTTAAAAATTAAAAATCAAATTGAAAAAGACGTTCATTATAAGATATTAGAGACTTTAGAAAAAAATATTTAAAATTTGTACTTTTTATTGCATTCAGTACAAATATGATTATATCTTTTTTCATTAATTCTATCTAATTTTTTACCACAACTACAAACATAACCTTGTAATTTTGCAGGATTTCCAAAAACCAAACCATGATCTGAGACGTCTTTAGTTACAACAGATCCGGAGCCAACCATTGCAAATTTTCCTATGGTTACACCGCAAATGATAACAGAATGTGCCCCTAATGAAGCACCTTTTTTAATTAAAGTCGGAACTAGTTTCCATTCTGAAGCTGATAACAATTCTCCAGATTCACTTATTGCTCTAGGAACTTTATCATTAGTAAAGCAAACATGTGGTCCAACAAATACACCATCTTCAATCGTAACGCCCTTATAAACACTAACCTTGTTTTGTATCTTTACATTATCTCCAATTTTAACACCTTCGTCAATATAAACACCATTACTGATTATACAATCTTTCCCTATAGAACTATTCTCTCTTACCTGCACAAAATTCCAGATTTTAGTGTTATCACCTATTTTCGCTTTTGGTGAAACTTCTGCTGTTTTATGCGCAAAAAAATCAGTCATAAGATGTTTAGAAATAAAAGAATTTATAAATCTTTTCTATTAAAAATTGTATTTGATACTTTAGTAAGATTTAAATATGTTTTTTAAACCGTAAACTTATGATTAGCATTGCAAAACCCATGATTGGGGAAGAGGAAAAAAGAGCCGTTATAGAAGTTCTTAACTCTGGCATAATTGCACAAGGTCCAAGAGTAAAACAATTTGAATTGGACTTTAAAGAATACATGAACATAAATTATGCAATTGCAACAAGTTCAGGAACTTCTGCATTGAAAATTGCCCTAAAAACTATGGGTATTAAAGAAGGAGATGAAGTTATAACAACCCCCTTTAGTTTTATTGCAAGTGCAAATTCTATATTGTTTACAGGTGCTAAACCAGTTTTTGTAGACATAGAAGAAGATAGTTTTAACATAGATACTAATTTGATAAAAGAAAAAATAACAAAAAGAACTAAGGCAATAATGCCCGTACATCTATATGGAAACCCTGCTGATATGGAAGAAATAATGCAGATAGCTAATGATAACAATCTAAAAGTAATCGAAGATGCGGCTCAAGCTCATGGTGCTAAAATTAAAAATAAAATGGTTGGAACTTTCGGAGATGCAGGTTGTTTTAGTTTTTACCCTACAAAGAATATGACTACTGGTGAAGGCGGGATCATTGTTGCTAAAGATAAAGAAATTTATGAACAATCTTTGAAATTAAGAGACCATGGAGCATATAAAAAATATCACCATGACATTCTTGGATTTAATTTCAGGATGACGGATATAGCGGCTGCTATCGGCATCGAACAATTAAAAAAATTAGAAAAACATAATGATATGAGAATAAATAATGCAGAATACCTATATAAAAAATTAAAAAATGCTGATGGTATAATATTATCTAAAGTAAAAGAATCATACAAACATGTTTTCCACCAGTTTACTATAAGAACAAACGATAGAGAAGAAGTAATTAAAAAATTGGACTCTAATGGAATTGGTTATGGTATACATTATCCACTACCCATACATAAACAAAAACTATACTTAGATTTGGGCTATAAAGATAAACTTCCCGTATCAGAAAAGTTAAGTGACGAAGTTATATCTCTACCAATACATCCAGGATTGACAACTTCCGACCTTGACAAAATAGCTGGTGTGTTTTTATGAATGTTGCTGTAATCGGTGTGGGGAATATGGGAAAAAATCATGTTAGAGTTTACGCAAAATTAACTAACCTAGTAGCGGTTTCTGATATTAATGAAGAACTAGGAAAGGAACTTGCATCTAAATATAAGTGTAAGTTTTATAAATATTATAAAGAGATGCTAGAAAAAGAAAAATTAGATGCTGTTTCTATTGCCGTGCCTACAAGTTTACATAAACAAGTAGCCTTAGACGTTATAAAACACGGGGTAAATTTGTTAGTAGAAAAACCGCTCACTAATAATTTAGAAGATTCAGAATTTATATTGGAAGAGGCTAAAAAAGCCCAAGTGAAATTAATGGTGGGGCATGTTGAAAGATTTAATCCAGCGGTAAAAAAACTAAAGGAACTCATTGACAATAATGAGCTAGGTAAAATAAACACCATAGTAGTTAGGAGAGTTGGTGTCGCAGGAGATCCTAGGAAATACGAGGATATAATATTAGATTTAGCATTGCATGATATAGACATATTAAACTATTTATTGGATGCCTTTCCAAAGAAATCCTTCTGTTTAAAAGGCAATTCTTTTAGTAAACATATAGAAGACTATGCAGATATTTTGCTTCATTATGGAAATACAAATGCGTTTTTACAAGTAAACTGGATAACTCCCTTAAAAATAAGAACATTAAATATTACTGGAACAAAGGGCTATGCAGAATTAAATTATATAACACAGGATTTAAAGTTATTCAAAACTAATTACCATAAGGATTATGATAGCTTTGGAGATTTTGTTATGAAATTCGGAGCAACTTCAGAAGTAGCTGTTGACGTACAAAAAGCAGAACCATTAGAATTAGAATTGAAATCCTTTTTGAGAGCTATTTCAGAAAATAAAAATTTTGATGTAACTGCTAGAGAAGCTATAGATGCTTTAAGAATAGCCCTAGAAGTTACAAAGAACCCTATAAATTAAAAGCCTTATATATATTTAATACATTATATTCTTTCACTAAGTAAAATCCACCAGGAACTTTATCACCTTTTACTGCTATAAGATAGATATCACTACCAAATTTAATGTTATTTGATTTATCAAGTCTTGCATTTAAAACTAATGTCTTGTCACTAGATATACTGGGTTTGCTTCTAATTTCATACTCACTTGTAGTATTTTTATTAGATTTTTCTAGTTCATATTCCCACAACCATATGAATTTTGGGTAATCAGACCATGAAAATGTAGCAAGAGCATTTGCTCTATTATTTGAGGTTAAAAATTTATTATTGGGATATTCTAATTTAATCTTGTTTAAGTCATTTGTAATTTTTTCATCCATTGTATAACCAAAATAACTATGGGTCATAAAAATTATTAATACTATAGATATTATGCTGCTGATATAAATTTCTTTTTCATTAACTTTTTGCGAAATTAGCAATATGAGTATTGGCGAAAATAATAAGAAATAGTTTATACTACCCCCTCTTATTGCAAAGAACAAAATTAATAGAGTAACAAATATTAGTTCTCGTTTATAATTTTTAAATTTTAGTTTTAGTATTTTGTAAAGTAATGGCGAAATTGCAAAGGGAACCAATAGCCAATATAAATAAATAAATTTGACTTCAAAAGATTTACCTAAAATTACTAAGGCATTGATACCAAAATATCTCACAAATGAGTAAAATGGGAAATTGAAGAAGATATAGTTTAAAATAATTTCTGGTAAAAAACTGATCAGCATTAAAACCATGTATAAAAATGGAAAATAAAACTTTTTTTTAAACATGAAAGATATCATAAAAAAAGTTACAACTGCTATTGCTGGAAAATATATTATTATGGAAAAACCCATAGAAAGTGCAGATATTATGAAATAAAACTTGGAATTTTTTTCTTCATATTTCTTAAACAAAATATATCCTAACAATATAAAAAATGATGCTGGCAATATTGGTATGTATTGTATGCTCATAAACCAACTTAGGGGCGATAACATCCAGATGAGCAATGCTTTTTTATTCCTCGAGTAGAGGTATATTAAAAGCCCATTTAAAAATAGCCATATAGAACTTAAGAATTTAATAGTAAAAAAACTCGGAAAAAACTTTAATATTTGACCGACGAAAAATGGGTATATTAAAGAATGCGTTGTATATACATTTATATTACTGATTCCTGCAAATTCTTTAGTTAAGGTGATATATTCATAAGTATCATGAAAAGAAACTGTTTTAGAAAAGAATGTAAATAAGATTATTGCTATAAGATAGACAAATAGGATTATAATTACTTTTTTGTTTCTATTACTCATTTTTATCAACTTCTTAGAATATAAATACTAATTAACCAAAAGAAAAATATATAAAGCTAACTAAAATCATTAGATTATGGGGGATGATACTTTATCAAAAAGGAAAGAAAGCCTTTTTCTATTTTTAAAAAATAAGAAACATATCTGGGTTTATTTAGTTGTTATTATAATAGCTATATCTGGATTTTTTATAAGAACTAGAAACCTTGATGCTCTAGGCGGATATTTGGCTGATCCGGATGCGCATGCATTTCTTAGATATGCAAAATACATAGTGGAATATGGAAGCATGCCTGAATTGGATACTATGCGGTATTATCCATTGGGTTTTGATGCTAGACCAGAATTCGGATTTTTAAGCTATTATATTGCGTATCTGTATAAATTTTTAAACATTTTCAATAAGTCATTAACTCTGGAGTATATTGATATAATCTTTCCTGCTATAACCTTTATATTTGGGGCAATATTTTTCTTTTTACTTGTGAGAAGACTGTTTGATTATAGGGCGGCCTTATTGGCTACACTATGTTTAACAATTGTACCAGCCTTCTTATTTAGGACGATGAGCGGTGTTTCTGATAAAGAGGCTCTAGCATTGCCTTTGATGTTTATGGCTCTCTATTTTTTTGTTGTAGCTTGGCAATCTAAAAAGGCTTTGAAAGCAACAAGTTTCGCGATTTTATCTGGCTTATTTACTGGATTTACTGCCTTAGCATGGGGGGGAGTTGTTTATGTTTTAGTAGCTATAGGCGGATTTGCACTTTTTGAATCTTTATTGCTAAAATTTGATAAAAAGGATTCTTATACTTATGTTATATGGGCTATATCTTCTATTTTGATAATGGTCACTTTTGGAAAATTTAGTATATCAATATTAGCATCTTCTCTTACTACAGCAATAATAATATTTTCCTTTATGTTGATAATTGTTAATTTTATTGTTGTTGAGAAAAATTTACTAAAGCTCAAGAATAAATTAGAGAAAATAAGATTACCATTGGGCTTAACAACTACAATCCTTACATTATTTATAGCAGCAATAATCGCAAGTTTTTCATATGGTATAAATCATATTCCAAGCTTAATTATCGGAGTTATAAAAAACATAATTACTCCACTAAAGAACAGATGGGCCCTGACAGTTGCAGAGAGCCATGAGCCCTATGTTACTAACTGGTTTGGCGATTTTAGTCTGCTTTTTGTCTGGCTTTTTATAATAGCATCAATCTGGCTTTTTTATGAGATGGTAAAAGATGTAAAAAGATATAAGTGGAAATTAACCATTTTGTATTCTATATTTATCCTTGGTTTTATTTTTAGCAGATATTCACAAAATTCAGTCCTTAATGGTGAAAACTTCTTATCCATTTTTATATTCTTTGGGTCGATAGCACTTATGTCAATAGGGGCAGCTTATGTTTACTTTTACTCGTATTATAAGGATAAAGAGACTTTTGAACAGCTTAGGGGTATAAATAAAAAATTCAGCTTGATATTTATATGGTTTATTTTGGGAATTATAGGGGCCAGAACAGCTATCAGATTAATATTCCCATTCGCACCAGTAGCATCATTTTTATTCGGTTTTTTGATTTTTAAGATTGTAGATTATGTAAAAGAAAATGAAAAAATAAAATCTCAAGCCATAAAAATTGTGGCATATGCATTAATATTATTATTAGTTGTTTCTATATTATCTGGATTTATGAAAACTACTCTAGCACAATCAAAGTATATAGGACCAATTTACAACCCGCAATGGCAACAGGCTGGAGAGTGGGTTAAAGCGAATACCCCTAAAGATTCTGTTTTTGTGCATTGGTGGGATTATGGGTATTTGGTCCAGACTGGATTTGAAAGGGCAACTGTAACAGACGGGGGAAATGCAATAGGTCCTTGGAATTATTTTGTGGGAAGGTATGTTTTGACTGCCCAAAATGAGCAGGAACCATTGCAATTTCTGAAAACACATGATGTTTCTTATATGCTGATTGTTTCTGATGAAATAGGGAAATACCCTGCATTTTCAAGTATTGGGTCTGATGCCAATTATGATAGATATTCATGGATTAGCACTTATACATTAGACCCAAATATCCAGGAAACAAGGGATAAAAAAATATTGTTGTATAGGGGCGGAGTTGCTTTGGATGAAGATATTATATTTAATGGACAAGTGCTTCCTAGACAATCTGCTGGAATAGCCGGATTTTTATTGCCTGTAAGTACTGCTGATAATGAAACTACAATATCGCAGCCAACCGCAGTTGTAGTATATAATGGACAGCAGTATAATGTGCCTTTAGAATGTGTATTTCTTGATACTAAGGAAATTACTTTTGAACAGAAAGGACTTGCCGGATGTTTAAGAATTATACCATCAGTTGATGACCAAAATAGGATAAACCCAAATGGTGCAGCAATATACTTATCCCCAAGAGTAAGAAGAACATTGTTTGCATATCTTTATATTTATGGACTGGATTCTGACATATATAAGTTAGTTTATAACGACCAAGACAAGGGAGCGCCTTTAGTGGTGTGGCGCGGAAGACTGATAGGACCTTTAAAAATATGGAAAATAAACTATCCTACTGGGGTAGAAAAAGATCCTAAATTTTTAACAACCTCTTACTCAGACCCTGCAGTTACCTACGTCAAGTCGGGTTATTAATTAATTACAAAAAAAGAAAGAAAAACCTAAGCAAAATACTAATGCCAAGTAACCTCTAGTTCATCAACTCTCCACCTAGGAAGAATATCAAGCTTTTCTATTGGGTTCAATTTTTGTGTTTTGAACATTTTTAATCCTAAATATGCAATCATTACCGCCTGGTCTCCCGCGTACTTTATGGGGCATACATAAAATTTGCAATTTCTTTCCTTACACATAATATTAAGCATTTCACTAAACCTTTTATTTGCTGCAACTCCACCTATCAATAAAACCTCGTTTTTATCTGTATGAGCAACTGCCCTTTCAGTCACTTCAGTCAGCATTGAAAAACAGGTTTCCTGCAGAGAAAAACACAAGTCCTCTAATTTTTTGCCCGATTTAAGCTGTTTAATTGCTTCAGTTACAATTCCTGAAAAATCAACATCCATTCCCTTTACTGAGTACGGCAGCTTTATGTATGAACCAGATTTTGCTAACTGCTCTATCTTTGGACCTGCTGGAAATCCCAATAATGCAGCCCTCCCAAACTTGTCTAGGGCATTTCCCAATCCTATGGAAAGAGTTTCTCCAAAAACTCTGTATCTTCCAGATTCTAATGCAATAATCTGGGTATTTGCTCCTGATACAAATACATAGACTGGATCCTTAACAGGACAAAACATGAATCCAGAACAAAGATGAGCTGCTAAGTGATTTACTCCCATTAACGGTTTTTTATACCTAATTGATAGCTCTTTAGCAAATTTTAAAGTTACTAGTAAAGAAGGAGCAAGTCCCGGACCTTGTGAAAATGCTATTAAGTCTATATCATCAAACGACAATTTTGCCTGAGCCAGTGCTTCTTTTAAAATATAATCTTTTTTTTCCTCCATGTGTTTTGCAGCATCTTTCGGAATAATACCTGTTTTTTCAGTTGTGTACATGGCTCTTACATCAGACAGAATTTCTTTTTTGTCTGTTACTATGCTTGCTGCAATCGTATGAGCAGTCCCTTCTATTCCTAGACATTTCATTTTAGAACTATAGGCCCAACATTTCCTTTAACTCAGTGCTTGGTTGCCAAAGCGGATCAAATGTCAGGTCTATTGTTACTTCCTTTACACCTTTTATTTCAGAAACTCCTTTTTTTACATTATCAAGTATCATTGGTCCGAAAGGGCATCCTGGAAAAGTGAATGTCATTTTTATTTTCACATTATTTTTATCGATGTCAATATTATAAATAAGCCCCAAAGTCCAGATGTCCAAATCCAATTCTGGATCTTTTACAGCTTTCAGCTTTTCAATAATCTGTTGTTCTGTTATCATATATTAAAATACCAAAATAGAACAATATAAAAATTTAACTAAAATGAACTTATTCATAGCCTTCAAGCTTTATCCTGTCCTTTAATACTCCAAGTTCCTGCAATTCCTTTGAAATTTCAATCACCATTTTCGGAGGCCCGCATAGGTAAAAAATCTTATTATTGAAATCACTTATTAATTTTTTTATAAGATTAGAGTTTATTCTGCCACTTAGGCCGTCCCATTCTTCTTGGGTCAAGGTAATATGGTAGTCAAAATTATTGTGGTGTTTTTTTATCCTTTTGATTTCTTCATGATAGATTATGTCTTTTTTAGTCTTGCAGCTATAGATCAATGTTATTTTGTTGGACAATTTTTTCTCTGTTATATACCTAGAAATTCCTATTAATGGAGCAATTCCTGTCCCTGCACCTATTAGAATAAGCTCATCTTTTATGCTGTCATCAAAAGTAAAAAATCCGTTTGGGCCTGAAATTTCTACTGCGTCATTTTCCTTTAAATTGTAGAGATAAGGAGAGACTAACCCGAATTCTTTTATATCAAAAGCAAGTTCTATATAGTTGTGGTTTAATGGGGATGAGGCTATAGAATATGGTCTTTTTACTTCTACAGGAGTTCCGTCTTTTACTGCTTTATGACTAACCATAATGAACTGCCCTGGCTTGAATGGAAAAATAGAGTCTGGCTTAATCCTGAGGCATTTTACATCATGAGTTTCTTGGATATTTTCTATTACTAAGGCTTTCATGTAATTTAAAGAAAACAATTTGTTTATTAAATTTTCGCAATCTAAATATTTACACACAATGTTTTAGACATAGAAACATTTTTATATTGACTATCATTAGATTAGAATATGAAAAAAGTGATATATGGGGGCAAAACAAGCCCCATGCAAGAATCTGACAATGGGATTGGATTTAGGGGGGAAGTTCACGATTATATACTTGTTACACTAATAACATTATTTGTCTTGGGCTTCTTTATTTTAAGATATTCTTAATTTTTATTAAGCTTAATCTATGATATGTCTCTATGAGTTTCGTATAAAAATGCAACATCTTTATTTTGCTCTTTTAGGTATTTTATGGCCAGTTTAAATATCTGGTTTGAGGTAAGTGTTTTTTTATTTCTTATAAACAATTTCATTTTCCTAACTACACAATCCCCTATCTTTGCAGCCTTAGCTTTTGAAAGATGCGCATTTAGCGATGCTTTGTAGCAGCTTTTGTACAGTTTTTTCTCATCAAACTTCTCAAAATGCCCATGCCTTTTTACCAAATGTATGTCTTTTGCCATCTTATATTAAACTTATAGTGTTATTTGCTATTAATATTAATAACCATCCTAATAATATAAGTATTATGCCAATTGCTAATCTCATTAAGGATCTACCGGACTGTTTCCAATGTTTGACTGCTTGTATTTTTGTGCCGAAAAATACCATACCCAATATGACAACTAATGGCAATACAAATATTACATTGTAAATTGCCAATAATATTAAAGTCCAAATATTAAAGTTCTGTGATAAAATTAACGTTATTGCAAGATATGGGCCGCCAGTGCAAGGAAGTTCGACTCCGGCCACAAAAGCACCCAGGAAAATAACTCCTGGAACTGTAACTTTTTCCATATATTTATGAATTTTTTTTGCTTTATCAGAGCCGATTTGCAATGAAAATCCCTTGCCGTACCAGAAAAAATCTTTTATTTCTATTAATCCCGCAAATACAACAATAGACCCAACTACAATAGAAATGTACTGTGATACCCATAATGGGATAGAACGCAAGAAAAACATTAATCCTAACCCTGCTAAGAAATATGTGACATAAACTGCAGCTATATAAATTAAACCAATTCTTAAAATCTGCGTTTTTGTTTTAGAGCCAGCCAGTAATGTTGAAACTAATAAAATTAAAACTCCGATAGCGCAAGGATTGATTGAATCAATTAAAGCTGTCAGAATTACTGTCATTATTGTTGGCAAGTCTGGTGCTACGGTCATGGGGCAGCCCCTAATTCTTTGTTAATTTCGTCTAAAGATTTTTCTGTAAAAACAAACTTAATCTCATCTCCTGGTGGAACATCTGCATAAGGTTTGATTAAATAAGAATCAAATTCATTATTTAGTTCACTATTAACAAACATGTATAATTTAGCTTCTTTATTATTACAAAGATCTCCATTGATCCATGTTTTTGAGCCTTGTTCATTAACTGGTATAGATATAGAATTTGAACTTAAACTACCACCAATAGACTCAAAAAAATTTCCCAGTAAGGCATCTTCTCTCTGTTTCATTAAGCCTTCTAGATGGATTCTGTTGTCGTTATGCTCATGAGCTTCAGCACTTCCGATTTTATTTGTGAAAATATTTTTAGGATCTTCTAACTCTATTAAATTACCACAAATCCAAATTTGAAAATCTGCATGCCAATGAATCGGGCCACGAGAAAATGATGTTAAATTGTTATA
>Ga0209514_10006998_pt1 | contig 13512 bp, 11 predicted proteins | sample Subgrocontami58m_FD_187452 | JGI IMG/M metagenome (GOLD analysis project Ga0209514, IMG submission 187452) | Subsurface groundwater microbial communities from S. Glens Falls, New York, USA - GMW37 contaminated, 5.8 m (SPAdes) (version 3) | ecosystem: Environmental > Aquatic > Deep subsurface >...
CCTGCGCCAGCCGCAGTCTCTCCAACAAGTACGTGTCGCTCATCCAATTGGATAAGAACAGGTAGTAGAAGACGATCCCGAGGATGGCCGCCTTGATGGGAAGCCCCAGATCGCGCTCCATCCACTGGATCCGCCACTCGTGTTGACGGGGGTCCAGCGTGGAGGCTCGTGCCTCCCTCGTCCAACTGCCAATCGAGAGCCACCGGAATAATCGCATCAAGGTCTTTGCCCGGATTGTTGCGCGCACTGGGCGCTTTTATAGCAATTCTAATGCCCGACTCGCGATCTTCTCGCAATCCCACATCCGCCCGATCCCTTCATAACCGCACGCCAGCATCCCCGACTCCGGCCCGATGAACTCAGCCCCGCGTTCCTTCAACAGGCCCACATTGTGCTGTGTGGCAGGATGCAGCCACATCTTGCCGTTCATGGCCGGAGCGATCAAAACACGCGCCGCAGGATTGAGGGCAAGCGCGATGCAACTCAGGGCGTCGTTGGACAACCCGTGAGCGTAGCGGGCAATGAAGTTGGCGGTCGCCGGAGCGACGAGGAACAGGCTCGCCTCGTCCGCCAGCGGGATATGGGTTGGTTGCCAACCATCCGTCTCGTCGTAGAGGTTCGTGACCACCGGGTGGCGCGAGAGCGTTTTGAAGGGAACCGGAGTTACGAAGCGCTGCGCGTCCGCCGTCATGACCACGTGGACGGCGCAGCCTTGCTTGGTGAGCAGGCTTGCGAGGTCAATGGCCTTGTGCGCGGCGATCGAGCCAGTGACTCCCAGGATAATGTTCTTGCTGCTACTCATAGAGCCTCTCGTTCAGTCGCAAAGCGGCGGCGGGGTGCGCGCCTGCCGCATCTTCTCAGCCTCATACACCACCCGCATCCGCCGCAGGTCCTCCTCGATGGTCGTGCTGATCACAAGGTAGTCGAAGTGCCTCCATTGGGCAATCTCCTGGCGCGCCACCGCCAGCCGACGCTGGATGACGGCGGGAGAGTCCTTGCCTCTCTTCTTCAGCCGCTCCTCGAGTATCTGGATCGACGGGGTGGTCAGGAAAGCAGTCGCCAACGAGCGCTGGAGCGCCGCGTCTATCTGGGCGCGCGCGCGGATGGATGCCGCCCCCTGGACATCGACAGTCAGGAGGACGTCCTTCCCCATCCGCAATTTGTCGAGCAGCTCGGATTTCAACGTGCCGTAGCTCTGTCCATACACGGTTGCGTGTTCGACAAAATGCCCCGCCTGCACCCGCTTGAGGAAGGTCTCGGGATCAAGAAAATGGTAATCGACACCCTCCTTCTCCCCGTCGCGCGGCGGGCGGGTGGTGCAAGTGATGGCTCGCGTGAGGTTGGGAGTGGCGGCGAGCAACCGTTCGCAGACGGTGGTCTTGCCCGCGCCCGAAGGGGCGGAGATAACCAGCAGTAACGGGGCAGGGCTTTCCTGTAGCATGGCGCAGTGGTATCGGCGGGCGTGCGAAATCACTCCACGTTCTGAGCCTGCTCGCGAAATCTTTCCAATTCGGTCTTCAAGGTGACAACGGCGCGGGAAATCAGGGCATCGTTCGCCTTGGACCCGATGGTGTTGATCTCGCGGTTCATCTCCTGGGCCAGGAAATCAAGAGTCCTGCCCACAGGCTCGGTGGCTTTTAGACACTCGTCGAACTGCTGGAAATGGCTCTGGAGCCGTGTGAGTTCCTCCGAGATGTCAGAGCGGTCGGCGAAGAAGACAACCTCCTTGATCAGGCGTTCGTCATCCGGATCGGGCGCGTCGAGCCCCGCGTTCTTGATGCGTTCGAGCAGTTGTTGCTGGAAGCGTTTGACCACGTGCGGGACTTGCTTGCGCACCTCTGCCACCACCTTGCGCATGGAGCTGACACGCGCCTGGAGATCCTTGGCCAAATGGGCGCCTTCCTTCTCCCGCATCTTCAGAAGGGCGGTCAAGGCCTTCTTCATGGCGGCCTCGAGGATCGGCCAGTAGGTCTCCGCGTCACGGGCGTCGTCGCAGCTCTCGACCACTCCGGGCACCCTGAGCAGCGCGTCGAGTGTGACACCGGTGGGGATCCCCAGGTCCTTGGCCAGCCTCGCCAACTCCCGGGCGCAGGCTTTGGCGAGCGGGATGTTCAACTGGACCCGGCTCGCGCAAGCGTCCTCGCCTAGGTGGAGGGATACCCGCACCGTCAGCCGCCCGCGTGCGATCTGGCGGTTGATCTCGTCGCGTAACCGCCCGTCCAGCGCTTCGAGTTCCCGTGGCAGGATGAGAACGATTTCGCTCTGCTTCCGGTTCACCGAGTTCGCTTCCAAGGTGACTTTGGAGCCGTTGCGAGCGCCTTCACCGCGCCCGTATCCCGTCATCGATTTCATAAAACCGTAACTATGCGCTTGCGCGGGCTGCCACGCGATCAATTTCTTAACATCGCCGCGGCTCCGCGGCCCCCGTCTCAATCTTGCCGCCGTGCGTCAGGGCCTGGGCTCGGGCCTACTCGAAATTCATCTCTTGCCGGATGCCGAACCTCTCAGTGCGTTTCCGGAGGGTGGCGCGGGTGATACCGAGCAGCTTCGCCGCCTGAACTTGGTTGCCATGCGTTTCGCGGAGGGCGTGGATCACCAGCTCCCGTTCCACGGCGGGGATGACCTTGAACCGCGCATCTTTGCGCGCCCGGCGGAACAAGATGCCAGCCAGGGCGGCGATGTCCCCCTGCTCCTCTCCCGGGATGCCGGAGGAGCTTTCCGCGGACGGCGCCGGCGTGGAAAGGGAGGGAAGAGCGGGGAGGGTGGCGGCGAGTGTCGAGCCCGTGACCTCGGGCGGAAGATCCACCGAGAGGATGGCCGGGCCTTTGGCCATGACGGTGGCGCGGTGAATCACATTCTCCAGTTCTCGGACGTTGCCCGGCCACTGGAACCGGTCGAGGGCGGCGAGAGCGTCGGGAGAGATCGACTTTGGGGGCTGCTTTTGCGCCTGCGCAATTTTCTTGAGGAAGTAGTTTACCAGTAAGCGGATGTCTTCCGGACGTTCCCGCAGAGGGGGCAGGTGGATGCGGACGACGTTCAGCCGGTAGAAGAGGTCTTCGCGGAACTTGCGCTCTGCCACCGCCTTTTCAAGCGGTTGGTTGGTGGCGGCAATGACGCGCACATCCACCTTCACAACCTCGTTGCCGCCGACTCGCTCGAACGTCCCGGACTGGAGGACGCGCAGGATTTTTGTCTGCGTGGGAAGGCTCATGTCGCCGATCTCGTCCAGAAAGATGGTGCCGCGATGGCATTGCTCGAATTTGCCCACGCGCAGCGCCGTAGCGCCTGTAAAGGCCCCTTTTTCGTGTCCGAACAGCTCGCTCTCGAGCAGGTTTTCCGGGATGGCCGCGCAATTGATGGCGACGAACGGTTGGTCGTGACGCTGGCTATGGTGATAGATGGCTCGAGCCACCAGTTCCTTGCCGGTGCCGCTTTCGCCTGTGACGAGGGCTGTCGCGTCGGATGCGGCCAGTTGACCGATGACCTTGAAGACCGTCTGCATCACGTCGCTCCTCCCCACAATTCCCAGTTCGTAGTCCTCCGACTCGAGGAGCGGTTGGTAGGAGACCACCTGGCGCATGTCGCGCGAAGCTTTGAGGGCGGCAAAAACGATTTGCTTCAGTTTGGGGACATCGAAGGGTTTGAGCTGGTAGTCATAGGCGCCCAGCTTCATCGCTTCAATTGCGGTCTGTGTGGTGCCGTAGGCGGTCATCATGATGACCGGCAGCCTGGCATCAATCTGGCGGATGCGCCGGAGCGTTTCCAATCCGGTCATGCCACCCATCCGGATGTCCATGATCACCAGGTCGGGCTTGAGTTTGGGGATGAGCCTCAACCCCTCTTCGCCACTGGAGGCGGTGGTCAACTCCACCTCCGGGGAGGCAAAAATGCGGCGGAATGAGTACTGCATGTCCGCCTCGTCGTCTATTAGCAGCAATTTATCCATAGCTCGTCTGCGACTGTTGGCGGACAGGACAATACCCGGGTGGCGATGGTTTGCACCGCAATTCTTTGCCGCCTAGCCGCTCGCGGGATCTTCGGCGGCCACCACCTCCCGCAGGTGGTGGCGTTCTTTGAAGGTGACATAGACCAGGCCACCGACGACGCTCCAGAATAGGCTTCCGGCGTACGCGAGAAGCGAGAGGGAAAGCGCCTGAGTGGGGTGGATGCCGACTTCAGCGAGCATCAACACGTAGAGATTCTCGCGCACGCCCAATCCGCTGGGGGTGACAGGGAGCGCGGAGATGCAGATGATCACGGGGACGATCACGAAGAGGGCCACCGGATCGATGACCAGGTCCAAGCCTCGTGCCAGAGCCCACACCTGCAGGACGCACGCGACGTTCAGCACCATCGAGAGGCCAAAGGCTCGCAGGAGGAAACGGGGCTCCTGTCCAAAGCGACGGCAGGCGTCGAGGGATCGTTCCAGCACTTCGCCTTTGGGCGCCCTCCGCAGCCAGAGGCGGGCTTGGGGCCACCGCCGCGATATCCCCCCCCAGAAGGAGAGGACAGTGAAGATGCCTCCCGCCAATAACATGAGTACAATGAACAGCGCCAAGCCCGCCAACGGGCGGTGGGCGGTCAAGAGCGCCAGGTTGGGGAGCATCATGGCGGTGGCAAACACGAGCATCGACAGCAGCCCGATCAGGCGGTCCACGAACACCGTCACGACCGCCTCTGTCTTGAGGTGGTGTGTCTCTCTGGCGGCGTAATACGCTTTGACCAGGTCCCCGCCCGTGGAGCCTAGGAGGAGGGAATTGAAGAAATGAGCGACGAGCGAGATCTCACTGGCGCGGGCCACGGAGAGGTGAATGTCCTGAACCTGAAGCACCTTGCGCCAGCGCAGCATCCCCAGCACAATGGTCAGGCCCATGAAAAAGAGGGAGAGCAGGCCGTACTCGGGATGAAGCCGCCCCAGGACGCCCCAGAGCTCGCGCGGTCCGTGGGTCCAGGCTGCTTGGGCCTGCTGCCAACGGCTGAGATCGGTCCACGCCTGCCCGGATCGCTCCACGAACAGGCGCCCCTCTTTGAGGAAGATGGTGTGAAAAACCCAGGCGAGCAAGAGGGCGCACAGTCCGACGCGCCACGAAATGCGCCAGAGTTTGGGGGCCAGCTTCACACCTCGCCCCAGAGTGACTTCACATGGGCCACGCCCGCATGGACATCCTCGACGGTTACCGAAGAGTGTAACTCGAAGACCTTGATGTGGTCGGGCTTCACGAACTGCGCCAGGGCTGCGAAGTCGATCGAGCCCTTGCCTGGGGGGCGGTGATCGCCCCCGGGATACTCGACGTCGTGGATGTGAAATCCGGCCAGATACTCTGCCATGGACTCCAGGTGCATCGTATGCTGGATGAAACCGAGGTTCTCCTTGATCTGGGCGTGACCTGTGTCATGCCAGTAACGCACGGTGGGACCGGGGAACTCCTGAAAGAAGAAAGGGAAATCCGATTCGAACGGGATTTCCTCAATAGCCTCCCGGTTTTCGATCCCGAGCAGGAGGCCTTTCATGGATGCCTGCTCCTCGATACGGCGGAGCATGTCGTACGCCAGTTCAATGTGCTTCTCCTTTTTGGCTTCCCGCTTCGCATCGGCCTCCCGGGAGAGTTTCTCGAATTTGGGCGATTCGCGTTGGCCTTCGGCCGCCAGGTCCAGCAGCCGCTCGGTGTAATCCTTCATTTCCACACACCCCATGTGGAGAACGACCAGGGGGGCGTGGAGGCGCTGAGCAACCTCGAGCGTCTTCATGGTGTGCCGGTAGGCGTTATCGCGTTCCCGGCCATCGGTGGAGGTGAACTTGAAAACGTTTGGGGCGGCGTGCGTGAGGCCGATGGGCAGGGGGCAGAAATTGTGAAGGGTCGAGATTTTGATCTCGCCCGCCTCGACAGCGTCGATGATGCCTGGCAGGAGGCTTAGGCGAATGCCATGGCTCAGTTCGGCATATTCGAAGCCCATGTCGCGGATCTCGCGCAACATCGCGCGGCCGTCGATGTGGCGGCTGGAGTTCCAACAGGAGGAGAGGGAGTACATGATCGTTAAACTTGCCCTTCAGGTCAAGGACGGGAAGATTAAGGGTGGCATTTGTGATGTGTCAATGCGCAACGTGAGCCATTTTCTGCCTGCGAAGCGCGGCTCTGTGAGCCGCAGCCCGAACTCCCGACGGCTGGCCCGCAAGATGCAAGCCTGCTCGCGATTGAGGAATCGCGTCATGCCGAGGTGTTCTTGAAAAGCGCCCGCCTTGAGGCCATTCTTCCGCGATGATTGAACCGTGGCCCAGCATCGCATCGCAGCCTCTGATGGACTTTCGCATTTTCCGAGTGCGGCGGGACCGCAAAGTGTCGCCCCGTACCGGAGAGGAGCACGACTTTTTTGTGCTGGATTGTCCGGACTGGGTGAACGTGGTTGCCATTACCACAGATCAGCGGATCCTCCTTATCGAGCAGTACCGCCACGGCACCAACACGGTGGAGTTGGAGATCCCGGGGGGCGTGATGGACCCCGAGGACGCGAACCCGGTGGCGACGGGAGTGCGGGAGCTGCGGGAGGAGACAGGCTATGAAGGGGTGAATGCGCGCGTGATCGCCCAAGTGAGCCCGAATCCCGCCTTCATGAGTAATACGTGCTTTACGGTACTTGTGGAGGGCTGCCAGCCCAAGCATCCTCTGGAGTTCGATCAGGCCGAGGAGATCACTACCCGGCTGGCCCCGTTAACTGAGCTGGCAGGCCTCATGGCGGCGGGGCGTATCCGGCACTCGCTTGTGCTTGTGGCGCTCTACCACTACCTGGGGTCGTGGAGCCTGCCTCCGGGGCGGTTCGAAAACTCAGTCCAGACGACCCCTGGGGGCACCCTGCCATGAGCAGGATGCCTCCGGCGCCCGATACTTGAGGTTGAGGAGGGTTTCATGCGGAGCAGGAAACTGCGCCGTTTTTTCTCGAGGACCAGGCCGAAAACGATCAGGAAAACGCCGGAGACGACGAACATCAGGCCGGTGCGAGCCATCGAACCAACGAGGTCGATGTAGATGGCGATGAACCCCCAGAGAAGGATTCCCTCGACGGAGGGATGGGCGAAGCAGATGCGAAAGTAGTCCGCCAGAGCCCGAGCCTTGGCCTGCTCCTCCTCGTCGGACAGCCGGACGCCGCGTTTCTGATAGTACTTCGACTGCTGCCCGGGAAAATTGAATTCGGTGATGCGGATGGGGAGTTTGAATTCGGCCAGTCTATCCAGCGCGCGTTGGAGGGCGGCTCTGAACCAGAACTCGTGACGGAGTTGCCCGACGCGTATTTCGGTCCCTGGCAGCGGTTCTCGTCTTGGCTTCCACGCTCCCCAGGGTGGTGAGCCGCACGGGGAGAGGGTGCTGTTAGAAAGTTTGGACGCGCTCGGTAAGGGGGGATAGCGCGGCCGGCTGGAGCCGGTTCTTGGTGCCACCTGCGGCCAAAATGAGAATTGTTGGCGGGCGTGCGGCGGGGCTTGTATGAACGCTGGACTCAGGGTAGGGTGCCGCCTGTTCGGATTCCAAGAGAACTGCGGCATCAATTATCGATGAAGACTATTACGACCAAGCGGCCCACAGTCGCTTACAGTTTCGCAATGCGGTTGAACTATCCCAACCAGATCGGGATGTTCGCCAGGATCATCCAGGCGATCGGGGCGTCCGGCGGCGATCTGGGGGCGGTGGATATCGTTTCCGCTGACGCCAAACAAATGACGCGGGACGTTTCGGTGCGGGCTCATGATGAGGCGCACCAGGAGCGGATCGTGGACGCGGTGAAGAGGTTGCGCCGGGTGAAGGTCCTTCACACGTCCGACCGTGTGTTTCTTCTGCACTTGGGGGGCAAGATATCGATCCACAACAAAGTGCCGGTCACCACCAGGGACTCTCTTTCGATGGCCTACACGCCCGGCGTCGCCCGGGTTTGCGAGGCGATCGCCAAGGACCATCGCAAGGCGTGGCAGCTTACCATCAAAGGCAATTCTGTGGCCGTGGTCAGCGACGGAACCGCGGTTCTGGGGTTGGGAGACATCGGACCTGACGCCGCCATGCCGGTGATGGAAGGCAAGGCGATGTTGTTCAAGGAATTCGCGAACATCGACGCCTACCCCATCTGCTTGCGGACGAAGGAGGTGGATCAAATTGTGGAGACGGTGGCTCACATGTCGGTTGGGTTCGGAGGAATCAACCTGGAGGATATTTCCGCCCCTCGCTGCTTCGCGGTCGAGGAGAAGCTCCAGGCCCGCCTGGACATTCCGGTGTTCCACGATGACCAGCACGGCACCGCCGTGGTGGTGCTGGCCGCCCTCCTGAACGCCATGCGGTTGACCCGCCAAAAGATTCCTGACTTGAGAATCGCGATTTCCGGGGCCGGGGCCGCGGGCACCGCCATCACGCGCATGTTATTGAACGCCGGAGCGCGAGAAATACTGGTCTGTGATCGGCAGGGGATCCTGTACCCCAGCCGGGCCGGGGAGCTGAACGAGAGTAAGATGTGGCTGGCCAGCCACACCAACCCCCGGGGCGTTCGAGGAAAACTGGTGGACGCATTGACAGGCGCGCATGTCTTCATCGGAGTCTCCGGTCCGGACCAGGTGGATCGACGGGACCTCCGACGCATGGCGCCCAGACCGATCATCTTCGCGCTGGCGAATCCGGTCCCGGAGATCATGCCAGAGGAGGCGGCTAAGGATGCCTTCATCGTGGCCACGGGACGCAGCGACTATCCGAACCAGATCAACAACGTGCTGGCGTTCCCCGGGATCTTCCGCGGAGCGCTGGATGTCCGGGCGAGGACGATCAACGAGCCGATGAAGCTGGCGGCGGCCCATTCGTTGGCCAATTGCATTACGGAACCTGAGTTGAGCCGGGAGTACATCGTGCCGAGCGTGTTCAATCGCGAAGTGGTGCACCTGGTTTCCACCGCGGTCCAACAGGCCGCCGTCGAGACGGGGGTGGCGCGTCGGAGACCTCCGCACGGAGGGGAGATGGCGCGAGGGGGGTACCCATAGCAAATATCTTGCTTCATTTCCTGCGGAGGGTCTGTATGTTCCTTGCGCCTCTGCTGAGGAGGCAACGGCTTTTGTGAAGGCCCGAACGAGAATTATGGCGCCCGCGGCGCCCGCCTGGGGAACCGGCGGGCGACCCTGCTAGTTGTCCATGACATTCATGCCTCGCGGCTTTCCTCCAGCCACCCTGATTCTCCCATGCCAATATTGCTCGTAGTTAACAACCCACAAGAATGGCCCCTCCATGTGCCCGGGGTCGAGGTGGTCTCGGCGCGGTCCTACCTGGTCGAGCCGCACTATGTGGATTTGGACGGCGCCAAGGTATTCAATTTCTGCCGTTCTTATCGGTACCAGAGCGTTGGTTACTACGTCTCCCTACTCGCGGAAGCGCGGCGGCACAAGCCGATCCCGAGCATCTCGACGATCCAGGACATGAAGTCCCAAACGATCGTGCACCTGATGTCGGAGGAACTCGAGGAGTTGATACAAGCGAGCCTGGCGGGTATTCGTTCGCGCAGTTTCACCTTGAGCATTTATTTCGGGAGGAATCTGGCGCGCAAGTACGACCGCTTGAGCGCGCAGCTTTTCAAGCAGTTCCAGGCCCCCTTTGTGCGGGCGCACTTTGTGAAGAATGATCACTGGATTCTCCAGAGCGTGGGGCCGATCTCCGCGCATGAAATCCCCGACGCGCACCTGCCCTTCGTGTTGACCGTGGCCACCGAGTTCTTTGCCGGACGCCGCCCGGCCGCGCAGCGCAAGGCGGTCGAGCGCTACGACATGGCGATCCTTTACGATCCGCAGAGCAAGGAGGTGGCCAGCGACGAGCCGGCCATCAAGAAGTTCATCAAGGCCGCGGGCAGCCTGGGAATCCACGCCGAGGTCATCGCGCGCGAGGATTTTGAGCGGGTGGCGGAGTTTGACGCGCTTTTCATCCGAGAAACGACTGGGGTGAACCATCACACCTACCGGTTCTCACGACGAGGGGTTGCGGAGGGACTGGTGGTGGTGGACGACCCGGAGTCGATCCTTAAGTGCACGAACAAGGTGTATCTGGCCGAGTTACTCGATCAGCGGAAGATTCTGACCCCGCGCACACTTATTGTGCATCGGGACAACGTGGATGACATTGTCCCGCAATTGGGTCTGCCGTGCATTTTGAAGCAGCCGGACAGTTCGTTTTCGCAAGGGGTGGTTAAAGCGGAGAACGCGGACGATGTGCGTCGGCAGATTGATGACTTGCTGGAGCGCTCGGACTTGGTCATTGCCCAGGAGTTTCTGCCCACAGCCTTTGACTGGCGGATCGGCGTTTTTGACCGGAAGCCCCTCTACGCGTGCAAATACTTCATGGCTGACAATCACTGGCAGATCATTCATTGGGACGGGAATGAAGGGCGAGTCGGGCGCTTTGAGACCCTCCCGGTGGAACTGGCGCCCGTGAACGTGGTCCGCGCCGCGCTAAAGGCGGCCAATCTGATTGGCAACGGGCTTTACGGAGTGGATGTCAAGCAGGTGGGGCGCAAGTGCTACGTGATCGAAGTCAATGACAACCCGTCCATCGAGAGCGGCATCGAGGACTCCGTTCTCAAGGACAGCCTGTACGTGAGGATCATGGAGGTGTTTCTCCACCGGTTGGAGAGGCGCCGTCAGGGGCTTCCCATATGAGCGCGGCGATGGCGCCGTTTTCTCTCTTCGCGCGGGTGGGGGTCGAGTTGGAGTACATGATTGTCGCCGAGGAGGGGCTGAGCGTGCTGCCTGCGTCCGATGAACTGATCCGCCAGATGACCGGCGGGTGGGATTCGGACGTGGAGCGCGGCTCGATCGCGTGGTCCAACGAACTGGTGCTGCACGTGATCGAACTTAAAACGAACGGTCCCGCCACCTCCCTGGCGGGGCTGGCGGCCGGCTTTCAGGGGGAGGTCCGCGAGATGAATCGACGGCTGCGTGTGCTAGGCGGGCGGTTGATGCCCACGGCCATGCACCCCTGGATGAACCCGCGGCGTGAGACCCGGCTCTGGCCGCACGACAACAGCCCTATCTACGAGGCGTTCGACCGGATTTTTGGTTGTCAGGGGCATGGGTGGTCGAACCTCCAGAGCATGCATCTGAATCTGCCGTTCGCCAATGATGAGGAGTTTGCGCGGCTGCATGCCGCCATCCGCCTGCTCCTCCCGCTTTTGCCGGCCCTCGCGGCCAGTTCTCCTTTCCGGGACGGACTTCTGACCGGAGACTGCGACACGCGCCTCGCAGTCTATCGAGTGAACTCGGCCAGAATCCCTTCCGTTACGGGGCGGGTCATTCCTGAGGCGGTGTTTACGCAGCGCGAGTATGAGGAGAAAATCCTGCGACGGATTTACCGGGACATCGCGCCGCTCGACCCTGAGGGCATCCTCCAGGAGGAGTTCTCGAACGCCCGCGGCGCTATCGCGCGGTTTAGCCGGCACTCGATCGAGATTCGCCTCATCGACATCCAGGAGTGTCCGGCGGCGGACCTGGCAATCGCCGCCGCCACGTGGGCGATCTTGCAGGGCTTGGTGGAAGAGCGGTGGTCGGACCTTGCGCACCAGAAGTCCTTTGGCGCGGAGTTCTTGGAGGAGATTTTGCTGGGGACGATCCACGAGGCCGACTTGGCTCCTTTGGCTGATGAGGGGTATCTCAGGGCGTTCGGGGTAACCGGCAAGAGGCCGCTGACCGCCGGCCAGTTATGGCGGCATCTGCTCTCCGAAGTGAGGCTTCCCGATGCCGGCGGTTCGGACTGCTGGAGCGAGAGCCTGAGCGTGATCCTCGATCAAGGCCCTCTGGCCCGGCGCATTGCGCGCGCGGTGGGGAGCGGGGCGGCGCGGGAGAGACTGGGCGAGGTTTACGGGCAGCTTTGCGATTGCCTGGCTCAGGGGCGTCAGTTTGTGGATTAGTCTCCCAAGCTGAATTCTGGGTTGCTCCGCGTCGTGGTTTTCCCAACACTCTCCTGTTGTGAACACTCGAATGCCTGGGTTACTCCCTTATTCGCGTTGGGGGCGGTTCGCCCTCAACCAGCTTTCATGGCTCCTGGTGGCGGGCGCGCTGGGCCAGGTTCCCGACAACCTTGTGGTGGAGGGAGTCCCGCGGATTCCTCCCGAACTGAAAGCCAGTGCCGGGCGCTACCTCGAGTTTCGCTCCGCCGCCTTTAACAACTGGCATCCGTGCAAGCGTGAGTTGCTCATCACCACGCGCTTTGCCGACGCCACCCAGTTGCATCTGGTTCAGACGCCGGGCGGGGCTCGCAGGCAGTTGACCTTCCTGCCGGACCCTGTGGCGGGTGGTTCGTTCCGACCGAAGACGGGCGAGTTCATCGTGTTCTCCCAGGATGTCGGGGGAGGGGAGTTCTACCAGCTCTATCGTTACGATCCGCGCGATGGCGGTATCACGCTGCTTACCGATGGCAAGTCGCGAAACACTAATCCGCGCTGGTCACACAGCGGCAAGTGGCTTGCGTATTCGTCCACTCGCCGCAACGGGAAGGACACCGATCTCTACGTCATGAATCCGGCGGACCCGGGGAGTAACCGGTTGCTGCTCCAGTGCGCCGGCGGTGGGTGGAGTGTTACGGATTGGTCCGAGGACGACTCGCGCCTCGTGGTGCTCGAGTACATTTCCATCAACCAAAGTCATCTCCACCTCCTGGACGTCGCCGACGGCACCCGTCGGCGGATTACGCCCAAGGAGGGGGAGAACGTTTCCTACGGCCGCGCCCAGTTTACCAAAGACGGCGAGAGTGTTCTCACTACGACGGACAAGGAGTCCGAGCCTATGCGGTTGACGAGAATCAACCTGGCCACGGGCGTACACCAACCCTTGACCACGGGAATTCCATGGGATGTGGAGGACTTCGAACTGGGGCCTGACGGGAAGACGGTGGCTCTGGTGACAAACGAGGACGGAGTGAGCGTCCTGCGCTTGATGACCCTCAGAACAGGCAAGGAACTCTCCGTCCCCAAGCTTCCGTTGGGTGTGATCTCCGGAGTTCAATGGCACGAGAATGGCCACGAAATCGCCTTCAGCCTTTCCTCGGCGCGCACGCCCAGCGACGTTTACTCGCTCGATGTGAAGACCAGCCGGGTCGAGCGGTGGACGGAGAGTGAAATAGGCGGCCTGAACGCGGCGAACTTCGTCGAGCCCCAACTCATCAAACTCAAGAGCTTCGACGGTCTTCCGATTTCGGCGATCGTTTATCGTCCCGATCCGGCGCGGTTCCCCGGCAGACGCCCCACTCTGGTGAGCATCCACGGAGGGCCGGAAGGGCAGTCGCGACCGGTTTTCCAAGCGCGCAACAATTACTACCTAACCGAGTTGGGCGTCGCCATCGTTTTCCCCAACGTGCGGGGTTCCAGCGGGTATGGCAAGGGCTTCTTGACTTTGGACAATGGGTATAAACGCGAAGACTCTGTGCGCGACGTCGGCGCGGTTCTCGACTGGGTCAGCCGGGATCCTTTGCTGGATGCGGACCGGATCGCCGTCACCGGCGGCAGTTACGGCGG
>Ga0209514_10007002_pt1 | contig 13509 bp, 11 predicted proteins | sample Subgrocontami58m_FD_187452 | JGI IMG/M metagenome (GOLD analysis project Ga0209514, IMG submission 187452) | Subsurface groundwater microbial communities from S. Glens Falls, New York, USA - GMW37 contaminated, 5.8 m (SPAdes) (version 3) | ecosystem: Environmental > Aquatic > Deep subsurface >...
CGGCCTTTACGTTGTAGTTTGCTTTCAAATGTTTTGTGCCGTAGGTTTCTTTCAGTACACCTTTGCGTAACTGATTGAAACCAAAAGCCTTCGGACAAAATTTAGAACAAAAAAAGTGCGTACCGTGAGGTCGCACTTTTTTTGTTCCGGCGGGTTTTGAGTTCATCGAAACTCTGTCAGCACTTTTAGGAGAGTGTATTGCCACGACCTTCAGGTCGTGGGCAAATTACTCTGAAACCAACAGCGGGCTTTAGCCCATGGGAGAAGGGGTTGAAACCCCTCACGAGATCAATGCCGCAAAGCTCGTGGCTATTCCTTGTAGCCTGTTAGAACAATTCCAACTGTTGGGGCGGAGGTTTCGCCTCCACCATTTCCCGCCCTTCAAATATCTCCATCATTCCAAACTGCTTATCGGTAATCCGCAATATGCCGATCTTTCCTTTCTTTGGGAGGAAGCCTTTCACGCGTTTCGTATGCACCTCGGCATTCTCTTGACTCATGCAATGGCGGAGGTAAATTGAAAATTGAAACATATCGAACCCATCCTTCAACAGCTTCTTGCGAAATTGTGTGTATGCCTTCTTATCAACGTCGGTCTCGGTCGGTAAGTCGAAGAGTACAAGAACCCACATAATGCGATACTCATTCAGCCGGATGGAATCGCGGGTAGCGGAGTTGCCGCGTTTCTTTTTCATAACATTTCACCAATGAGCTTGTTGTTGTTGTCAACGCCAGCAGCAGCGGCTTTCGCTCGTCGTTGAACCGCACGTCGTCGGAAAGAACGGCGAGCAACTGCTTCTTTGCTTCTTTGTCGAGTATGCCGAAATCTTGGTCAGCCGAAATTATCGCTCGAACTTTAGCGTCCACCCACGGGCGGTACGGCTCCATCAAATCATCCGCCAGACAGAACGCGTTATACTGGTTCTTGTGGTGAATGCCCAGCGCCGGATGAAGTCCCGATGAAACGATAGCCCGCGCCATTGCTGCGCGTAGAATTGCGTAGCCATAGTTCAGCAGATTGTTCGGCGCAAGTCCTTCACGCTCCCGCGTAAACTTAAGTTCCTTGCGGAAAATATTTTTCCAGTAGAACGCCGCTGCACGCGCCTCAACATTTTCCGGGTCGCCGGTGCGCGTCTTCGTTGCCCAATACTCCATTTGTTTCACTTCGATCTGTTGAGCTGTAAGCAATGCCGCTTGATTGAGAATTTTTGCTTTCACGGTTTGTGCCCACAGTTGCTTTCGTAAAGGGAGCGAAGCGGTGAGTTGATTCTTGAGAACAGTTTGGTGCAGCACGTTGCCTGCAATGGGCATCATGATGCCGTCTGGATGATGCGATGCGTCGCAGCCGATAACCACAACGTTGTTCGTCATCAGCGCGCTCAGCGCAGATTGAGTAATGGTAATTTGATGGCTTTCCAGCATGAGCACGCCGATGTCTTCGATGGGAACCGTCGGCTCGTCATCTTCTTTGGAGATGTGAAGCTGTCCGTTCTTGTGAGAGATGAATGCTTTGCTGCCGACCACGACGGTTCGTTTGATCAAGCGACCCCTTCTTTCTTCACGATATTGCCGAGCAAATCAATTTCAACGCGAATACATTTCAAACTATTTGGCACCTTGTTGATAACGAGAGGCGGGTTCAGTTTGAAGTCTTTCTTGGTGTCAAGCTTTGCAGCGTAAAGGTAACCTAGAACAATTATGCCATTGACATCAAATTTAATGACGCGGAAGAGATTGCGTCGCACATAATCTGTATTATCCCAGTCAATCTCATCAGGGTGCTCGTCATACATTACGACTGTATCAAGTTGTTGAAGCGTGAAGAGCAGAGGTTTCCCATTCTTCTCTCTTGGAATAATTGGCTCTCTATTCAATGCTCTCTTGGCTGCATACCAAAATGGTATTGTCTCAAACTCTCGCTTCCCCGTTTCTTTGTCTTGATAAATGGCAATAGCATAGTTGTTCCCGCTTTCGACAAACGCATCCTTTCTAACTTCAATCAAGCTCTCTGCAGGATTGATGACCCGGACTTTCTTGATGTGTACGTTTGCTCCGTTCTTAGAATACATAAGCACCGGGTCATCAGCATTTTCTGCAAACGCTTTCTTTATGTCGCCTTTGTACCTCTTCACACGCTTCAGTAATACCTCTCGTACTTTCGGGTCAACAATCTTCTGCAACTGCTTAACGTCTGTGAATTTCTGCAAAGGCCAGCGAGTAACATACGTCTCTTCGCCATTGAGTTCGATGGAGCCGTAGATTGTCTCTTCGTGCAGTGGTCCACGAATGGTGACCGTTGATTGCTTGATGAACCCTTCGGGATGCTTCTCAAGGTTTTTAGCTGTGGTTCTGTTCGGTTTCCTGCCAACCAATCGTTTCTGATTTCTATATGAAATGATGATGGAGTTGATTGCTTCGCTCGCGTCTCCTAAAAAACTGCGCCACGGCTTGCTGATCTTATCGTTGGTGAGTTTACTCCAATTATCAAACTTACTATACCTGGCGAGTTGATGCATAAGTAGAGGGGTTGTGCAGGCAATAACAATAGCATCAATTGCGTGGTGGCGATGGTCGCCGCGGTTCTTCGTGTCAATATCCCCTTTTGAGAGGATTGCATTCAAGCCCCAGTGTCTTCGAAGCGTTCCGGTCGCCTGCCCGTTAACAATTTGTACTCGCTGCTTCATTGTGTCGCCATCTCTTACCTGCGGGAGAAGCATTTCCAGTCGTGAAGCAAGTTCTCGTGCGGCGTAGCTTGTATTGTTCATCTGACTGTTTAAGAAGTCTTCAGGAATCTCCTTGGCAAGAAACCTCCATTGCTTTCCTTTGCTGTTGATTCGCTCGACGCGAGACTTGAATTCTTCCAACGCCCTCTCGCCTTTTGAAGCAAAATATTCATAAGGAAGCCTGTCCCCCTTATCTTTATTTATGGACGCTTCGCACAAACAAAGATTGCCAAACTCGTTGTTCATTGTCTTGCTGTAGGGAAGAACATGCTCTATTTGAATTTCGGGGCTGAAAAGTTTCGTAAGTGAAATCGTTTTGCCGGAGTATGGTGAAATTCTTCCGCACTCTTTCCAGAGTTGATACTTCTTTGCATCCGTAACTCTGCCGTTGCGGAGAAACGAATTGAGGTCATCCAACTTCGGGTCCTCGCATCCCATCTCCAGCCACAATTCATACTTCTTTACCTCGGGGTAGTTGGGTTCTATCTTTTTTCTTAGTTGTTTTGAAAGAAACTCAGCGAACTCCTCGCGTTGCTTTCTCTTATTGATTTGGCTATTACGTGCTTCCTCCCGTTTGGTCTTTGGTTTTTTCAGCTCCCGCGCCAGCTCGACACGAATCATATCGGGCTTGCCGTGTTTTGCAACGATAGCATTGACGACACGAAATGTTTCGCTCAACATTTGTTGTACAATCGGGTTGCGTAGCTCGTTGGGTCGAAGCGGTAGTAATGTCGTTAGTTCTTCGGCCTTGCCATTAACAATTTTCCTTGTTGGATCGTAACCAGCTTTACGAAAAGCGTTATCTCTGTCCTCACCCTTGCTTGCCGGATTATCAAAGGGTGCAAATCCAGCGCGTAAGTGAGGAAGAATTTTGTTGAGAGCTTTTGTCGAGAAATTGCAGTAACCATCTTCCAAATTTTCTTCGGCAAATTGTTCAATAGCTTGGTCAGTCAATGGTGGAAGAATCTTCTGTTCAATCTTTCGGCGGACAATGGTTTTGAGTTTTTCCGTGTTGTCGGTGAAGCGGAGAATATGCCACAGTTCGAACATCTGTGCTTCAGTCAGAGCGTTCACTGTTTCTTCGCCGAGAGCGTCCATAAGCCAGACAGTGGTCGAGTTCCCGTCCATCCCTTTTGCGCCAAACACATCATTGAAGTACACCGATTTGGGAATGTCCAGCAGCTTTTTCAATTCAGCCTGCGTCACCTTTCTTTTCTTCATCAATACGGCGCACGCGCGTTGTTTTTCTTCTGGCGTTAGGGACTGACCGATTCGATCCCCGTTTGTAAACCGCGCAACTGAAAGTTGCTGCCAGATGCGGAACTCCTGAAAGAGTTGAGAACTTTTGGGAGCGCAACGCTTACTCGGCTCAAAGCGACATTTTCCAACTAATCCTTTCTGCGATTTAAGATTGCGTTGATAGTAGATTGTTTCATCTCTGATTTTGGTGCGAAGCTCAGGCGTGAGAATGGTTGGATAAAACGATGCTTGTTTCTCCCAAAGCATATCGAATTCTTTGATGTACATTTCACGACCAACGAACCTATCACGAATACGTTCGATGGGTTGGTCTTCGTTATGCCAATCGGAAACCTTGTCCGTTTGTTTGAAAAGAAGCACAAAGTATTCGCCAAGAGTTCGGCATTTGTTTTCTTCAATCTTATTCTGCAGTTCGAGTATGCCTTGTTTGACAACTCCCTCTTCTTTCTTTGCCTCTTCGCTTGCCAATGTCTTACGATTGCTTTTGAAGCCGCGGCGTTTATTGAGCATTAAGAGAATTTTGCCGAATTCTGTCAGGGATAGTTTTGCATCCAAGCCCTTTACACGCAATTCGTAGAGTTCTCTCGTTGAGAAAAACTCACCCTCACCCGGCAGCATTGAATTGTCACGGAGAAGAGAGATTAGTTTTTCCCTTCTAATTTTATAGCGATGGTGTCTTCGGCGAATACCGCGAGCGATTCTTCGGGCAACGTTCTTCGAGACTTCTTTACCAAGTTTCAAGAAATCATCTTCCTTCACGCCAACAGGGAAGATGCGAACCCCTTTGTCAATGATTGCCTCTTTGTCTTCAATCAAAGCCCAGCCGATGGAATTGGTGCCAAGGTCGAGTCCAAGTGTTTTGCTCATGGGAGAATCTCTAAGAAAGTTGTTGACATTGAGAATGAGATTAGCTTTCTTTCTTCTGAAAGCTTACTACAATAAAGATTATTCTGTAGGCTATCGCCTCGCCCCAGTTCTTCTGGGGCATTTTTATTTCTGCTATTTCAAATAGAACCATTTCGACATACTGCCCCTGATGCAGTTGTTGTGGTGGGCTTGGGCGGGTCAGCATTGCGAGGTTTTGAGCTGGCTCACCGTTGGAAGAATATAAACGAGGCTATAGTAAAACGCAAGCGCTTGCTGCAAATCCCGAACGTGAAGCCGTTTGTTGTACAAAATCTTGGGAAGTACGAACGGCAGCAATGGCAAGCGGCGGAGTTTCACCCTCATCCCCCGTCCCCTTCTCCCGCTGGGAGAAGGGGTGATGAGATGGCTGAGAGAGAAGGCGAAAAGATGTTTTGGTTTCCTGGGAAGATTGCTGATGGACTTATTTTGCGCGCACGACAATTGCGGCAAGAGGCTACGCCTGCTGAACAAATCTTGTGGGAGGTTCTGCGCAACAGGCAGTTCGAGGATCTGAAGTTCCGTCGGCAACACATCATCCTCGGATATATTGCCGACTTCTATTGCGCTGAACATAAGCTCGCGATCGAGCTTGATGGTTCGGTGCATAATCAGCTTGAGCAACAGGAGCGGGACAAATTGCGCGATGAAGCAATCGCTGAAGAAGAAATCACCGTACGTCGATTCAAGAACGATGTGGTTTTCGATAACCTTCGTTCTATCCTGGAAGCAATTCACGAGCATACAACCGCAAGCAATTCCCCTCTCCCAGCGGGAGAGGGGTTAGGGGTGAGGGAGATGATGGCACAGCGTGAGCAAGCGTATCGCAATTTCATTCTCGAACTTTACAGCGCCGAGCCGGTGAAGGGCTACGTGTGGCTGCATGGCATGAAGGCAAGGCGCATGGTGCATGTCGGCTCTGTTGATTCTCCCGTATCAAGCGGAGATGTGAAAGCAATCATTCAGGAGTTTTGGAAGAATGCTGGCAAGGGAAAAGGAGACCGTCCGCAAACGAACGGCGTTGATGTGCTCGGCTGGGAGTTTGCGTTGGACATGAACGAAACGGCGCGGCAAGCAGCGGCAGCGAACAACGTTGACCTAAAGTTCAAGAAAATTCCCCGTGAAGTGTTGGAGAAGAAAGCTGTTGAAGCTGGCGACATCAAGTTCTTCGAGCTTGCAGGGCTTGATGTACGAGCGAAAGTCCCCGCCAGAGGCGGGTCTGGCGAAAAGGGGAAGAAAGTTGAGTTGGAACTCAAAGACTTTGTTATCCCACCGGATGATGTGCCGGAGGAAGCACGGAAGTCCATCACGCATTGGTCGCAATGGATTGACTATTGGGCTGTGGATTGGAGCTACAAAGACGATACGTTCCACGACGAATGGCAGAGTTACTGAACGAAGAAAGAGCCAAAGATTTCTCTCACAACAGAACACACCTACGACGAAAAGGGGAGCTACACAATCGTGGTGAAAGTGATTGACATACTCGGCAACGACACAACGAAGGCGCTGAAGGTGGAGGTGAAGTAAGGACGTTCGATTGTTATGCCACCCTTTCAGGGTTTGGTGGCATTCGTTTGTGTAACGTTGGTTGGGGTTTCACCCCAACCTGTGGATACGTCACCCCTTCGGGGTGAAGGGTGTCCGAAGAGAAGGAGCGATATCCAATCTTACGCCCTGAAGGGGCAGCATATTCCAGCCGAGGGCAACGCCCTCGGAAAAGACAAGAGCCAATCGATATCAACCCTGAAAGGGTTGAGTATGCGTCATCACGATTCGGAAGAGAACAATACGACGCGATTGTTGTGTAAAGATGTTTGATGATTATTTCACCCTTTCAGGGTAAGCGGTGTTTTATGATGCGTTGATGGTTGGGGTTTCACCCCAACCTTGGTTATATAACCAATTCGGGGTCTCGTTCTGACATCAAGGTTATCATCAGGTGCTCGCCCTGAAAGGGCGAAGTAATCAAGCCGAGAGCAACGCCCTCGGCAACTTAAACAACAAGACAACCAACCCTGAAAGGGTGAGATATGCCTCAGTCTCTATCGAAGGTGTATGTGCATATCGTCTTCTCCACGAAGAACCGTTTTCCATTCTTGAATGATGCGTCGATACGTAAAGAGATGCACGCGTATCTCGGCGGTACATTGAATGAAATCGAATGCCCTGTGCTTGCTGTTGGCGGAACATCTGACCATGTTCACATTCTCTGTACACTCTCAAAGAATCACTCGTTGGCTGATGTGATTGGCAAAGTAAAGAGAAGCTCGTCGAAGTGGGTAAAGGAAAAAGGCAGGAGTGTAAACAAGTTTGCATGGCAAATCGGCTACGGTGCTTTTTCTGTGAGCCAATCCGGAATCGAAAAGGTATGCCAGTACATTCAGCAGCAGGAAGAGCATCATCGCCGTAAGACATTTCAGGATGAATTCAGAAGCTTCCTGAATCTTTATCAAATTCAATACGATGAGCGGTACGTCTGGGATTGAAGAGATAAACGCTATCAAATTTTCCGAGTGATGAGCTTGAAGTGGTACTCGCTGATGTCGTCTTTGAGTTTGCGGACGCAGTTGATGAGTTGAGCGATTGTTACCCCCGTTAGGTTGTCACGAAAGGTAATCGTCTTGTGCTTGAGGTGTGCTTCGAGAACGTCCTTTTGGGAAAACTCGTAGAGTTCGAGAAGTTGAATGAGTGTGTCAACGGGAAAGGTCGTTTCGGTTCCCTGAGAGATGTAGAAAACTCCGAGCTTTGGATTGCAACCTTTTGTGTATGTTCTGCTGCGAAGATTCGAGGTTGTCTTTGCGACAACATAAGGCTCATCATTGGCGGGGTCATTCAAAACAACGAAATACTTGTCGCCAATCTCGCCGTCATGAAATGGAAACTGAGAATGATGGAATACGGCGCCTTTCGCCATGAGGAAGTTTCAAAGTGTTGGTCGGGGAGGAAAGGCTTTCAGCATCTCATCTCGCTCGCGCATTGCTTCGAGGGCATCCTCTAAAGAAACCGGTGACTCGTCGTCAAGTGCGAGTGTGTAGTCAATCTTCTCTCGCGGACCTTTCTCCTTTATGGTTCGGTCCCAGGGATGATTTTTGAAATGCGAAACATCCGAGATTGTGTTTGCATCAACTTCTTTGAATATGAACGCAAGCTTTTCAAGAATGCGTTGCTCGCGCGGAGAAAAAACAGAAAGGTCGGGCTGGCGTTTCGCCTTAAACATGCCGCCTTTCTTACCCGTTTCCTCTGACTCGAATGGAGCAATGGTGAGTGCATCACTGAAGTCTTTGGGGACTTCATTGGTGCAGACCTCTTTATAGAATTCTAGCGGAACGGGGCCGAAGTCGTATGCGTAGTAATCAAGGTTCGTAACGTTGCGACCAGTTTGTCTAAAATGCTCGAAATCCAAAAAGTATAGAAGCTTGAACGTTTTGACCTTTGAAGGGTTCTTCACCTTCTTGGCGAAGTAAAGAACAGCGTTCAGGAGTTTCTTGCGATATGTGTTGTTGAGATTCATGTCAGCGAAGACTCTCTACCAAATGAAACACCGGCAGATGGCAGCAAGTTCTTGACTCAAGATGAATGAGGGGGACCAAATGTGGAAAAGACTACATACAATATAGCGGAATATTCTCGGAAAACAAGACATGAAACAGGGGAAAAAAGGAACAACATCAAACAAGAAAACCGCACGCGCCGTCGGTTTCTTTGACATTCAGGAATCTCTCACAACAGCGCCGTGCGTTCCGGCATTACGCAAAGCAGTTGAAGCGTGGAGAGACGGAGGCTACAAAGGCGCAACCGATACGACCTATGAGTTGCTGAACTATTGGTTCAAATCGGATTTGAAGCTTGCAAACGGTCAGCGCTTCGCCTATCACCTTGCACAGCGCCATGCAATGGAGACGCTGGTGTATGTGTACGAGGTTGAGAAAGTCCGCACACGAACGGAGTTGCTGAGACGCTATGCAACCAACTCCAAAGATTTGCGCTTGCCTCCGTATGATGATTTCACCCGCTACTGTATCAAGATGGCAACCGGTAGCGGCAAGACGAAAGTCATGTCGCTGGCAATCGCTTGGCATTACCTGAACGCTGCACGCCTGCGTGCCGTAACGCCGCACTTCGGCGTGCAGGCACGAGAAAACGAAAAGGACTATGCAAAGACGTTCTTGGTGATTGCTCCGAACGTGATTGTGTTCGAGCGATTGAAAACGGATTTTGCGGGAAAACGCATTTTCAATACCGACCCCATCATTCCCAAACATCTTCGAGACGGGTTCTGGGACTTCGATTGCTATATGCGTGGCGATGGCGAACGTGCGCACAGTGACGGAGCGCTGTTCCTCACCAACATCCAGCAATTGTACGAACGGCAAGCGAGGGGCAGCAACGACGAACCGGAGCCGATGGTTGGAGTGCTGGGAGCGAAACCACAAACGCAAAAGCTGGAAGTGTCGGACTTCGATGAGCGCATAGCAAAACGTGGAGGCTTACTTGTTGTGCTGAATGACGAAGCCCACCACACACACGATGAAGAAAGCGAATGGAACAACATCATCAGAACTCTTCACACGAAGAGACCGATTGCTTCACAGCTTGATTTCTCAGCTACGCCTCGTTACTCGAAGAGTGGCTTGTTTGCCTGGACTATCTTCGACTATCCGTTGAAGCAGGCAATTGTTGACAACAACATCGTGAAGCGTCCAGTCAAGGGAATCTCAAAGGCAAGTGAGGCAAGGTCGAACACAACGACCGTGAAGTATGCGCCCTTCCTCACTGCGGGCGTTGAGCGCTGGAAAGAGTATGGCAAACAACTTGAGCCGTTGAAGAAAAAGCCAATCCTCTTCATCATGATGAACAACACGAAGGAAGCTGATGAAGTTGGAGAATGGCTGAGAAAGAAATACCCTTCTGAGTTTGGTGATGAGAGAACGCTCGTCATTCATACAGACACATCCGGCGAAGTGACGAAGAAGGACTTGGATAAAGCGCGAGGGCTTGCAAGGGATGTTGACCAAGACACCTCGAAAGTGAATGCAATTGTCAGCGTGTTGATGTTGCGTGAAGGGTGGGACGTGCAGAACGTTACAGTTGTGGTTGGCTTGGGACCGTACAGCGCAAAGGCGAATATCTTGCCGGAGCAAACGATTGGCAGAGGTTTGCGTTTGATGTTCAGGCAAAGCCAAACGAGTTACGTTGAACGTGTGGACGTTATCGGCAACAAGGCGTTCCTTGAGTTTGTAGAAGACTTGGAACGGATGGAGGACATCAAGTTTGATACGTTCGAGATTGGGAAGGACAAGCTGCAAATCATCACCATCATGCCGATGGAAGAGAAAAAAGAGTTCGACATTGGAGTGCCGGAGCTAACGCCTTCGCTTGTGAGAAAGAAATCGCTGGCGGAGGAAATCGCTTCGTTGGATGTGATGCAGATGAAATGCAATCCTCTACCACTGGATGAGAAAGACGATGCTGCAAAGAAGTTCATCTATGAAGGGAGAGATATACTGACGGATGAGAAGCTGTTTGAGCGGCAATACACAATGCCAGCAGCGCAAACGGCTCAAGAGGTGATTGGCTACTACGCCAACAAGATTGCCTCTGACGTGAAGCTGCCTTCTCAGTTCTCAGCGCTTGTGCCGAAGGTGCGAGAGTTCTTTGAGCGGAAAGCGTTTGGGAAAGAGGTGAGTCTGGATGAGCCGAGAGTCATCAAGGCGATGAGCAGCAATGTGGCGAACTTTGTTGTGAGCAAGGAGTTTGAAAAGGCTCTGCGAGAGATTGTTGTTGAGGATAAGAAGCCGGAGTTGCTGACACCTTCACGCTTCCTATCTTCAATGGCTCCATTCCCCTACTCCCGACAGGTTCACAAGGCAAAGCACACAGTTTTCAATCTTGTCCCTTGCGACAACGACCTTGAGTTGAAGTTTGCAAAGTTCCTTGACGGCGCTGAGGACGTTGAAGCGTTCGCCAAGTTGCCGGAGCAGTTTGGATTTTGCATCGAATACCCCGATACTCTCAGCAATATCAGAAACTACTATCCCGATTTCGTTGCCCGAACGAAGAAGCGAGCGCACTGGATTATAGAAACGAAAGGGCGTGAAGATATTGAGGTTGAACGCAAAGACACTGTCGCTCTGCGCTGGTGCGAGAATGCAACGAAGCTGACCGGAACGGAGTGGAGATATTTGAAGGTGAAGGAGAAGGAGTTTGAGAAGCTGCGTCCGGCTACGCTGGCGGAGTTGAGTGAGGGGATGTTCGGATAAACGAATTCTGCTCAAAGCTCTCTTAATGATAGAAATGGAGTTATCACGTTTAATATGACGGTAATTAACCCTGCTGGCGGCGGGGTAGACCGGAAGTTTGACAAAACACCAAATGAATGTCCGCATTGTCACAGAACAATTCTACCACAGTCGCTTTCGGGGGTTTACTGTAACGAATCGAGGAGCGAAATTTTCTTTGTCTGCGTCCACCCAGAGTGCCAAAGAGGATTTCTTGGGATATATGTGAAGAACGATGCTGGTGTTCATTGTCTGAAAGAAACGTCAATCGGAACCTTAACTACGAGCGAATTCACCTCGAATATTCTCAATCTGTCTCCCAAGTTTGATTCAATATATAACCAAGTGAATCAAGCTGAGTGTTTTCATTTGAATGAAATTGCGGGCATTGGCTATCGCAAGGCAATCGAGTTTCTAATCAAGGACTATCTCATCTCATTACATCCAGAGAAGACAGAAGAAATTAAGGGGAAGTTTCTTGGTTCATGCATCAAAGACGACGTGAAGGATGCAAGGATTAAGGCTGTTGCATCGCGAGCGGTATGGTTGGGAAACGATGAAACCCATTATGTCAGGATTTGGGAATCAAAGGATTTGGAAGACCTCAAAAAACTGATTGAGTTGACTCTCCACTGGATTGAGATGGAAAAACTCACCGAGGAATACTTGAAACACATGCCAGAGAAGAAGTGACCATGCAACTATCTGAATTCCAGAAACAGATTGTCGGAACAATTCTCACGGGTGAGACTTGCCACATTGAGACGTTTTTTCACATGTTTTGCAGTTTTCAATCTGTAAATTATCCTCATTCATCTTGGGGAAGCTACGGAAACCGAACAGCCAAGCCAGAAATCGGAAATTTGACCTATGTTGTAAAGAACCCTAAAGAGGTCATTGGACAACTTAGCCAGTTTATTGCGGTGTGGAATCAACTGAAGAATTCCAATCTCGTAATTTCCATCCCGTGCCACAGGTACTATCTTCACCCCATTTATTGGGAACAAACGTCATCTAATTACCAAACCGAGAACAATGTTTTAGAACTGTTCAATGCTTTCGACCGCGAAGAAATTGTCCCGCTTCCAGCATTGGAGGAGTTTGTCAAAGCTGGCTACAAGACGCGAGAAGAAATTAAGCAAGAAGAAGAGAGAGATTTTTTGTTAAGCGAAATGAGCGATAGAAAAGGGTCTCAGAAACTTACAAAGAGAATTGCTTACATCTCAATTGCCGCTTCGATTGTCTCTGTGGTTGTAAGCGGCGTTTTCAACTATCTCACCTACAAAACGGATAGAACCGTAACCATCACAAACGCAAAAGCCTTTCCCGATACAACAAGAGTGTATCTGGTGAACCCTCCGGCAAATCCTATCGACACTACACAAGCTAAGAAGCTTGGCGGCGGGAAGAAATAGGGGGCATCAGAAGCAGTTGTTGTGTGGACGTTGGTCAGCATGTGCGCTTGCAGAGTACATACGACTACTGCGGCAGGCTTTTCTCTATCTGAGGCGAAATCCTCGGATGCTTACCTGTTTTCTCTCTTGCACAGACTAGCATTGTTTCGTATCTTGGATGTGCAGTTAGTTCAATCTAATTGGGGCTGTAGCTCAGCTGGGAGAGCGCCTCGTTCGCAACGAGGAGGTCGTCGGTTCGATCCCGATCAGCTCCACAATCAACTTCGTGATTCGTTATTTCTTGTTCGATATTCAATATTCTCCGCTAATCATGAATACCGAACAAGGAATGTTGAATGTTGAATTGTTTGTGAGGTCAAGTCCTGCGCAACCGTAAGTAGCTTAACCCCGCCAGGTCCGGAAGGAAGCAACGGTCGGTTACCAAAAGTGTGACGCAGGGGAGCTTGACCTCTTTTGTTTTCCTACCTCCTCAACCCTATCCGAAGGACTCCTTCTGCCGAAGGCATCACTTCGTGAGGGGGATGCCTTTCCGAAGGAACCCTTCGGGTCGGCATTCGCTACGCTCAGAATCGAATGCCTCACTTCCAAAATGCTTTATTTGCATACAGCTTGGTTTTTTAGTAACTTAACAGCGAGTAGTTCAGGATTTTATTGAAGTGAATCTACCTCGTAGCAGTGTGAGAACCCCGTCTCACATTCGGTTCATTATTACGGTTAACGATGAAGGTGTTAATATACACAACGAATGTTACCTCTTGCTTGCCCGCCATCGGCGGGCGACCACGCCCACAAGAGTTTGCCTGCGTCGTTCCGTTCACCTGTTCTCACAGTTCACATTTTTATCCAATAGTTTTGGAACGAGCAGTTTTATATGAAGAAGGAAATTGTTATCAACGCGGGCGAAAACGAAACTCGCATCGCGATTAC
>Ga0209514_10007004_pt1 | contig 13507 bp, 11 predicted proteins | sample Subgrocontami58m_FD_187452 | JGI IMG/M metagenome (GOLD analysis project Ga0209514, IMG submission 187452) | Subsurface groundwater microbial communities from S. Glens Falls, New York, USA - GMW37 contaminated, 5.8 m (SPAdes) (version 3) | ecosystem: Environmental > Aquatic > Deep subsurface >...
TTCCGCTCCGCCCGGGGTGGCCGCGAACGCCTCCAGGCGCTGATTTTTGCCAAAAACCCTGCTGTCGTGGACTTAAAGAAATGAAAGGACGCGTCCTAAAACCAGAATGACTGGGCTTTAACTTCCTCGCAGGCTGCCATATCCTCTCGCGATGATATGGCGGTTGTCATTTGACGGGGCCGGAGTCAGGCGGGGAGGCCAGATCCTGCCTACCCCAGCGCCACAGTGTCGTCCAACCCGGGGCGGTTGCGGTGGCTCGTCCACCCTGGCGTTGATTCTGCCGGCGCTTTTGGGCTTCTGGTGCGCTTGCACCGCGATGGCCGCGCCGCAAGTGAATCGGGAGGAGAGCGCGCAACTGGCTTCGGAGACGAACGAGGAGAAGGAACTCCGGCACCGCTTGGTCGCCGCACGCCGGGCCCGCCCCGTGATCATCGTCCGGCGTGGCGCGACGGCGTTGGCTCCTGAGAACACTGTCGAGGCCTGCGCCGCGGCAATGGATTATGGGGCCGATGGCTGCCTGGTGGACATTCGCCGGACTCGGGACGGCATCCTGGTTCTTTTCTCGGATGAAGCGCTGGACCGTCTCACCCTCGGCTTCGGTCCGCTGAACCAGGTCTCGTACCGGGAGTTGCTGGCATTGGAGTCGCAACAAGCCTTTGGGCGTCCGGTGAGCGGTCAGATTCCCACGTTCACGGCGTTGCTGAACCTGGCCCGCCGCCGGGCAATGCTGCTCCATCTGGAGGTGCGGGGACCCGGTCTGGATGAGGAGGTTGCGCGTTTGCTGGATGCTGCGGACGCCTGGGACCATTTGGTGGCGGTCAGCTCCGTCTCCGGGCCTTGGCTTTCTCAACACGCACGGTCTTCTTCGCTCCCCTACAAGTCGGATTTGTCGGGGGAGTACCGCCGCGACGTTGACCCGGATTCCGTCCAAGCCGCCCTCGCTTTGCCCGGGTGGATGATCCTGGTGGACGATCCACGCGTGGCGGTCCGGTCACTGCGTCGGGAGGCCTATCGCCCGGAACCGCTGCATACGAGCATCCATGTGTCGCTGGGGTCGCCACTGGCGACGCCAGGGGAGACAAACGTAGCCATCGCGGTGGACCACATCGCCAGCCTTGCGCGCCGCTTCCGCTCGGCCTCGGTGGACCAACTCGCCCGTTTGTGCGATGCCCGCTTTCCCGAAGCGGGCGAAGCGGGTGATGACGACGCGTTCCAGAGAGCGTGCGCGATGCGGATTCTCGACCGGGCCTGGGCGGCGCGGCGGCTCGGTGAGATGGGGTCGAAGTCGAGTCGCGTGGTCAAGCTGCTCGAGGGCCTGGTGGCCCGCCCAAGCACGCACCCGGATCCGGATTTCGAGGGTTTGGATGCCGCCATTGCCGCCCGCGCCTTGGGCGAGCTGGGCGCCACGGAGTCTGTATCCGTGTTGATCGAGGCGTTCAAACGCGCGGGTCCGGGCGTTGGCGGCGCGGCGCGGGCGGAGTCGGGCCAGGCCTACCCGGCTTCCTCAGATTCCAGGGTCAGGCCCCATGTCCTGGCAGCCTTGGGCGATCTTCGTTGCGCCGCCGCGAAGAAATTCCTCCTCGAGTACGTGAACTTGGACGACTTGCACGCCCGGAGATGGGGACCGCCGCGGTTCGAGGAGGCGGTCCGAGCGCTCTTGCGGCAGCGCATGGGATGGGACGAGACAGCGGCCTTGCTGCGCTCGGGCAACCCGGCCATCCGCGGCACCGCCGTCATGGAGTGCATCGACCAGATAACGGAGGAGCGTCGGATGGCCTTGAGAGCGGCGGCGCCGTGGGCGTTGGAATTGCCCAGAAGCAAGCGTCCCATCGTGTCCAGGACGATCGAATGGCACTGATCGCCTTGCATCGGCTTGCATAAACGATGCGGCTGCCTCAGACTCTGCCCATAATGCAGTTCATTCGCGACATCTATGCGGCAGGAAGGGGCGCCGGGAAACCGGTGGTCTCCTTCGAGTTTTTTACTCCCAAGACCGAGGAAGGAGACCGGACGTTGTTTGGAAAGACGATGCCAGCCCTGGCTCGGCTTAACCCGGCCTACTGTTCTGTGACCTACGGCGCCGGGGGCAGCACGCGGGACAAGACTCTATCCATGGTGGACCGAATCCAGAGGGAGTACCGCATCCCAGCCATGGCCCATCTGACGTGCGTTGGTTCCACTCGCGAGGCGATCGCTGGGATGCTGGTCCAGGCCAAGGATCGGGGCGTTGTGAACATTCTGGCGTTGCGGGGCGACCCTCCCGCGGGAACGAGCGGTTTTCAGCAAATGGAAGGCGGTTTCCGATTTGCGCATGAGTTGGTGACCCTCACCCGCAAGCTGGGTGGGTTCTCCATTGGTGTTGCGGGCTTCCCCGAGGGCCACATCGAGTGCAAAGAGGGCAAGGAGGTTGACTGGCGCCGATTGCAGGCGAAAATCGGTTGCGGCGCGGATTTCGTCATCACTCAGATCTTCTTCGATAACGCTTTCTTCTATGAGTTCCGTGATTATCTGGTCCGGAAGCTGGGAGTGACCGTGCCAATCATCCCGGGCATCATCGCTATCCAGAGCGCCGCGCAGATCCAGCGTTTTACCGCCTTGTGCGGCGCCGCCATCCCAGCGGCGCTGCGTGCCCGCCTTGACACCCTGGTGGATGACGACGCGGCGGCAGCCGAGTTCGGAATCGAATTCGCGGCTCAGCAGTGTGAGGATCTTCTTCGTGCCGGGGTCCCAGGGCTCCATTTCTATACTCTCAACAAATCAGCCTCGACGGCTCGAGTCTTGGCCAGCCTCGGACTGGACGGGCCGGTCTCGAACGGACATGTGAAACCGTAACGGGCAAGAATCGACAAGATTATGTATCTGACTGGCATTGCGGACGAGGCGGGAGCATCGATCGATGTTCAGATCCGGGCGACGCGGGAGTTGGGCTGGCGCTGTATTGAGGCGCGCAATGTGCATGTGCCCGGTTTTCCCGTCGGGAACATCCACGACGTCCCGGACGCGGAGTTCGAGATCGTCGCAGGAAAACTGGCGGAGGCCGGGGTGGGCATCTGTTGTTTTGGTTCGGCGATCGCCAACTGGGGTAAGAAGATCGACGAGCCGTTCGACTCCTCGCTCGCCGAGGCGAGGCGCGCAATTCCGAGGATGAAGCGGTTGGGTGTGCGTCTGGTGCGGATTATGAGCTTTGCGATCCGCGAGGGGAGCGGGGATCAGATGGAGGAAGAGCGGTTTCGGCGCTTGCGGGAGTTGACGCGCATGTTCCTGGATGCGGGTTTGCAGCCGGTCCACGAGAATTGCATGAACTACGGCGGGATGGGGTGGCCGTTTGCCTTGAAGTTATTGGAGAATGTGCCCGGCCTGAAATGGGTTTTCGACACTGGCAATCCGCTCTTCAATTTGGATCGCAGCAAGCCCGAGCCATGGCCGCGGCAGGACCCTTGGGAATTCTACACCCACGTCAAACCGTTCATTTCGCACGTGCACGTCAAGGACCTGGCGTGGGATCCGGCCAGGGATGAGCCTGTTTACACATTCCCCGGAGAAGGGGAGGCTCAGGTCCGCCGAGTGTTGAAGGATCTGCTCGGGAGCGGCTACGACGCCGGGATCTCGATCGAGCCGCACATGGCGGTGGTGTTTCATGATGCCAAGGTCACCTCCTCCGCGGAGGTCCAGTACGCCAACTACGTCGAATATGGGCGTCGGATGGGCAAACTTGTGGACGGTATCCGTGGGGAGTTGGGATAAGACAACCAGAACCGGAGCGAGCCGACGCAACGAATTGTTTTGCTTGGTGTTAAACTCGGAGATGAGCTATATTCAGCTTATGAGTCGCACAGCCGGATACGTCATTGCTGTGGGCGCGAGTGCTCTGCTGTGTGGGAGTCTTTCCGCGGCCACCGCCCAGACCAACGCCGTCCAGACCAAGGCCGCCGCGCCCGCGTCCGGCCCGGGAGGCATGACCGCGGTGCAACCCGAGGACCCGCAGGCTTCGGGCGCGTCTGATGCCGCTCCCGCCGAAGCTCAGCTCGCGCCCAATCCCTACCAGGGCATCATCACTCGCAATCCATTTGGGCTCAAACCACCACCGCCGCCCGCTACGAACGAGCAGCCACAAGCGCAGGTGACGCCCTCGGCTCTGAAACTCACCGGGTTAACGACATTGCTCTCCACCAAGCGTGCCATGTTCGTGTTACAGGAGCCGGGAAAGCAGCCGGTGAATTCGGACCTGGTGCGGGAGGGCGAGAAGGACAGCTATATCACCAATCTCGAGGTGTTACAGATTGACGAGAAGGCCGGCGTGGTTCAGGTCAAATACGGCGGGAAGGAATTGGCTCTTAACTTCACGGACAACGGCCTCAAGCCGGCTGTTGGCCCGCCTGCTGCCACCGGGTCTGCCACACCGGGCGCTCCAGGCTCCCCGGGTGCGCCGGGTGCGCCCGGGAGGGCTGTGCCTCCAGTGTCAATTCAAGCCGGCGTGGCCTATGCCGGCCCTGCTGCCGCGGCGATGCAGGCGAGCTCCAGTGGCCTGCGTTCGATCCCCACGCGTCCGAATAGGCTGGGCGGGGCGAATAGCGCCAATGCCGCTCTACAAGCCAGCCAGCCTCAAATGAGCCCGGAGGAACAGATCATTGCGATGAAGGTCCAGGAATTGCATGCGCAGAGAAAGGGAATTAGCCTCCCGCCAATGCCGCCGATTCCTGGTTTGGACAGCCCCGCACCGCCGGTTCCGGGGCAGTGAGCCTCGGCGGAACAGGGTCCGCTTTCCTCAGCCGGCAGCACTGGCGTAGAGGAGAAACTCGAATGGTTCGACGGCGCATTCTATCCGCCCAAGGAGGTGCGGGCGCTTTACTCGATCGAGGATTACCCTCCAACCCTCGGTTTACGGCTTGAGGGACTTAACGGCGAGTTCGGCCAGGTTCACGATGCTGTTCGGGAGCAGGCCAAGCCAGAGCATGCCGCCCATGCAGGCGTAGAGCGCGAGGCGGCTGGGCATGGAGAGTTCGATGGGGGAACTGTCCGCGGGCGCCGGCGACCAGTAGATCGCACGGATGACCCCAAAGTAGTAGTAGAGAGAGATGACCACACCGATGATCGCGATCGTGAGCAAGCAGTAGAGGCCGGGCGTGGTCGGGGCCTGGGCCACAGCGGATTTCAGGAGGAGGAACTTGCCGAAAAAACCCGCCAGCGGGGGCACTCCCGCCAGGGAAACCATCGAGAAGGTCATGGTGGCCGCCAGGAGGGGTGAACGCTGGCCGAGCCCGGCGAGCGCGGAGATCTCCTCGCCGTCCACCTGCCGGATCGCCAGGCAGAGGACTAGGAAGGCGCCCATGAGGGTGAAAAGGTAGCCACTGAGAAAATAAAGCACCGCGGCGGAGCCGGCGGGGGTCATGACGGCAATGCCCAGGAGGAGATAACCGGCGTTAGCAATGCTGGAATAGCCGAGCAACCGCTTGAGATTGCGCTGCGGGATTGCGCAAAGGCTGCCGTAGAGGATGCTCAGCCCGGAGACCACTATCAGGAGTTTCGACCATTGGGCGCTGAGGGCGGGGACGGCCAGATGGATCACACGCAGCAGCAGGACAATGCCGGCAGCCTTGGAGCCGACCGCCAGGAAGGCCGTGGTGGGTGTGGGCGCGCCTTCATAGACATCGGGCGCCCAGATCTGGAAGGGAACCGCCGCGACCTTGAAGGCAAGTCCGACAAAGACCAGGAGCAAGCCCAGTGACAAAAGTGGATCCCCAGCCATGCCCGTCGAGACTGTCGCGAGTTTGCTGAAGTTCATCGTGCCTGATGCGCCGAAAACCAGGGCGATCCCATACACCAGAAAGGCGGAAGAGAGCGCTCCGAGGATCAGGTACTTCACGCCTGCTTCGACCGACCGCAGTCGGCGGCGTTGATAGCTGGTCAACACGTAAAACGTGACGGTGATCAGTTCGAGCGAAACGAAGAGCAAGGCGAAGTCGTTGGCGGAGGCGGCGAACATCATCCCCGCCAGGGCGAACAGGACGAGCGCATAGTATTCGGCGACGCCCGTCTCAAAGCGATCCGCAAACTCCACCGAGAGCACCAGGACAAAAAACGCCGCCAGGAGAAAGAACCGTTTGAAGTAGATAGCCAGGTCGTCGAGCATGTACATGCCTCCGAAAGCCGCTTCGGGACGGTCCAGAAGGATCGCAAAACTCCCTGCGAAAACGATCGCAACGGCGGCCGCCGCGACAAACCCTAGATTCCGCTTCTGTTCGGGAGGGGTCCAGAGATCCAGCAGGAGCAGCGCCAGTCCCGCGGCCACGACGGCCGCTTCCAAACCCATGATCGTGAGGTTATGCATGCGGAATTATCTGGCCCCAAGCAGTTTGCCTGAGGCCGCTTGAGCGGGGGAAATCTGAGAGAGAGGGGGTTCTCCGCTCGCCGCCGCGATGATCGGGCCGACGCTGACTTTGATCTTGTCAGTCAACAGGCGGGGAAAGCAGCCGAAGGCCAGTAAGGCTGCCAGAAGCAGCGCGTACGGAAGTTTCTGCCAGAGGCCCGAGGCATCCGGCAGGGTGGCCCAGCGGGCGGGCAGGGGACCATGGAGGATGTTCCGGATGGCGCGCAGCATGTAAACAGCGCCGATGATCAACGCGCCCCAGGCGGCCAGCACCACGACGACAGGATAGCCGTTCCACGCGCCGAAAAGAACCAGCGCCTCCCCGGGGAAATTGGCGAAACCGGGAAGTCCGCACCCTGCCATCATCGCCATGACGAGCGCCGCGCCTATGAATGGCAGACGGGGCAGGAGGCCGCCGAGTTGGTCGATGTTGAGCGTGCCCGCGTGCTGTCGGAGATAACCGCTAAGAGCGAAACTCAGCGCGGCCAGCAACCCGTGGGCGATCATAATGACTACGGTCCCGGTCACCCCCAAAAGGCTCAGGCTGGCGATCCCAAGAAAAGCGAATCCCATGTGGGCGACGCTGCTATTGCCGATAAGCAAGTTGAGGTCTTTTTGGCGGATGGCGACCAAGCCGCAGAAGAGAATGTTGCCCAGGCAGAGGAAGGCGAGGACGTGCAGCCAACTTTGCGCGCCTGCCGGCAACAACGGGAGGGCAATGCGGATAAGGCCGTAGAGTCCGAATTTCTTGAGCACGCCGGCGTGCATCATTGCCGTGGCCGTAGGGGCCGCGCCGTACCCGAGGGGCGCCCAGGTGTGGAACGGCCAAAGCGAGACCAGGATACCGAAGCCGAGGAGAAGCAGCGGAAAGAGGATGTTCTGCGCGGAGAGGGAGACGGGGTTCGTTGCCACCTGCCGGGTCAGGGCCACCATGTCAAACGTCCGAGCGCCCGTCTGGACGTAGAGTGCAATCAGCCCGATGAGCGTGATGAGGGCGCCGAGGCTCAGATAGAGGGTGATCTTGAATGTGGCATAGTTCTTCTCCGGCCCGTGGCCCCAGACGCCGATCATGATGAACGTGGGAACCAGCGCCAGTTCGTGGAAGAAATAGAAGAAGAAAATATCGAGGGAAGCGAACGCGCCGAGAATGCCGCCACTCATCATCAGCAGGAGCACATAAAATTCCTTTTGCCGGTCTTTAACCTCTCGCGAGACGCAGACGGAAGCAAACGAGACAATGGCGCCCATGAGGATCAAGCCCGCATTGAGACCGTCCACGCCGACGTGATAGCCGATGCCCAACGAGTCAACCCAGGGAACGCTTTGCTCCCATTGGAACCCTTGGGCGGCGGGGTCGAAGCCAAGGAACATCCGCAAGGCGGCTGCGAGCGAGAGCAGGCTGGCCAGGAGCGCGAGAAGACGAACCAGGAACTGGTAGTTGCGCGGGATCAGGGCGATGACCGCGGCGGCCACCAGAGGACATGCGAAGATGAAAGTGAGAGTGTTCATTTCCCAATCAACCGACGAGCATGAAGAAGAGCAGCAAAGCCACACCGGTGACGAGCAGGAGGGCGTAGGTCTGCAAATTGCCGCTCTGCACGAGGGTCAGCATCCTGCCCGTCAGTTCGGTGGCCATGCTTGTGCCACGGACCAACAGACCCGCAATGATCCACCGATCCACGGCATCGGCGGCGCGCGCGAGGGTTTCCTGGGTGAGCGCAATGATCTTTGCGTAGAGCTCGTCAAAATAGAAACGGTCCCGCATCCAGCGGGCGAGAGGGCCGGCCATCGAGGGCAGCGGGTCCTGAACCTTGTTCCAATAAAGGGCCATCGCCGCCGCGAAACCGCAGAACACGGCCATCAGCCCGGCTCCGGCCGCGACGGGAGCGTGGACAAACGGGGCCACCATTTGGTGCGGCCAACTCGCGGGCGGAGGGAGAGCGGCGGGATTGAACTGCTCCGCGTAGAGGCGGTCGATCCCCCAGAAACCTCCCAGAAGAGCCGCCACAGCCAGGACCAACAGGGGGAGGGTCATGACGATCGGCGATTCGTGGGCGTGGCTCGGCGCCTGGGACTTGGCCGGCCCAACAAATGCGACGAATACCAATCGGAACATATAGAGCGTGGTCAGCGCCGCGACGAAAACGCCCAGAGCGAAGAGGAGATAGTTGTGGTCCTCCCAGGCCAGCGCAAGGATGGCATCCTTGCTGTAAAAGCCACTGAAGGGAGGCAACCCGCAGAGTGCGAGCGTGCCAACGAGGAAGGTCCAGAAGGTAATGGGCAGCTTCGGGGCAAGGCCGCCCATTTTCCAAATATCCTGCTCATGGTGAAGGGCGTGAATGACCGAGCCCGCCCCCAGGAAGAGGAGGGCTTTGAAGAAAGCGTGGGTGGTCAGGTGATACATGGCGGGAGTCGGGTCCTTGCTCGTGGCGCTGAGGCCCACGGCCATGACCATGTAACCGAGTTGCGAGAGTGTCGAGTAGGCGAGAATGCGTTTGATATCGTTTTGCTGCACGGCCATGAGCGCGGCGAGCAAGGCGGTGGTTGCCCCTACCCACGCAATCACCTCAAGGGCCGCGGAGCCTGGAACGGCGAGGAGGAAGAAGACACGGCAGAGCATGTAAACGCCCGCCGCAACCATCGTGGCGGCATGGATCAACGCGCTGACGGGCGTGGGGCCTTCCATGGCATCGGGCAGCCAGACATGCAGCGGGAATTGCGCGGATTTGCCCATCGCCCCGCAGAAGACGAGCAGCCCGGCGAGCGTCGCCGCCGTGCCCAATGCCTCGGGATTCGCAGCCAGTTTTTGCTCCAGCTCGGTGAAGTTCAGCGAGCCGAGCGTGGCCCAGACAGTCAGAATACCGAGGACGAAGCCGAAATCCCCCACGCGATTGGTCAAGAACGCCTTCTTGCACGCATCGGCGGCGGACGGCCTTTCATACCAGAACCCGATCAGCAGGTAGCTCGAGAGGCCGACCAGTTCCCAGAAGATGAACATCATCAGGAAGTTCGTCGCCAGGACGATCCCCAGCATGGAGAACGTGAATAGACTCAGGCCGGCAAAGTAACGGCCCGCGCCAGGGTCCTCCCGCATGTAACCCCAGGAATAGACATGAATGGCGCCTCCGACGCCGGTCACCACCAGCAGCATCAGTAGGCTCAGCGGGTCAAGCCGCAACGCCATGTCCACGTGCAAACCTTGGCTGCTGCTGCCTACAGACAGCCATGTGAAACCGGATTCGCCGGAGGCTCCTTGCGCAAAGAGAACCAGGCTTGCGGCGAACGACGCCAGGACGGCGCCGATGGAGAGGCAGGCGCTGGCCGCCCTGTTCTTCAACGTGAAGAGGGTGATGAGAGCCGCCGAGATAATCGGCAGAAGCAGGACAACCCAGGGGAGGAACGCGCTCATGGACTAATATTTCATCGAAATCAAATCTTCCACGTGCGCCGTCTGGCGCTTCCGGAATAAGGCCACAATCAGCGCCAGGCCGACCGCCACTTCCGCCGCGGCGACGGTGATGATAAAAAAGACCATCACTTGCCCATCCAGGCGGTTGTTGTAACGCGAGAAGGCCACCAGGGCCAGGTTTGCCGCGTTGAGCATCATCTCGAGCGACATGTAGATGACCAGCAGGTTGCGCCGGGTGACAACCCCGAGCAGCCCAAGGCTGAAGAGGAGCGCGCTGACGACGAGGTAATGGTGTAGTCCAACAGTCATTTCAAGTCCTTCTTGCTGAGGAGAATCACTCCCACCATAGCCACCAACAACAGCACCGAGAGTATCTCGAAAGGCAGCAGGTACCGCGTGAAGAGCAGCTCTCCCAACGGCCCTGTGGCGCCCTCCAGAGTCGGGGTTCCTCCAGCCGCCTGGAGCGGGGCTCGGCCCATCGCATACAGGAAGAGCACTAGAATGCAGGCCACTGCGGCGCCACCCCCAATCAGGCCGAACTTCCGAATCCTCCTACGTTCCTCGTCCCGTACGTCCAGCAACATGATGACAAAAAGAAAGAGGACCATCACCGCGCCGGCATAGACGAGCACCTGCACCGCTGCGAGAAAGAAGGCGTGAAGCAGGACGAACAGCCCGGCCATGGAGACGATCGTTAGCACGAGGAACATGGCGCTGGTTACCGGGTTCCGACTGAAAGGGTTCGCCACAACCATGAAGCCGCAGAGCAGCGTCAGGCCGGCGAACAAATAAAAGAGGGCGTCTTGCATCGGGTCCTCAGACTTTCAGGCCTTGTTCCCTGGCCTCGTCCGCCTTGCGCTTCCACTTGTGGATCTGGTCGTTATGCGTCCCGCCGAGGCTCAGGAGTTTCTCTTTATTGTAGATCATGTCCTTTCGTGCGACGCCTACGAGGGAGTAGTCTTTCATGAGGAAAATGGCCTCTTCCGGGCAGACCTCCTGGCAGAGCCCGCAGAAAATGCAGCGGAGCATGTTGATGTTGAACTCCGCGGGGATCTTCTCGACATTGCCGACGGTTGGGTTCGGCTGCGGGCCGGGGGGCGTGATGCGGATGGCTTTTGGCGGGCAGACGAACTCGCAGAGCTGGCAGGAGACACACTTGGTCCGCCCTTCCTGGTCTTTGACTAGGTAAGGCGCGCCGCGGTAGCCTTCCGGCACCACCCACCTTTCCTCGGGATACTGCATCGTCACCTTCCTCATGAAGAAGTGACGCAGGGTGACCTTGATGCCGGCGATGGCGGCCGGCAGGTAGAGCCGCTCCATCCAAGTCAGTGCTGGTCGTTTGACGATCATGGTGTTCGGGTTCTCGCCTATTTGTTCGCCCACAGCCACACGGCTGTGATCAGGATATTGGCCAGCGCGATGGGTACGAAGCGCTTCCACCCCAAGGCCATCAGTTGGTCATAACGGAAGCGCGGCCACATCCAGCGCACCCAGATGAAAAAGCCGAGCAAGCCCACCACTTTGCCGAGGAAGATCAGGATATGGAGAATCCCCACCGACAGACTGACGGACGGTTGGTCCAGCCCAAAGAATGGCAACGTCCATCCGCCGAAAAAGAGGGTGACCATCATCGCCGAAGAAGCGACCATGTTTGCGTACTCGCCCATGAAGAAGAGCGCGAACTTCATGGAGCTGTATTCCACGTTGTAGCCCCCCGCCAACTCCTGCTCCGCCTCGGGCAGGTCGAACGGCAGCCGGTTGGTTTCGGCAAACGCCGCGCCCAGGAAGATGGCGAACGCCACAGGTTGCTTGAACACGAGCCAGCTCAACAAGCCGTGAGACTGGTAACCGACGACCGAACTGAGATTCAAGTCACCCACCAAGAGGAAAACCGGGATCACCGACAATCCCATCGCGATCTCGTAGGAAATCATCTGCGCGCTGGAACGAATCCCGCCCATGAACGGATACTTTGAGTTGGACGCGTACCCCGCTAGGACGATTCCATACACTCCCAGTGAGACGATGCCTAGCGTGTAGAGGATGCCGACGTTCAGATCAGCGATCACCAGTTTCCGCGTTCCCACCGTCGGGCCGAAGGGGATGACCGCCAGGGTCACCAAGCTGGGTATCATGACGATGGCGGGTGCGAGCCAGAAATAGACCTTGCGCACGTGGGCTGGCACAAAATCCTCTTTGAGAAAGGACTTCACGCCATCCGCCAACGGCTGCAACAGACCAAACCAGCCCACCCGATTGGGGCCGATCCGGTCCTGAACGGCGGCGGATATTTTCCGCTCGGCATAGACGGCGTAAGCCACGATCGGCAGCACCACCGCGATGGCTCCCACCACCTTCAGCAGGCTCAAGAACACAAACTGCTGCGCTGCACTCAGATTGTCGATCCAGGCCATTATAGTATAGAAAAAGAGTGGTTAGATCTGAACGGTTGCACCGGTATCACCCAACTCGGCCCACTTCAGCCCTCGAAAGGCCGGGACCTCCACTGCCATTTGGTTGAAGAGCCCCTCGATGGTGGCAGGCCCGCTGGTCCCAAGTACGGCATTCGCCAACTCGCCCAAAAACTCGAACTCAGGACGCGCATCCCCAGGGGCCTCCACGGCTTTCAGGAACTTCTGGACGCGCCCTTTGACGTTTGTGAACGTGCCCCGTTTCTCGGCATGGGCGCAGCCCGGCAACAGATAGTGGGCAAGAGCGGTAGTCGGGTTGGGCAAAATGTCGCTGACGACGAGCGTCTCCAGCTTCCCAAGAAGATCCGTGCCGATCCCATTCTTTGTCACGTCCTCCCCAGCTACCAGAAGGGTCCTGATCTGGCTTTCTCGAATCCCGCTGGCTATGCGTGCTAACGCGGAGCCCATCGGTTGGGCGGCGACACCCACGAGACGAGCGCCGGTGGCGTTCGGATTCTTGTCGGCACTGACCAGGAGTTGGTCGCCCTGACCCGTGCGTGGAACAGCGTCGGTGACCGCGCCCAGTTTGCGGGCGAGTTGGGCAAGGATGAAAAGCTCTTCGTTGGTCTGACGCGCTGAAGCCACGATCGCCACGGAGCCCTGCACGGCGGATTTGAGGGCGGCGCTTACCTCTGCGATGGCGCCCGCCCATTGGGTGGCTTTGAGTTTTGAGCCTGCGAGCTTGGACAGCCGGTCCGGACGTCCGATCCATTTATAGTTGAGGCGTCCGGCGTCACACATCCAACACGAGTTGACCGCGTCATTTTGGCGCGGTTCATAGCGATAAACCCGCTCCTCGCGCGAGCCGATGATGATGTTGCAGCCGGTGCCGCAACTGGTGCAAAGGCTCTTGGCCTCCTTGAGAAACCAGACCCGCATTTGGAAGCGGAAATCCTTCGACGTGAGGGCGCCCACCGGGCAGATATCGACCGTGTTGAGCGTGTAGTTATTATCAAACGGTTTGCCGGGATAGGCGCTGAGGGTGTTGTAGCTGCCTCGGTTCAGAATGCCGAGCGCGTCGTCGCCCACGATGTCGCGCGTGAAGCGGATGCAGCGTGTGCAGAGGATGCAGCGTTCGTCGTCGAGAACGACTCGTGGCCCGAGCTCAACTTGCTTGGGCTTGTGGACTTTCTGCTCGACGAAGCGGCTGGCGGCCTGCTCAGCCAGCGCCGCGGCATTGCTAACAACAACGACATCCGCTACGGGCGGTGCCATTGCCGTCCATCGCGCTCGATGAAGGCGTCCGCCTCCGCCGGCCCC
>Ga0209514_10007006_pt1 | contig 13505 bp, 20 predicted proteins | sample Subgrocontami58m_FD_187452 | JGI IMG/M metagenome (GOLD analysis project Ga0209514, IMG submission 187452) | Subsurface groundwater microbial communities from S. Glens Falls, New York, USA - GMW37 contaminated, 5.8 m (SPAdes) (version 3) | ecosystem: Environmental > Aquatic > Deep subsurface >...
CGTTTTCCAAACAGGCTAATGCGCAGGAGACCGGCTCGGCAACGAATACTTCTGAGTTGCAAGTTGCGGAAAATCAGCCGATTACAATTAATAAGGTTTTGAGTACCCCGGTTGTTTATAAGGATCTTCAGCTTACCCTTGAGGGTCAAATTGTAGGTTGGGTTACAAAAAACGCAATTATTGTCACAGAGGCTGGTGAAAAAAATGGAGGGAAAAAATTGCTAGTTATAACCAGTGAAAAATTTCGTTTACCTGGCGACGTACCGGCTAGCGAGGTAGCTTTAGGTGAAAATGTTAATGTAGAATTTACTGGTACTGCCGGAATACTTAGTATTAATGAGGGAGACACGAACTGGGGCGATGAGGATGAATTTCGGGAGCTTTCAAGATGGAGAAACACCCCTGTAATATTTGCGACCTCCGTGGTTCAACAGTAATTCAGGTAATTTACCCAAATTTGTAATTTCACAGCAGCACATAATTTTTTCCAATAAAAAAACCTTGAATTAGTCAAGGTTTTTGTACTGATGACTATTGTTACTGGGCAAGTTTTACATTTTTCGCGCTTGGGCCTTTTTCGCCATCCACGACATCAAATGTAACGGCTGCTCCTATTTGTAGCTCATCAAAAGTAACACCACTCAAATCGTTTGAGTGGAAAAAAAGATCCTTCGTTTCCCCTTCACGGGAAATAAATCCAAATCCTTTATCTATCTTTGTTTTAATTGTTCCATTCATAATTTATTTTTATTGTTCCTCCTCTCATTGTATATATTGTACTATTTTATATAGATTTTTGATAACTGTGTATCAATTTAACCTGATATCATTTTAGCTAGAAAATGCTAATATCAGACCGTATGTATTACTTTTATATTTTGCGCTGTGCAGATAATTCCCTCTACTGCGGAATGACGGCTAGGCTGGAGAGAAGGATCAGGGAACATAATTCAACTGGCAGAGGTGCAAGGTACACGAGGGCCAAAAAACCGGCAATTTTAGTTCACAGCGAGATTTATCCCGATATTAAAGCGGCGATGGGCCGGGAAGCCGAAGTAAAAAGGTGGACGAAGGCAAAAAAGGAAGCGTTGGTGTGGGGTAATCGCTCCAACCAAACTTGATTTAACAATATTTTTTGGGGAAAAGTATCTCGTTTGCTGAATTCTCCAGCTGGTGATATATTTATCCTAGACCATGAAAAGTGAAGACTGGAAGCATATGCACGGTGGTGGGTCTGGGGCAGTTTATGGTTTGGGTCTTGTTGGGGCGTTAATTTATTTTCTCGTCCGTGCTGATACCCCGCGAGAGTTGGTTTTTGGACTTTTAAAAGCTTTAGTTTGGCCTGCAATATTTGTCCTAAAAGTATTTGAGTTTTTGAAGGTCTAAGTCATTTTTCTGCTTTGGGCGCTATCTCTTATAAATTTTAAATAGTTTCTTCCGGCGAAAAATACAAAGATCGTTACAAAACCGGAGAGAATGAATGGCAGGCTAAGGTTAAGCGTACCGATCGCGCCGCCTACGAGAGGCCCAAATACCCTTCCGAGTGCCGCGAAGCTTTGAGCAACACCCATTACTATCCCCTGCTCCTCGGGCTTGGATTCGAGCGATATTAGGGCTTGGGTGTTTACCATAATTATACTTACACCAAAGGCGGTTATTGGGCCAAGCAAGTACGTGAGAGGGGCAAATGGCGATAAACCAACGGCTATAATTACAATCGTGAAGGTCAACAGGCCTATTTTAATAAGTCGTACCTCGTCAAATTTTTTAAGCAGGATCCTGATGATAAACGCTTGAGTTAGAAATGACCCAATTCCTATAAGACCGAAATAATAACCATTCTGAGCTTCCGTCCATCCAAAGCGTGATTGGCCTAGAAGCGAAAAGACACCAATTATAAGCGCAAGTGCAAAATTTACGAAAAAGAATAATGTTAGCAAAAATGCCATGTTTTTTGGCTTAAAAACTTCTCTTGTAACCTTTAAATTTAAAAAATGGATTTTTATGTGTTTTTGTGGAATTTTGTTTGATTCGGGAAGAAAAATATATATGAGTATTGCGTTAGCAAATGATAAAGCAAATGGGACTAAAAATGTGCTGGCAGTTGAGAATTTGTCGGCTACAATCCCGCCGATTAAGGGCCCTATTATAAAACCAAGGCCAAACGCGGATCCGATGAGCGCGAGTTTTTTTGTGCGCTCATGGGCCTTTGAAATATCTGCAATGTATGCTTGCGCGACTGGAATGTTGGCACTGCCTATTCCGGCGACCATGCGGGCGAGCAAAATAACTATCAATTTTGGGTAAAGCATAATCGCCAAGTAAGAGAGAGAATTAACCAGGGACGTGATAATTAATAGTGGTCTGCGGCCATATTTGTCGGATAGCCTTCCTAAAATTGGAGCAAATAGAAATTGAAAAAGTGAAAAAGCGGAAATTACTATTCCAACCAGGAGTGCATTCCCGCCCAGCTTTTCTACCATCAATGGAAGTACAGGGATTACTATGCCAAAACCTATCAAATCCACCAGTACGACGAGAAGCAATATAAATGTCTTTTTGTCCACGATATAGGATTTTAGCATGCATAAGCTTCTTCGTGCACAACCGCTGGATATTTGCAAATAACCTGCGGCCATGGCTACATTTAACACGCGTGTATGTGTTAAATTGGAAGTGATGCCCAAAAAAGCTGAAAAACGACTAACGACTAAGGTAAAACACAATAAGGGTGAGATATCTCATTTTGAACAATTAAAATCCCATTGGTCAAAAAAACATAAGGCGTTAAGGTCCCAGATCAGGAAAAAACACAGGGATGCTTTTGAGTGGATGGGCGAAAAGGTTCCCGGACGTGAGCATGTTGCGGGGGCCGCCGTTGGGGCACTTATGCTTACCAATACTCTGCCTGCCGTGGCGGCAACAGTTGCGCCTGTTATCGACGATAAGCGCGACGAACAAGTCGCAAAAGTCGATAAAACCGATTTACTGCTCACACATCTTGCCGGAGCACTGCCGCATGAAGTTAGGCCTTTAACTATTGCCGAAGAGGCGCTTGTTGGCGAAATTTTGACCGATGACTTCGGCATCCCGTCTTCTGCCGAATATGAGGGTAAAAGGTTAAATAGAAGCTACGGCTATATCGGTGCCGAACAGCACCTTATGCGTTATCCGGGAGATATTATGTATAGCCACCTTTCTGCGTCAGATGCACAAGATAAATACATCTACTCTTCAGGCATGGCGCCGGGCCGCGGCGCATGGGGATATTTTGCAAGATCCAAATCCGATATGACAAATTTAGATATTGAACGCGAGAAATGGTATTTAGCGGCCCCTACTTTCTTATCTCCCGGATTTATGCAAAATGTGAAGGACCATTATTCATGGTTTAAATATAGAAAAATGCTGGTTGTAAACCCTAAAACCGGCCAAGCCGTGATAGCGGTTATGGGCGATGCTGGACCGGCCGCCTGGACAGGTAAACACTTGGGAGGCTCTCCGGAGGTTATGATTGCGCTGGGCCTAGAAAAAGGGCCTAGAAAAGGCGGAGTATTGTATTATTTCGTGGATGATCCCCAAGACAAACTGCCGCTTGGGCCTGTTCGCGCTGGGGACTATAATTTACAAGTGAGCAAAACCTCTAATGAGCATGACAATTAACGTAACTTTTATATCAGCAGTTCGCCTTGGCACCTTGTAGTCATGCCAATGGCGCTCCTCTGATATAATTTTGCGCGTTGCTTAAAATTATGAAAAAGCATTTTTATTCTAATATCGTTACGCTGGAAAACGTTGTTGAGGAGCTTGGATCTCTTGATATTTCGGCTAGTGAAAAAAAAGTACTTGAGGAGTTAGCCCATGAACATCTTCACCAGACGATTCTGGATGCCGTGCTATCTGAGTTGAGTGAGCGTGATAAGAGAATCTTTCTTGCCAATGTGGAGTACGACAGCCATGAAAAGGTTTGGAAGCATCTGCATGACAAGATTGAAGGCGTTGAGGATAAAATCCGTGATGTTGCCGAGAAAGTAAAAATTGAACTGCGCAGTGATGTGCGGCGGGTCAAGGACCAATGAAAAAACCAATAGAATTGAAGCTCACCCCGGAAGGCTTTAAAAAGCTCGTCGACGAGGAGCGTGAACTGCGTGAATCGCGGCCGGGCGTATTAAAGCGTATGGTAGAAGCCCGTGAACAGGGAGACCTTTCGGAAAATGCAGGCTACCATGCGGCACGTGAACGGCTAGGTTACATAGATTCCCGGCTCAGACAGCTTAAGGTGATGATTCGTTTTGCCCAGGTAATAGAGTCAAGTAACCAAAATATAGTTTCTTTTGGAAATCACGTCACCGTAAAAAATGACGGCGAAACGCGCGCGTTCACTATTGTCAGCGCCCAGGAAGCGGATCCTACATCCGGCAAAATATCCGACGTTTCCCCTATCGGGTCTTCACTAATGGGAAAATCTGTCGGGGAAAAGGCTACTGTAGATACTCAGGACGGTAAAACCATTTTTGAAATATTGGATATTAAGATTTGACTTGATCTAAGCTGTATAATATTTGTAGTGTGAAAAAGTTGTTATTTCTTCTTACTGCGCTTGTTTTATTGCCGCTGATATTCATTGGAACTGTATACGCAAAAGACAAGGATGTTCCCAAAAATGTAGTACTTGCGCGAGGTGAGGTTATTAACAGTGATTATTTTGTTCAAGGAGACAACGTTACAATTACCGGAACCGTTAACGGTGATGTTTATGCCTTCGGCGGAAAGCTTGTTGTAGACGGATTGGTGAACGGGGATTTAATTGCCGCAGGCGGTATTGTAGAAATATCCGGGAATGTTAATGAAGACGTGCGTGTGGGTGCCGGACAAATAAATGTTTATGGAAACATCGGCGGCAGTTTGACCGCAGGTTCGGGTAACGTGTTTGTAGACGACGATGCGACTATCGGTGAAAGCGTCGTTATAGGAGCCGGGTCGGCAAGGCTCGATGGTCCAATAGGCCGTGGGGCAACTATAGGGTCTGGTGACGTTTCAATCAATAACAGAATCAACGGATCGGTTGTGGCGGGAGTTGGCCAATTAACGGTTGGTGACAAGGCAGAGCTTGCCGGAGGTTTAAATTATTGGAGCGAAAATGAAGCAAATATATCGCCTAACGCAAAAATTGGCGGTGAAGTAACCAGACACATACCCGAAAATAAGTTCGGAAACGACGCAACTCAGAAAGCGGTAGATGGGATAAGTGGAATATTCAGCTTCATTGCATTTGCCTCAAGCCTGGTATTAGGTTTATTGATTCTCAGACTGGCCCCCGTTTTCTCACAGAATGTTATTGAAACCTTCAAAAAAAGCGCCGCATTTTCGATCTTTTTTGGTTTTATCTATTTAGTGTTGCTACCGTTTGCATTGATAATTTTGGCGATTACAGTTGTTGGAATTCCACTGGCAATTATCACCTTCCTTGCGACCATAATTTCCCTAATGTTTGTTAAAGTATTTGTTTCAGTTTATATCGGCGAATTTGTGCAGAAAAAGCTAAAGCTTAAAAGTTCCGCCTATTGGGCCCTTTTTATAGGTTTGGTTCTCTACACAATATTTACTAATGTACCTGTTGTCGGCTGGATGTTTGCTGTAGCTGCGTACTTAGGTGGTCTTGGTGCAGTAGTGCTGACAAAAAAACAATATTACCACAACTTCAGGGCTAAAAAGCTTATATAATCCCGTCTTTTCTAGTAAAATTAACAGATGCGTAAATTCCTTTTGATACTGACGTTTTTACTTTTTGCATGTTTTGTCTTATTCGGTCTAATTCGCAATAAATCTGCCAATTTCGGCACAGAAGATACGCAAGGAGTATTAAGCGATAAAGTTACGGTTGCCAATTCATGGTTTCCTAAAAGTGAAAACGATGCCAATTTATCCGACGTGTCGGTTGGGGCCAGCGCATCTATTTTGGTAAATTACGATACAGGCGAAGTTCTGCAGGCCAAAAATTCTTCACAACGTCTGCCGGGAGCATCTACCATAAAAATAATGACTGCCCTGGTTGCACTTGAGCACGCCGAGCTTGATGACATTTATGCAGTTTCGGCGAATGCATCGAAGATTGGCGAAGACTCGATGGGCCTTTCTGAAGGTGAAAACCTTTCTATGGAAGATTTATTGTATGGGTTGATGCTCCTTTCCGGAAACGATGCCGCTGTAACTCTTGCAGAGGGAATTGCGAGAAGTGAAGATGCATTTGTCGCCATGATGAATTTAAAATCGAAGGAGTTGGGACTTGCAGATACTAAATTTATTAACGTCACAGGACTTGACGTCGATGAGGAAATCCAGTTTACAACTGCCCATGATTTGGCGACTCTTGCCCGTTATACGTGGGATAAATATCCGGCGTTTCGCAAGATTGCAGCAACTGACCATATATTTATTGATGCCAATGCCAGCCATAAAGCCTTTGATATGTATAACGTTACTAACTTACTTACGTCATATCCCGGTGTTAAAGGCATTAAGCCCGGATTTACATGGGAAGCCGGCTACTGCCTTGTTACTTATGCCGAAAATAACAATGTCAAGCTTATTGGCGTGCTTTTGAATAGTCCGGACAGAAGAGGTGAAATGACCCGGCTATTGGATGCGGGATTTGCCAAATACCAGGTTAAGGTTGAACATCCACAGTTGGCTCTGTAGTGCCGGATCTTCGCGATATTCTGACAAATGGGGGGCGAAGTTGAACTTCCCGTGGTTTTCTTCCTTCTTGTATGTCCTGTGTGTCCGTTATTTCAGGCGGTTTTCCTTCTGGAATTGGTTCCACGCTTGGTATGATTGATCTTTCCATATTTTTGAAACGGACTATAAGGATATCAAAATAAATGCTCGTGAGTCAAGTATATACAGAGGTAAAATTTACTGATTTAAACCTTCGGCGAGTCGAAGAGTGCCGGGAGAGGGACTTCCTTCGATTTCTCTCAGGATAAACTTCTCGTCCTACTCCAAACAAATTCCAACCTCATTTTGTAATGAGTTTGCAATTTGTGCCGGGAGAGGGACTCGAACCCTCACGATATTGCTATCACAAGATTTTAAGTCTTGCGTGTCTGCCATTCCACCACCCCGGCTTGCTACATTGAATTCTATCAAAAATCCGAAAAATTATCCTCACGACCACATCAATTACTATAAGTTGACATATATATAAATGTGGTGTAACATTTACAACAGCTGCAGGCATTTGCAGCTTTTTATATGGCAGAACGAGACCCAAGAGGAATAGAAAAAGATGAGATGCTTGATGACGGAGTGTTAAAAGCTGTTGACGAAGCTCGTCGCGAAATGGGAGCGTTGAGTAGTTCTGACAGGTTTACAGTTGGTCTTTTGACACATTTTGAAAGACTGGGCATGCGTGCATCTTGCCGACAAATGGGCACATTTTCGGATACGTTTACAGACGAATCCAGACCTTAGCGCTCAGGACGATTACTTAAATTATTGATGTTCCCTTTTGATTGCTTCGTGAAGTGATTTGCACCTGTCGCATCCACAGCCGAGAAGGTGTGCCATCAGGGCAAGCCTCTGTCCTAAAATATTTGCAGTTTTCCTATCGTCTTGCGCAAGTTCACGTTTGCCGTCCCGGCCGCTTATAAATACAGCTCCGTACGGGCTTCCTGCGTCAAATTCCGGCCCTGTACCCTGTATTGGGTAGGGAATACCTACCGGAATCATTCCAAGGTTTATAAGCGGTATCATAAGAGAGACTAATGTCAGTTCCTCGCCGGAGTGTATTGTCCCCGATACGCAAAATACCGCCGCAGGCTTGTTTACCATTTGGCCCTTTACATAAACAGGCGAAAGCTGGTCAATAAATTGCTTTAATTGGGATGCAAACGAGCCAAAGTGAACGGGTGTCCCGAATGCGACAGCATCGGCAGATACAAGGTCGTCGACGGTGGCCAGCGGATATTCTTTAGCAAAAGCTTCCTGTCTCTTTTTCAGCTCTGGATTATTGTCGAAGACTTCTTGCGGAATTAATTCCGGCACACGCTTGACTTCCGTCTGGGTATTTTCAACTTCCTGTGCCCCACGGGCTATTTCGCGTGCCAAATCCCCTGTTTTGCCTCCTAGACTATAAAACAGTACGAGGACCCTTTTTTTTGCGGGTTTTTTATGAAATTTAGGAAGCATCTGTCTTTTTGGGGAAAAGAAGAGCGGAAATTTTTAAAATTAGCGTAAAAGTTACAACAATTGCGGCCGCAAGGCTTATTGGCATCATACCTGCCTGCCATGCATCCGGCCTAAACCAGCCGGCGCGTCCAAGAATAAAGACGTGCAATAGCAATAATATTAGGCCGAGGTAGCCAAGCCGCTGCATAGCCAGCCACTCCTTGTTGTCTAATTTTTCGGCAACAGAAGGAAGAGAGGTTATGGCTACTATCAGAAATGTAAAGAATGCTAGAACACCGAATGCAAGAATCATTTCACCATTTAGTGTGAGTTTGCCGTTTTGGGCATAAAAACGGGCGTAATATGCGGGTGAGATGATAATTGCAGAAATCAGCGCATGTATTGCACCGAGCCCAAAACCCAAGAGACCGAAGAATTTTCTGGAAGGAAGAGCTTTCACAAATGAACCAGGAATAAATCTGGCGAGTGATCCTAGCATGTAAGAAATTGATATAAATACCAATGATGATAGCGAAATTGCTTTGTTGGATATATAAAGCGGAAAATTGTCCCAGGAAACCCCCCGCACAATGTGGTAGCGAACGATGGCGTATGTGAAGATTACAAGGAGGATTATTATGCTTACTACTGTATGCTTTTTCACCTTACAATTTATTGTAGCACTTTTTTATATATGTCAATAGAAGGTTTTGGGCATTAAACATTGCCAGATGCCACATATTAGCCTATAATACGCGACATGAGTTTGTGCGAGAAGTGTCCACTACCTGTCAAGGCAGAATACTGCTGTCGGTCTAATCCGGATACGCAGGCAGTAAAGACATTTACAAATAAGGCTACAGGAGAACTATTGACTGTATGCTCGGATTTGCAAACTGACGGTTCGTGTGCAACTTATTACGAAAGACCTGACGCTTGCAGTGGATACGAATGTGAACAGTTATATAGCGAGGGCTTGGGAGCAAGCCGGGAGTATAGTAATTGACAATTTACCAGTCCGGCGCAAATTACTTTTAAGCTTTTTGTGCTATTAGTAATACCTGAATCGTCCTGCCGTAAATGTTTGCTAATTTGCCCAAGATAATCAGTAAAGGCTGGAAGATTTTTGGCAGTTTTGTGTATTTGTATGGTATTTCCTGGTTCGACTGGTAAATTACTTTAAATCCTTCTTTATGCAATGCTTTTTTCAGTGCGGCCCGGGTGAAGTGGTTTGCATGGTGTATGGGAAACCCTTCTTTTACAAAATACTTTATGCGGCTGAAGCTAAGCTTATGTATTAAATTTGCCGCGTCGTATAACCAGGAATCCGCAACCGTTGTAAGAATTGCAACTTTCCCATGATTGTTTAGCAATTTTCTAATTGTCCTAAGAAGTCGCGGAGTATTTTCTATATTTGCAATGGATTCCCAGAGAGTTATTAGGTCGTAGTTGCCGCCGGTGAATTTCTTGTCTGTTATTTCACCCCGAAAAGTTTTAACTTTAAATTTTGATTTGGCAATGTTTAGGGCATATGCGGAAATTTCGGCATTAAGTGTCTGCCATCCCCTTTTTTGTGCCAGATAGCCAAAGACTCCGGTACCTGCACCGATGTCCAAAAGATTTACGGCAGCCCCTTTTTTCAAAAGGTTTTCTAAAAGGTCGAGCCTTGATTCAAAATCCTTAATTCTGGATTTATCTTTGGGATTTGGTGTTAAGCAGTTTAAAAAGTACTCCTTCTGAAGCTTTAAATAATAATTCTTGTCGTAGAGCTTTTCCTCTTCCTTGTGTGACAGAATTCTGTCCCTAAATAGAAAGCCGCAACTGTCACACTCAACTACGCTGTAGTACCCGAAATCGTGTTTTATCTTAAGGCTCTTTTTGTTGCAAAAGGTACAAAATTCCCTTAATTTCATTAAGGCATTATATATTATTTTGTATTTTTAGAGTGAGATTGAACCGTTTGCACCTGCCAGTAACGCACTTAGACTTGAAACTTGTTTTAATTAGATTATCCCTATAACTTAATTCACCATTTTTTTATCTTTTCAAATGGACAGAAGAGACCGAAGTCGCAAATTGTCGGGTCTATGGGACGATCTTCGAACCTCTATTGAACAGTTCAGTATTGACAAAATGACCGTTAAAACACTTTTGGATAACTGCCACAAACTAAATTTGATTATTGCTTAATAGATCTCAACAATCTGTTATTGCATTAAAATTAATTTTGATTTACAATTTGACTGATGCCTGACGATAAAGAAGATTTACCTCAAACAATCGAGCAAGAAATTAAGCCAGGTGAGATGCCTAAACCTTATCTTAAACATTTAGGTGATGTGGAGAGAGAGGCAATTCAGGCATTTTCTTCAAACGGAGAAGTTAGGACTTTTTACTATTCTGGCGTTTCCATCAAAGCTGATCTTACAACCGAAGAAGGTAGAAACTATGTAGCTGAACAAATAGCCAGATTGAACCTGTATTTTAACTGTAATGCAGCAATAGGACCCGATCTTTCTAGATGGGGTGACCCTGACAAAGACGAGTTAATTGTAGACAAAGATCCAAAACAATTAGGTATTTATACTGACACAGAATTACCTTATATTGTCTACCAAGAACAACGCCTGAATATACCCAATTCACGAATACTAAAAGCACATGATACAAACGGTTCGTTTGCTAAAGAAGTAGACAATGTAAAAGCTGTTCTTCCCGTAATATCATCTCAATAAACAGGTATTCAAACTCAATTTAACTTTTAACTATAGGTTATTTGTCGGGGAGAGAGGACTCGAATCTCCGACCTCTGCTTCCCAAAAGCAGCGTTCTAATCGCGTGGGTTATGAAACTTGATATCTTTCATTGGAAAATGACGTACATTAAGCGAAACGATTGTCAGATTATTCACATTAGCGGTTGCCGCAATTAAACAGTCTGTTAAGCTCAAGTTTTTCAATTTTTTGATATATTCTTGCCAATACAAGCCGGATTGTTTTGCAATAGCTGGAGTTACATCCCAGGTTTGCAGCTCATTTAATACACTTTCGGTCTTTACAATTTCTGAAGGGAAAATATTTTTATAAATTTCAGCAATAGTTACAGTGGAAATAGATAGGGAGTCTTTATCTTTTAACTCCTGTAAAAACTCTTCGTATCTAGTATCACCCCGCAAGACCCATATAATAACATCAGTGTCTATCAGGAACATTATTTAAAGCTGCGATCGGCAACTTTTCTACTTTGCTCGACCCATTTGATTACATCAACCTTTGTTCGCCATTCAGGATGATTTTTTGCAGAAAACACGCCTACTGCAGATTTTAATGCTCTTCCAAATGCCTCAGGATCAAACCTTTTTGTTCCAACAATCTTAGCCAGCTGTTGACCTTTCTTTTCATCAATTAGGACAATAGTATGTCCCTCTTTAGTTTTGGCTATATATTCTGCAACGTTCTGACGAAACTGTCCAATAGATACATTCAAAGTCATGAACTCATATTAGTACAATATGTACATTTAGTCAAATGTCGGGGAGAAGCGCCTATTTTGAACACCTGGCCGATGCCATTAAAACCAACTGGAAACCATCCAACATTGATTGGGAAAATATAGCCTTGAACGAGGCTAATCAAATCCAGGCACGAAGCGAGGCTGGATTTACATATTTTTATTAATAGGAGGTTTACTCTCGAATTATCCCTCAAACACTTCCGCTTCTCTCTTAGCATTCCGGTCTTTATAAGCGTGCCAATATTCCCTATAATTTGGCGGCAATGGTAGTGAATGCTCACTGCAGTAGTCCTCAAGCTCTTCGGGTGACCATCCTTGCCAAAAAGGCTCATCTAAGTGCCGCTCACCTCTTTCTGTGCGTTCTATTGCTAAATCTCTATCTACCAAACCAGGAAGTTGTCTTGCTAAAGTAGGATGATCGACAAAATCTCTCATTTCAAATCTTCCGCCGTCAATTCCCCAAAGAAATAATCCTAACTTAACCTCGCCATTAAAAACCCAGCGAAAACCTGTTTTGATACTTTCTACTTCGTCGCCTTGATAATAATCAGTTTGATGTTCCCACTCTCTCATTTTTGTTGGAGTTTTTGTTTTAAAAATTTTTCTATTCTCGCTTGCCAAAGTCTTAATCTTTCCTCCTCATAAACATTACGGGGAGCCGAAACACCATTGGCTTTTAATACGTCCCAGTATAAATTCGGTTCGCCTACATAATCAGACATGGGTATACCGGAAATCCGTTCAGCCATTTTTTTCCATCCAAGAGAATCATCAACCATTAGCTCTCGTGCAAGAGAATCTAAATGCATACTTCTTTGTTCAGCAGTTAACGTACTTAGATATTCAGAATACAATTTTCTATAATTTGCAATTTTAGTTCCTGTAACGACTCTGAAAATATCCGCTGGTATTATTGGAACTTCTGCGGCTAATCTCTGAGGACTTATATCCTTCTTTTTCATTTCCACAGACCCTATGCTGTCAGAAAAACCATGCTCTGACACCATTAACATGAATGAGAATGAGTGGCCGGCATCATCTGTACCGGTAGAGCAAACACTTGAATCATAAAGGAGTACTAGGTCTAGATCAGAAAATTCTGTACTGTAACCTCTCGTTGTAGACCCTCTAACTGCGATACCTACAAACGAGGGAAAGCACTGTAATCTTTTTTCAACATTTCTGATTTTATCAAGTGCCTTTTTATTGACTTCACCATTAAAAGTTCGGAAATTGAACAGCTTTTCTGCTGACATGAAAACATATTATATCTAAGAAAAGAATAAATAGCAACCTATAGTGTGTCGGCAATATTATACGTACTTCGAGCGATTATGATGGATGATTCTCCCCACCTTCCGTTTCAGTTCCAGGTTCTTGATCGAAATGAAATTTCTCTGGATCAATTAGCCCTTCCTTTAAAGCTAAAACAGCCGCGTAAAAACCCGCATTAAAAACATCTCCTGGTCTACTGTTGGAAAATCTATGACTAAAGTATTCACCAAGATTCCCAACAACACCGTGATGTGCATCACCTTTCTGAGAATCCCATTCGAGCATTGGTACAACTTCAGGAGCTGAGCTATGTCTCGAACTTTGTTCGTCGCTTCGAAGTTTAACCCCTGCAAGATTTCCTTTAATGGCATCAATCATTCGTGAAGCTTCAGCAATAACAGCACGTCTTGATTTTTTCAAAGACTCAAAATGTGCATTTATATCCCTTCTTGCCCTTTCATTGCGTTCATTCATATTTTCCTCCCTCTCGGATAGTTTGAATTATACGTTCGAAGACATTCTGTGTACATATGTCTGTTGAACGTGTG
>Ga0209514_10007007_pt1 | contig 13505 bp, 12 predicted proteins | sample Subgrocontami58m_FD_187452 | JGI IMG/M metagenome (GOLD analysis project Ga0209514, IMG submission 187452) | Subsurface groundwater microbial communities from S. Glens Falls, New York, USA - GMW37 contaminated, 5.8 m (SPAdes) (version 3) | ecosystem: Environmental > Aquatic > Deep subsurface >...
CTCGGCCAGCTCAAACCAGAGACAGCGAGGAAACTGGCCGAAACCAATGCAATTCGTATCTTCAAGCTCGGCGGCACCAGTACACGCTGATCGCCCAACAACAGGTGGAACGTACTTCTCAACGCCCGCGTGGCTTCGCCGATAACCGCTCGGACTGCGGTAAGTCTCGTCGCCATGTGGGCCAGACGCAGCGGAGGGCGACATTCTGCAGAAGACAGCCGGGCTTGCGTGAATTGTCACTTGGTTGACAATACGACGGGCGGGCGGATATAGTTTCCGGGCGTGGAAAATGCTGTTTAAAATCCCTGTGCTCTGGCCGCCGACAGTACTTCCTATGGCTCCTGCTCCGTATACGATGAAGCGCGTAATGCTCACTGAAACAGCATTAAGATGACGATGAGAATGTTAGAGCATCGAGGTACGTGACAAACGTAGGTCATCGTTCGGCAGAAACCATCGAGAAAGTCTAGCTTAATGCCGATTTGAATACTCTTTTATACTGAGAATATTCTGAATACTCTTTTATACTAACACCTATCGGGGTTTCTATGACCATAACCGCATTAAATTCTGGTCCGAACTTTACTCGTCTGTCGGATTTTCCGTGGTTCCCAGACGACCCGAACATGAACATAATGGCGATACGAGCCCACGCGCAGAATAACTCTCGTGCAACCGATGTTGGCGAAGTGCTTAGGGCCCTCACTGGCCTGAAGTCAGGAGACGGTGAGGGATGGCACAATCGCTTCAGAAACCTAGCGGAGGCGGTGCGTGCTCAAGCCGAGAAAGCGGAAAAGGAAAACCACCTCGTCACTGCACGGCAGTCATACCTCAGAGCGTCCACGTACTTCAGAATGTCAACGACATTCATTGAGCGGGGAGCTAGGACCCGTGCCATGTATGGCCAGCAGCTGGAGTGTTTCACAAGATTCGCAGCCCTTAGTGACCCACCGATCGAGCGCGTTCAGATTCCTTACGACGGCATCACAATGAACGGATGGTATATGCCTCCGAAAAAGAAAACCGGCCCCCAAAACGCAGCGTACATATACTGTTCAAGTGAAGCGGGGGCATGCGAAGGCACCATACAAACGAGTCCAACCGAAGCTGTAGAACGTGGGCTGGGCGTACTACTCTGCGATGGTCCAGGTTCCGGTGCCACCCTTATGATCCATAGAAAGGTTGGTACACCTGAATACGAGAAACCTTTCAAGGCGATGGTCGATTACCTGGTCAGCAGGCCAGACATAGATCCCAACAGAATCGGAGTAGCCGGCTCTGATTTCGGTGCCTACAACGCCGTGCGAGCCGCGGTCTTCGAAAAACGTATCAAGTGTTGTGGCGTCATAACCGCATGTTATGATGCGCTCGTGGATCTATACGATTACGGCCAGGAAGGTCATAGACATGGCTTGTCGGCCTTTCTCGGTGAAGATCCCAACAATGTGGAGGCCGTAAGGGAGAAGTTGAAGGCGTACACGCTGAAAGGCGTTGCAGACAAGTTAACAGTACCACTACTGATCCTGCAGGGCGAGGAGAACGTGAACTATCCGATAGAACCCGCCTACAGGCTATACGCAGATGCCAAAGGACCCAAGGAACTTCGAATCGTCAATGCGGATCATCATACCGGCCATCGACGCATGGAAGTACTAGCCGGCCTCACAGACTGGTTCGTTGATCACTTGAAGTAGGACGCAGCAGCAAATCCCGTACAGAAATTCGACTTCGGAACGCTGTGCGATAGTGCACAGTGTTCCGTTTGCTTCGACGGGGTCACTTCAGACTTGAATATGAGGTGGGTCCGAGAAACATGTTCGTTACACTCTGCACAAGAGGGCCTTCCTTCTCTGTTTCCCGTCTCGCCTTTATCCACTCTGGGTCGGACTGGAAGGAGTTCCAAGCTTTCTCCCTGTGAGCCCTGTTGTCCCAGACGAGCATGTAGTCAAGGACGTTCGTTTTTCCAACGACAGCTTCCCAGAAACCCGACGCACCCGTATCGGGTGTCACATCGGTATCACCGCTGATCACTGTCACCGCTTCAGGCGACAAGCCAAGCTCGCGATGGCGTTGGCGGCACTTCCCTCGGTGCCCGCTTGAGGGTGGGTGAATTGCGAACCCGGACCACAGCGCCGGTGCTGGTCGTCAGCGTGTTCCGCACACTATGGAATAGCCGCGCCAATCGCTCAACATTCGGCGAAGATTTTGCTCGCTCGATGTTTTTTGAGTTGTATCGATGCCAGTTTGAACGCCGGACCAAACCCGTTTAGGGATACGCGGCTAAGGGCGACGTGACGTCGCGGAAAGTGTAACGGTCCGAAGTGACCACATCGACGACCGTCGGGCGGCCGGACGATAGAGCGTGCGCTAGCGCCTTCTGCAATTCGTCCGGGCGTTCGACTCGAATACCCTCGCAGCCCATGGCGCGCGCAATCGCCGCGTGATCATAGTCGGCGAAACGCGAGGCAATGGGCCGCGCGCCTTGACCGTGTCGGATCCAGCCGAGCTGCGAGTTGTTGAGCACTACGGTGACTATCGGTATCTCTTCGTCACGCGCGGTCATCATGCCGTTCATCGCTATCGCGAATCCGCCGTCGCCGCACACCGCGATCGCGGGATCATCCCGGCGCACAAGTTTCGCTGCTAACGCCGCCGGTATGGCATAGCCCATGCCTCCGGCCGCAGAGGGCTGCAGGTATTCCACGCCGGGCTTGGTTTGAAAATGATGCGTCATGAACAGCCGATTCTCCCCCCCGTCGCAGGTGATGGTGGCGCCCGCTGGCACAGCCCGATGCAGTTCCTTGATCAGCCGCTGGGGAAGCACCGGGGATTCATCCGAGGAGGATTCGGGAACATCGAAGCTCGCCTTGGAGCGGTGCGCGTCGGCCACGCGTGCGCTGGCCGCATCGTTGCGTCGCAGCCCGGCGCGACGAGCGGCTTCTATAAGCTGATCGAGTACCGCCCCCGCATCGCCGATCAGACTGTGCTCGACCGGCATCGTCCAGGCTGCGTGCCGCGGCTCGATGTCGATTTGAATCAGCGTCTGTCGCGCTGGATCGAGCAGCTTCGGGTTTTCGTTCGCGGTATCGGTCGGTCCGAGCTTCGTGCCGATCGCCAGCACCAGGTCGGCCTCGGCAACGATGGCGTTCGCCGCTTCCAAGCCGAAGTTACCAAAGGTCCCGAGCGCAAGCGGATGGGTCTCGGGAAATACACCTTTACCGGAAGCCGTGGTGGCTACCGGAAGGCCCAGCAATTCGACCCACGCCAGCAACCGCTCACGCGCTTGGCTTATGCGCACGCCGTTGCCGGCGATCACTACCGGTCGCTCGGCGCGGCGCAACGTCTCCACCACGGCATCGACTCGCGCCGGGACCGCACACTGCCGTTCGATTTGCACGTACGGGCTCGTACCATATAGATGCGGCGTCGTGTTCGGACCAACGCGCCCCGCAAGCGCGGCGGTGTGGTAGAGCACCGCAACAGGACCCGGTTGACCGGTGAGAGCGTGCTTTATCGCAAGCTGCGTGACCTGAACAGCGGCCGCCGGTTCGCGTGCGACAAAGGTCTGCTTGGTATAACCTGCGATCGTATTGCGCGCGTCCCACGTACCATAGTCACCGGTGCCAGTCTGGTAAGGCGCATGGTGCGAAAAAGGGGGGCGGTCCGACATGTCCGAGAGCACCAATACGGGGGTACCGGAGAGGCACGCCTCCACGAGACCCATGCCGGCGTTGGTGAGCATCCAAGCGGCTTGTCCCATGCACACGCCGGGTCGTCCGGTCAGCCTCCCATAGGCCTCGGCCATAACGGCGGCGAGGCCTTCCTCGCGCACCAGCACGCAACGGACTTTCTCGCTGTGGTCGTAGAGTGCATCGTATATCGGAATCGTGCGCCCGCCAGGCATTCCGAATATGAAATCGACGCCCGCCTCTTCGAGCACGCGCGCGATCGCCTCTGGGACCGATACTTCTTTGTCAACTAGATTCCTGGCAGGCATGCTTGCTCCTTTCGGTGAAAAATCGCAAACTGCGTCGCCCTAAGGGGTGACCGTAAATCGACGATGGTTGTGCAATGTCAAATGATAACCCGCACACTCTAAAGCCGCCACACCGAGCGCTGTAATCCGGCAAGTTGTAGCGGCCTGCGTGCCTAGCTCCCGGCCCTCACCGGCGCGCGCATCAGGAACCGGTCGAAGGCGAGACATGTCGGGCGGGATAGACGTAACTCTGTTGAGTTCTAACAGAAACAAAGATCTAGCAACTTTGCGGGCGCGTAGGCGGAAGGAAGTCAAGATGAGCATCAGGCTCTTTCTACGCACGGCGGGCGCACTTTCGCGCTTGTTTCCGACCCATGGGGTCAGCGCGGTGGGATCGCGTCCGGATTGTTTTTCCTATCGTTTGCCGCTTCCCCTTCACGGCGACTTGCGCTACTCTCGGAGCAGACCGTTTCCCCGACCGGAGATGTTTGCATGCTTCCTACACCCGCCTTCCATCATCTGCACCTGAACAGCGTCGATCCGCACGCCGCGATCGAGTTCTACACGACTCAGTTCCCGAGCACAACGAGGACCACCTGGGCCGGGCTGCCGGCGCTCAAATCGCCAAACGATGTGCTGGTGCTGTTCACGAAAGTCGATTCGCCGCCGGCGACGCAGCCGGCGACGGCGCTCTGGCACTTCGGCTGGCATGTCACCGATGCGCGCGCGAGCCTCGCAATCTACAAGAGCCGCCCGCAGGTGAAACTGCTGCCGCTTTACACGTCGGCGGACGGCGGATCGGTCTTGATCAACAGCGACACGTGGCCTGGCGTGGGGGGCGTGCTGGGGCTCACCAAGGCGCAAATTGCCGAAGCACGCGCAACAGGCGTCAAACCGACAGGCGGAGCGGGATTCTCTTACATGGAAGGCCCCGATGGCGCGCTTGTGGAGTATGCGGGCAACCATCCCGCTGAACGCTTCAATCACGTGCACATGTGGCAGGACCATCCATTCTGCGCGCAGCTCTGGTACCAGAAGCATCTCAACGCGCCGACGAGGGAAGGGTTCGCGAGCCCTGCCGGCATGACTGAAGCCAACTGCAAAGTGCCGCGCGGCGCTGACCCCACGTGGCCTTCGCTCGAACGCGAGGGCATGTACCGTACGCCGCGGGCGGGTGTAATGTTCAGCGATGTGACACTGATGTGGTACTCGCGCCAGAGTGATCAGCCGCTGGCGAGCCCGCGCGGGCACGTCATGGATCACATTGGACTCGCCGTTGCCGATCTCGATTCGTGGATCGCCAAGCTGCAAAGCGAGAACGTCACGTTTCTGGAGAGGCCTTACGCGTTCGGCGACACGCGCGCGGTAATGATCGAAGGGCCGAGCCGTGAAGCGCTGGAGCTGGTGGAGTTGAAGAACGCCTAGAACATGCACCGTGCCGCCGAGTTCATTCGGCGCGTACAGCTCGACGATTTAAGGGCGACAGCGTTATACCTGCAACGCATGCATGACGTGATTAGAACTCGAAGCTACTATCCTCCCATCAATGACCTTAAATCCGGAGGACAACTCTGCCCGTTACTTCGCCTTTCGAAAGCGCAGTCAATGCCTCGGTGGCATCATCCAACCTGTAGGTGCGAGTCACCTGAGATTTCAGCTTACCCTCGGAAGCGAGGCTGATGAGGTCCCTGAGATTCTGACGGGTCCCGTTTCGACTACTCGTAAGTGATATGAAGCGTATGGTTCCAATATTAAGCGGAATCGGTTCAGAATACCCTAAGAAGACAACTTTCCCACCGGGTCTTGTAGACCGCACGCCTTGATCCAGTGTCTGAGGGGTTGTTACGAAATCGAAAACATAATTTACGCCGTGGCCGTCCGTCAGCCTCTTAACTTCCTGTACAACATCCGTTTTCATCGAGTTGATTGTAATATCTGCGCCAAACTTCTTGGCCATCTCAAGCTTACTCTCGGTCCTCGATACCGCGATGACCTTTGCGCCGATGAGCTTCAGTATCTGCAGCCCGCCCATTGCCAATCCGCCTATGCCCACCAGCATCGCGGTCTCGTTGAACCTGACCTGCGCCACATCAACGATTGCATGGTAAGGTGTATTGAAAGCATCTGGAAGTAGCGCGGCCAGCGAAAAGTCCAGTTCCGATGGTATCTTCAACGCGTTCTTTGAAGGAACCGAAACATACTCAGCGAAGCCGCCCGGGCGACCGGCCGAGCCGGGATATGGTTTCATGGCGATGCAGTGATTGTCCCTACCGGCCCTGCACGCCGCGCACTGGTCACACGTATCGTAAAGATAAACTGCGACAGGATCTCCTTCCTCTAAACCAGTCGCATTCTGCCCGATCCTGGCCACTGTGCCCGCAATCTCATGACCAAGGATATGCGGGAGAGAGGGCTTAGCTGGTGAACGGCCTGTCCAAAGCTTAACATCGCTATAACACACGCCACACGCATTCACCTTAACGAGCACATCGTTAGCGCCGACCTGAGGCTCGGGGACATCTGCTACCTTCAGCGGAGCGCCAAGTTCGGTTATCAAAGCCGCCTTCATGACCGTGCCTCCATACGATAGATCGTTTCCGACTCTTGGTAGTCGGTCTTGCCCCCCGATGAACTCTATTACTCCGCCTTCAGGCCGACCGCGCGGACGATCTCGCCATAGCGTACGATGTACCGCTCGGTGCTTTTTCGGTATTCTTCAGGCGTGCTGCTGACGGCGAGCGCGCCCTGGTCCGCGAACAGCGCTTCAATCTCAGGGGTGTTCACGACTTTGATAAGCGTATTGCGCAGCTTGTCCAATATCGGCCTGGGGGTGCCCTTTGGTGCGATCAAGCCACTCTGTCCGACGTTTTCGAAACCCGCCAACGTCTCCGAAATGGCCGGCAGGTCGCCGAGCCAACGCGTGCGCTCGGGCCACGTGTGGCCCAGCGCGCGCAGGCGTCCGCTCTTCACGAGCCCCATCGCCGCCGCGCCCGGAATCAATGTCCAGTGCGCTTCGCCCGCGACGACCGCCGCGGCCGCCGGACCGCCACCCTTGTATGGCACGTGCGTCGATTGGAGATTCGCGGCCGTCATGAACTGACTCCCGACCAAGTGGCTCGACGATCCCACACCGGCTGAGGCCATGTTGAGCTCACTCCCCCTTGCTCTGGCCCAATCGATGAATTCCTTGACGGTCCTGGGCGGCTGGCTTGGGTTAACCACCAGTACATTGCCCTGAGCCGCATAAGTCGAAATGAACTCGAAGTCCTTGAGCGAATCGTACCGGACTTTCTTGTGTATGACCGGCGCCATGGCCAGCCCCGCAGTGCCACCGGCGATGAGAGTGTAGCCGTCGGGCGGGGCATCCTTGCCTAGTTCCATTCCCAGCACGCCACCCGCGCCGGCCCGGTTGTCGATCACCATCTGCTGGCCGAGCATTTCACTCATCTTGACAGCGAAGATGCGCGCCAAGGTGTCGAGGGAGCTGCCAGGCGCGTTGGGGGCGATGAAGCGGATGGGCCGGTTGGGATAACTCTTCAAAGCGTCCGCAGCGGCCGCTTGCTCCATCAGCGGAATGCCCGAGGCGGCGATGGCGAGAAGCAGAGCTGCGAGGACTGTCCGGCGGGTGTGACTTGCTGGCCACCCGGTATCCGTCGGTCTTGTTGCACGATCCTGATCGATCAACATGACGCCTCCTTGGTCTAGGGATGAACGCCTGTCCGGCAGACCCGATCGCCGGCCTATTGAGTTTGTTACTTGGTAGGTCCTGCGAAATAGGTTTCTGATCGTCCTCCGTCAATGACGATTATTTGACCTGTCATGAAGCTTGCATCGGCAGCAAGAAAGAGCACCGCCTTCACAACATCCTCCTCCGTAGCAAGGCGCTGTCCTAGCGGGATCGATGCTGCTATCCGCTCCGCGTTTGGGTTAGTTGCTCCCATACCTCCAGCCGTCACAACAAGACCGGGGCAGACAGCGTTCACCATTATCCCGTAAGGAGCCAACCAGCCAGCTACGCTTTTCGTCAGCGCCAAAACGCCACCTTTGGATGCTGAGTAGTCGAGACCAGGGGATCCTCGATAGGCGGTAACAGATACGGTATTGATGATCCTTCCCGATTTTTGCTTCTTCATCGATTCCGCGACGGCTTTTATGCATAGAAAGGGGCCTGTGAGGTTGACCGCTATGCATCGATCCCACATCTCCAACGTAACTTCCTCAGGCTGGACTCTGTGTAGGATGCCGGCGTTATTGTAAAGTATGTCGATTTTTCCGAATTTGTCCAAGGCCTCCTTGACCATCGATTGGACTTCATCCGGCTTGCTAACATCCGCTTGAACGGTGATCGCGTCGACCCCTAATCCGCGAACCTTAGTAGCCAGCTTCTCGGCACCCTCGCGGGCGCTGCTGTAATTCAACACAAGATTCGCGCCCTCACGCGCAAATGCTTCAGCCGCCGCGCTTCCTATACCCCTGCCGGCACCAGTTATGAGTGCAACTTTGCCTTCGAGTTTCATTGTGCACACCTCATTGAATCCCCGGGCAGAGTATTTGACGGCATATTAAATCTCGCAGCAGATTCTGCTTGTTACTTCAAGTGATCCATGAACCAGTCCGTGAGCATGGATAGAACTTCCATGCGTCGGGCCATGGTGTTGTGGTCCGAATTGATTACTCGAAGCTCTTTGGGTCCTTTCGCATCGCGGAGCAACCTGTATGCAGGCTCTATTGGGTAGTTTACCGTTTCTTCTGCATGCAGTATCAGCAGCGGCACGGTTAGTTTCTCGGCGACACCTTTGAGTGTGTACGGCTTCAGTTTGTCCCTTATCGCATCAACGTTGTCGGGGTCCTCTCCTAGGAACGCCGCGAAGGCTGGCCGATGCTGCTCTTGGCCGTAGTCATAGAGGTCTTCCAGTGCATCGTAGCATGCGGTGATGATACCGCAACACTTGACGCGCTTATCGAAGACTGCGGCTCTCACGGCGTTATACGCCCCGAAGTCCGACCCGGCAACTCCGACCCTATCAGGGTCGACATCCGGCCGGCTGGTGAGGTAGTCCATCAACGCTTTGAACGGTTTCTCATATTCTGGTGTGCCATACCTCTTGTGATAGGTGAGTGTGGAACCGGCTCCGGGAGTATCGGCGAATAGGACACCCATGCCACGCTCCACCGCCTCCGTGGGGCTTGTCTGTATGGCTAGTTCGCATCCTCCCCCTTGCCCTGTGGCGTAGATGTATGCTGGATTCTTCGCGCTGGTCTTCTTCTTTGGAGGCATGTACCATCCAGCCATAGTGATGCCGTCGTAGGGAATCTGAACTCGTTCGATGACGGGATCGCTGAGAGCCGCAAATTTCCCGAAACAGTCTATGTGCTTCTCATACATCGCCAATGAGCGAGTCTGTCCCCTGTTAGCGAATAAGGTGGAGAATCTGTAGTACCCGGCTGCCCTAAGGTACGCCTTCCTTGCAGTAACGAGATGGTCTTCACTTTCTGCTTTCTCCGCTATATTGCGTACCGAGTCCGCCATGTTCCTCCACCGATTGTGCCATTCCTCGGTGTCACCGGACTTCAATCCTGTGAGAACTCTAACGACCTCTCCCACGTCCGTGACGCCGGAGTTATTCATCGAATGGGCTCTAGCAGCCCAGATGTTGAAGCTCGGATTGTCAGGGAACCACGGGAAATCGGATAGACGAGTATAGGTTGGACCGCGTGCTATGTATGTCATAAAAGGCCAGAGGCATCCGTGGATAATATAAAAGCCTTGGGGAACGAATAGCAGAACACGACAGGAAAATCATACCTTACACCGATGTAGAGGCGGCGTGGAGACGCGGTATCGCTAGGGTTTGGCGGCGCCTGCTGCGATGACCCGCTTTCACGGTGTCGATCTCGCCGAGTCGTACCCACGGTCCGTTTCCTCCACGCCCTCATCGAACTGGACGTGCGGATTGCCCGCATCCAGCTCTCGGACAGATTTCACGTGCAAGCATGCGTCGAGAGGAGGCGTCTGACTTCGAGTACGCCGAGGCTACCATGCACCTCATTGTACCCGAAGCGGCTCGTCGCGCGCGGCAGCTTATGCCGCCTCCTCAGGAGATTGCGCACCCGGTCCGCCACATGAATGTCTACTAGGCGAAAGGTTGCGTACGGTGAACCATAGGCGAAATAGTTCGCCCACCCTCGGAGCACCCCGTTGAGTTCGTCCCGAATGACTTCCCAGCGCTCAGTGCGTCCGCGCCGCAGGGCCTTACTCACCTTCGCTCGGATGTGCTCCTTCGCCTTCTTCGATGGCCGGACGCCCAGATACCTGCGCTGAGTCCGTTTATTCATCATCGGCCCCAGCTCGTAGCCGAGGAAACGGAAGTTCTCCGTCTTCGCGTCTACGATGCGCGTCTTGGTGTCATTGAGCGTCAGCTTCAGCCCTTCAAGCCAGCGCCTCACCTGCGTCAACACCTCCGCGGCACCCTTGCGGGAAACCACCACGAAGTCATCAGCGTAGGAGATGATCCTCGCTCCGTGCTCGCGTTCCAGCCCGCTGGCCGCAAAGACCTTGAGCAACCGGTTGATGTAGATGTTCGCCAACAGCGGCGAGATCACACCCCCTTGCGGCGTGCCTTGCTTCGATCCCTTGCCCCCGCTGTACCTCGGCCTGCCCTGCTCGTCCCTCTGCTCAACCGGCACCTTCAGCCACATCTTGATGAGGCTTAGCACCGCTTGATCCGCGATTCTTCTCGCCAAACACTTCATCAACTCGGCGTGCGGAATCGTGTCGAAGTACTTCGAAAGGTCCGCGTCCAGCACCTCGGTCTTGCCTCGGGCAAGTTCCCGATGCACCTCCTGCACCGCCTGCACGGCGCTGCGCCCGGGTCGGTACCCGTACGCCTCATCGCGCAGGTCAGCTTCGAAGATGGGTTCCAGGATGAGCTTCGCTGCCGTTTGGGCCACTCGATCTCGAATGGTTGGAATTCCCAACGGCCGCTCTCCCCCTCCCGGCTTCGGTATCAGCACCCTGCGTACGGCCTGGGGCCGATAGGTCTTTCCCTGCAATTGTTCCTGCAGCTCCTTGAGCCAGCGTCCCTCGCCGTACTGCTCGATGTCCTCGAAGCTCTGCCCATCGACTCCGGCTGCGCCCCGCTTTGACTTCGACTGCTGGAGCGCCTCCACCAAGGTGTCCCATCGGTGAATCTTGTCGTACAGCACGTAAAACCGGTACGCCGGCTCCGTCTTGGCCTTCACGTACAGCTTCTCTCGGAACTCTTCGAGTTTTATTTGGGCTGTTAGGCTCATCACCAATCTCCCGCTCGTCCATTCCTTGCGAAGCACCCTGAACCAGGGCTCCGTCCCTCCGCGGTCGTTACCCGCTTCATCGGTACCATGAGCCCCTCCGACTCCCAGCCGAGCCACCCCTGACAGCGTGTTCGGGTTGCGATCCCGCTCGACCAGGTCTCCCGTGTTGCGCACTTCGCCTTGCACGCATGCTGCGCCAAATACCCCGACAGACCGCTGTACGTTCTTCGGTCGATTGCTCCCGTCCAGCGCGGCGGCCTTCCCCAAATTCCTGAAGGGTCGGCGTCTGCAGCAATTCTCTCGGGACCTGCTCAGGCTTCACTCGCGTTGCGGCCTGCGTGCTTGCTCAACCCCCTTTCAGAGGCCTTCTGTCTCGGGGCTTCGAGAACCACGGTCGCTTTGGTACCGTGACCTCGCCCGATAGCTACCGAGGTGCATCGACAATTCCTCGGGCGGGACTTGCACCCGCTGGTGAAGTGCACCTTCACGGCGCACAGGAAAATCAATCGATACGGATATCCACGTCGCGGGCAATCTTGATCAATTTTTCGCGCTCGTTTCCCAGGAAGACTCCGAAATCCGCCGGCGTGCTCTGCGCCGGCTCTGCGCCCGACGCCGATATCTTTTCCCGCACGTCGGGCATGCGGGCAACCGTTGTGATCGTTTGCGCGAGCTTGTCGACGATGGCCGGCGGTGTGCGCGCCGGGGCGAGCACGCCGTACCAGACCGCCATGTCGACTCTCGGCAATCCAGCCTCGGCGAAAGTCGGCAAGTCGGGCGCCAGGGGCGAGCGCGCCTTGCCCATGATCGCAAGCCCCCGCAACCTGCCGGCCTTGACGTGCGGAATCGCGGCGGCAGTGCTGGTGAGCGTCACCTGAACGTGGCCGGCAAGCAGGTCGATGAGGCCGGGTCCCGTGCCTTTGTAGGGCACATGCACGAGATCGACCTTTGCTTCGTGTTTGAAGAGCTCGGTGGCCAAGTGCTGTATCCCGCCCGTTCCGCCCGAGGCGTAGTTGATCTTGCCCGGCTGGTTTTGGGCCATAGCGATGAATTCCTGCAGCGTGCTCGCGTTGAGCGAAGGATGGATCACCAGAACGAGCGGCGTCGTGGCTAGCAGGGTCACAGGCACGAAATCCTTCATCGGATCGACGCTCCTGCTGCGTGAAATCGATGCAATGATCAAGTCCGCTACGCTGATCACAACGACGGTATAGCCATCGGGGGTGGCCCTCGCCACCAGCTCCATGCCGATCGTTCCCGTGGCGCCCGGCCGGTTGTCGACTACCACCGACTGTTTCAGCACCTCGGAGACTTTCTGGCCGTACAAGCGCGCCATGAAATCGACGCCGCCGCCGGGCGGCACGGTCACTATCCAGCGTACCGGTTTGCTCGGATAGTCCGTGGCCGGCGAAGCCGCATGGGACTGGGCCGCGAGCTGCCAGCCGCCGGAGCCTGCGGCTAGAAACGAGCAGAGAAAAAAAAGCGCTGCCGCGGTTATTCTCATCATGGGGGCTTAAACGTTACCCGGCCGGTAGGCCCAAGGACGCTTGCTCCGGTCCGCTGCGCGGAAGCGCTCGATTTCCGCGGACATCTTGAGGGTGAGGTCGACCTCGTCGAGACCTTCGAGCAGCATGCGGCGCAAGAGCGGCGGCGAGCGGAAAGCGAACACCTCACCCTGCGGCGCCGTGACCGTCTGAGCTTCGAGGTCTACCACGACCTTCCCTTGCCCTGCGGAGGCTTCGACCTGATTTGCAATCGTGCGAATCTGTTCGATCGGTATCTCTACGGGCAGAAGCCCGTTGCGAAAGGAATTACTGAAGAAAATTCCGCTGAAGCTCGGCGCGATGACTGAGCGTATGCCCCAATCCCGCAGCGCTATAGGCGCCCCCTCGCGCGAGGAGCCGCAGCCGAAATTGCCGTCCGCGAGAAGAATCTCAGACTTCGTCCATGGCTCTTTATTCAGAATGAAGTCCGGGTCCGGGCTGCCATCCGGCCGCAGGCGCCAGGCGGAGAAGAGTCCCTCTCCGATGCCGCGATAGGATGTCCGGACCAGATGTTTCGCGGGAATGATTTGATCCGTGTCGATGTTGATGCGCAGCAGCGGCGCCGCGATGCCCTCAAGACGAACGAACTGCTCCATAACGGAATCTCCCAAAAACGGACTTATGCGACGAGCTTGCGCACGTCTGCTATGCGACCCGCGACGGCGGAAGCGGCGACGGTGGCGGGGCTCGCG
>Ga0209514_10007011_pt1 | contig 13497 bp, 9 predicted proteins | sample Subgrocontami58m_FD_187452 | JGI IMG/M metagenome (GOLD analysis project Ga0209514, IMG submission 187452) | Subsurface groundwater microbial communities from S. Glens Falls, New York, USA - GMW37 contaminated, 5.8 m (SPAdes) (version 3) | ecosystem: Environmental > Aquatic > Deep subsurface >...
TGCTCGCTCTGCTTGCGCTTGATCAGCTGGACCTTGGTCGGATAGCCCATTGGTCGCCTCCTATATCTAGTAATATTACTAGATAAGTATACGACAAAAAAGGTGGAGACGTAAGCTCTCCACCTACACGTTGTCTAGTAAATGGCCAAAGTTAAGGCACAGGCCTCTGGCCTGTGCGTCCAAGACGAGACGCCTGGACCACTTCTCTTGCCCCACCGTTTCCTGGAACGACGTTCTAGGCCTCCGCGCCGGTATTCTCAGCACCGGCGGTTCACTTTGCGGTTAGCCTCAGGCTAGTATTCCATCCCTGGTGATTGTCGCCCATCCAGCGGGTCTGGAAAGGGCCGCCTGCCCAGACTAAAGAGCGGTATCGTGAGAACTGGCTAGCTTGCCAGCGGGAGACTAAGGTAGAAGGTGCTTCCTTTCCCCTCATCGCTTTCGAACCAGATCCGGCCGCCATGCTTGGAAGCGATCTCCCGGCAGATGTAGAGCCCGACCCCCATACCTCCGTAGTCATACGGGGTGCCAGTGTGGGCCCGGTAGAACCGCTCGAAGATGCGTCCTTGCTTTGCCTTTGGAATTCCCACGCCCTGGTCCCTGATCGACATTACCGCATTGTCCCCGAAGGCGGTTACCTCAATCTCGATATCCCCGCCGTCCGGCGAGTACCGCATGGCATTGTCTAGCAGATCGGAGGCTACCTGCTCCAACCGGTCCCGGTCGCCAACCACCAATACCGGTCCGTTTCGTCTAAGGTGGATGGAGTGTCCCACGGTCTTATGGTCCATCCGGCCTACGACCTCATCCAGCATCTGGAGAAGATCGAGCCTCTCCGATTCCAATTCCAATGACCCATCATGGAGCCGGGAGATATCCAGGAGATCACGGACGATCCCAGCGATGCGATCGGCGCCGCGGTCGATGGCGTTGAGCATCCTTTGGGATGCCGGACTTACTTCTTCATTCTTCCGAAGCAAGGCCTGGGCATAGCCTTTCATGATGGCAACCGGAGTCTTCAGCTCATGAGCTGCGACTGCAATAAACTGTTCCTTGATCCGGTCCAGCTCGGTCAGGTCGGTTATGTCCCGGGAGACCGCTACTGCACCGGTTATGTTTCCGTTGTCGTCTCTTATCGGCGCCGCACTGGTCCGGACATAGACGTCCCGGCCGGTCTTCTGGTTGACGATCAGTTGCTCGAAGTTCGTCACAGTATTCCCGGCGAGCGCCTGCACCAGGGGCGTCTCCCTGGACTGGAGCGCCGTGCCGTCCGGAAGCCGCATCTCGAGGAAGTCAGGGAACCGGGACAGGGCGCTTCGCAATTCTTCGAGGCTGGACAGGCCAAGGAGCCGGACGCCCGAGTGATTGGCGAGAGTAATGCGTCCTCGCCTGTCACACACGAAGACGCTGTCAACCATATTGTCCAGGATAGCCTCGAGCTGAACAGCCCGGCGCTGGGACATCTCCGCTAGCTGGCCGATCTGCTGGAGCAGGCGCTCCCGCTCGGCGTCATGACGCTTTCGCTCAGAGATGTCCTTGAAGAGCACGCCCACCAGGCCCTTTCTCGGGCTGAATGCCAGTATGTCCAGCCACTTGCCAAGCTCCTGATTGTAGGTCTCGATCTTGATCTGCTTGCCGGTAAGGGCGGCCTCTCTGAAAGCTCTGACCGCGCTCTTCTCAATGGCAGGAGGGATCTCGTGCGAGCGCTTGCCCAACAGGTCCTCTCGCGAGCCTCCTAATAATCCCTCTCCTGCAGGATTGATATCGAGGAGGCGGTGGCCGCAAGGCTCTCCGTTCTCGCCGTATTTCACTTCGCATATCGCGAATCCATCGCTAATCGAGCTAAAGAGGGCATGGTACCGCTCTTCGCTCGTCCGGAGCTCGTCTTCCGCCCTTTTGCGCGCCGAAATATCCGAGAAGATGGCGACGGCAGCGCCAATGCACCCCCTATGGCCGCGGATCGGAGCCGAGCTGACGCTTATTGCGCGCAGCGTACTGTCGGTGCACAGGAAGTCTATCTCCTCATTCGTAACCACTTCGCCCGTCAGGAGCGAGCGGACTATGGGCCATTCCTCGGGCTCATAGGGGCGTCCATCCGGGTGAAAGCCCTTGTAGTTCGCGTAGCCCTCGATGTCCTGGGAGTAGAAGAATGGATGGCCCAGTGTTTTTTCGACCTGATGATTCCCAAGGACGATCTTTGCGGAGGGCGCCTCGGCGATGATGACTCCGGCAGGCATCTGATCTAGAACGGCGCTGAGGCGCCTGCGCTCTAATGTCACCTCATCAAGCAGGTGCGCAGTCTGTCTATTCTTCGTGGCCAGCGAGAGCGCAAGATAAGTGATAGCGAGCACGCCCAGGGCATACAGGGAGAATAACCATGGAGCTATTGGCTGGATCAGCTCTTCCACCACCTCCAGTCCCAGACTCCAGGAGGCAACTAGCACCGTCTGACGCGGCGAGAGAAGATAGGCCGCCATCAGAATCGGCACCGCGTAGACGATGGTCGGCAGGGTGGTTTCCGGCAATAACAGAATGTCAGTACCGGCGGCGGCAGCCGCGAGCAGCAGAAGCAACGCCAGGATTATTCGATCGCGCCGGGCCCAGCGTCCCAGGGCGTCACGCATCCGGCGGGCAGCCCTCAAGGCTTCGGCCGGGTGAGCTTCAGACATTATTACCGGGCCGTCGGCGCTGAATGAGTGGCCCGCAAATGTGGCCCGCCAGCGTCCTTACTATACGGCTTCCAGCTATCATCCCCTCCGTCCAATCCTCTCCGCCGAATCCCCGATTGTCTGGCACACGGTTGCCGGATACTGGTGAGCCTACCACCCCCGGCCTGACCCACTTCCTCACGTCCTAGTGAACAAGGATACTAAACTGCTTGTTGGCAAGCAAGTCCTATTTACTGCTGCTTCTGTCCAAACTTCGGAGGACGCTTGTCAAAGAAGGCGGCCACCGCCTCCCGGAAGTCAGGGACCTTTGCACACTTGCCAAGCTCCAGACGCTCGCGCTCCAACTGAGCCTCCAGGCCATCCCCGATCGATGTGTTTAGCAGGCCTTTGGCTCTGGCGAAGGACTCCGCCGGGCCCCCAGCCAGTTCCAGGGCCATCTCTCGCGTCTTCTGCGCCAGCTCCGCCTCCGGCACCACACTCGTTACCAGGCCCAGCCTCAAGGCCTCAGCGGCATCTATTGGACGATCAAGGAGGAGCAGCTCATTGGCCAGCCCCATGCCGACCAGCCTGGGCAAGAAGAACGTCCAACCACCGTCAGGAACCAGGCCGGTAACCCTGGTATACGCCAGCTTGAAGCTGGCCCGCTCCGACATTATGCGCAGGTCGCAGGCAATGGCAATGCTGAAGCCGGCGCCGGCAGCCATTCCGTTGACGGAGGCGATCACGGGCTTCGGCAGGTAACGGAGATCCGTGATGAACCGGTGGAATGACTTGATAAGGTCCAGGAAGTAGTTGGCGGGGTCCTTGCCCTCCTCCATCCAGGCCTTTGCTCCTACAAGGTTACCACCGGAGCAGAAGGCCTTTCCGGCGCCGGTGATCACCACTGCCCGGACGGCCGGATCGTCCCGGCAGTCTTCCATGGCCAGGACCATCTCGTCGATCATAGTCCCGGCCAGGGAATTGAAGCTCGGGGCCCGGTTGAACATGATGGTGGCCACACCCTGGTCCTTGGTATAGATAAGTTCCTTGAATTCCATTCTTGCAGTTCTCCTTCGGCGTCAATGTACGGTCCGGGCAAGGGGATACTGGACATGCCCTTCCCTTTCGGCACCCATTATAGCAGTTTCACCGCCCAACGGGTGATTGCCATAGTTTACCTGTCATTAAGAACTGTGTCTAGATGTAATTGTCATAATAACCTGCTTGTCAATGTGCGTGTGTTTACCGTCATTGCGCGTCGGTTGGTGGTCATTGCGAGCCGCAGCGATAGCGGAGGCGTGGCAATCTCATCCTCGCCCTTCCTCTGTCATTCCCGCTTCTCTTCTGTCATTCCGGCGGAGTTCCCCATGCCCGTTTGGGCACCACCGAGGATGAAAATGACTGAGCATGGTGCTAGACTCGTCCATGGACGGCTGACAGAGAGGGCGGATCGGCCTGGCGCTGCGAGCCCGAGGCGGAGTTGGCTCCTGGGTGTCCTTAGGTACCACCGATTGTTGCTTCCTTTTGGGAAGCACGCATACCAGAATCTTAGAGAGATGGACACCTCGCTCGGCCGTCACAAAGGATAGGAGGCTAGGCTGATGCAGGTGGTGCATCCCCGTTGTTGTGGGCTGGATGTCCACAAGAAGGTCCTTGTGGCCTGTCTGATGATCCTGGGAGCAGGTGGCAGGCTGACCAAGGAGATACGGAGCTTTGGGACCATGACCGATGACATCCGGGCTCTTACGGACTGGCTTCTTGGTGCAGGCTGCACGCATGTAGCCATGGAGAGCACTGGCTCTTACTGGAAGCCTGTCTGGAACATCCTGGAAGGCAAGTTCGAGCTGCTGCTGGTCAATGCCCAGCATATCAAGGCCGTGCCTGGGCGCAAGACGGATGTCAGGGACTGTGAATGGATTGCTGAGCTGCTCAGTCATGGGCTTCTGCGAGGCAGCTTTGTGCCAGACAGGGAGCAGCGGGAGATGCGGGAGCTGACCCGCTATCGGACCTCTCTGATAGGAGAGCGAGCTGCGGAGGTAAACCGTGTCCAGAAGACCCTGGAAGGGGCCAACATCAAACTGGCCTCGGTGGCATCGGACGTGATGGGGAAGTCGGGCAGGGAGATACTTGCGTCCTTGGTAGCTGGCTCGAATGATGCGGAGGCTATGGCGGAGTTGGCCCAGGGGAAGCTGCGCAGCAAACTGCCGGAGCTCAGGCAGGCCCTGGCAGGGCGGATGGGTACTCACCAACGGTTCATGCTGGCCGAGCAGCTGGCGCATATCGATGAGCTCGACGAGAGGATCGCCCGTCTGGATGCGGAGATCGAGGAGCGGATGCGCCCTTTTGAGGAAGTGATTACCCGGTTGGATGCCATCCCCGGAGTGGGCAGGCGAACGGCTGAGGTGATCGTGGCCGAGGTGGGGACAGACCTTAGTCGCTTCCCGACCGCCGGACATCTGGCCTCTTGGGCGGGGATGTGTCCGGGTAATAACGAGAGTGCCGGTAAACGTCGAAGCGGGAAGACCCGCAAGGGTGATTCTGCCCTGCGAGTGGCGCTTGTTGAGGCTGCCAATGCCGCAGGACGCAAGAGGAACTCCTACCTGCGCGCTCAATACCAAAGGCTGGTAACTCGCCGAGGCAAGAAGAGGGCGGCTGTGGCAGTAGGTCATACCATCCTGGTTATTGCTTACCATCTCATGACCAACCAGGAGAGCTTCTATCAAGACCTGGGCGCTCATTACTTCGACGAGCGGGACCGCCAGCATGTTGAGCGACGCTTGGTTCGCCGCCTGGAAGCCTTGGGCTATGCCGTTTCCCTGCAGCCAGCCGCGGCTTGAAGGCTCGCATGGGACCCGGTATTTTCATACCAGGCCGGAATCCAGAGGGGCGAGGCGGTTGCCTCGTCCGGCGCAATGATGTACTGGAGTGAGATTGCTTCGTCGTCCCTCCTCGCAATGACCATAGAGGGACCGGCAATGACCATAAAGAGACTCGCACTGACCAACAAAGGGAGGCTCGCAACGACGAAGAATAGACTCGCAACGACGAACGATAGACTCGCAACGCCATGTTCGGAAGAAATGGGCTACCGAACAGTGATCTGGTCGTCTGTTGTGACCAGTGATATCCAGATCTTGCCGGGGGCCAGAGGAACGGGCTGGCCGGCCTCATCGAGGAACCGGGTCCAGCCGTCCAGCGACGGGCGTTCCCACGTGCCTTCGATCATTTTGCCATCACGAAATACAGTGGCGCGGCCCTGTCCGACCAGGTCCATGCCGTATGAGTCCGCCCCGTTGACATCCTCGCTAGAGGATGCCACCCAGGTGCGGACATGCTGAACGATAATATTCTTCGTGCGCACCACCATGCCAGTAGACGCATCGACGTGAGGCCGGCCGCCGGTGTAGCGCGTGTAATCGCCTGACTGGCCATCGTACTGGAACTCCGCGGTGTGGCTAGGGGAGTAGGGAATAATGATCTCCGTAGCAGGCGCTCCCTCTTGGGGCGCCTTGTCAGCGAACGGGAAGCCCTCCAGTTCCGCCTCATGTCCGTAACCCAGGCGCTCCCCGGTGCCCCGGATGGCGGACACGGAAGTGTACACATTATGAGGAGCCCTACGCTGGCGGGAATAGTAGTATGCTTCCGAATGGAAGAACTGGTCTACATCCAGCAGCTGGTATTCCTTGATAAGGCTCATCTCTGCCGGCGCCCCACCAACATGGCCAAAGAGCGCCTGGTACTGAGGGACGATATGCAGGTCTACCCGCCGGGCGCTTCTCACGGGGCCGACTTCGGACTCTTCTGTCTGGTAGATAGCGGTAAAGCGCGTGACGCCACCCTCGGCCATATGCTCGTAGACGATACATGCCTGGTCCAGCCCTACCTGGGGCTGTGCCGCCGGGGCATTATCGATCTTGATCGCCACGGTGCGCAGCCGGGCCTGGGAAGGATCACCCAGAGGCTTGCCACACAGAGAAACAGCCGGGGACGGAGGGGGCTCCGAGAGAGCCGTTTCCTGTCGGGCAGGACGGGGGGCCTCAAAAGGCTGTCCGATGTGCCCTGCCAGAGATATCTTCTCACCGGGGGAGCGGGCCATATCCAGGACTTCAACGGCATCCTTGAACGTGGTCCCATCCGCAAGAACTGCCGGCAGGGCCTGCCGCGCCGGCTGACTCTGCCGGTATACAACCAACCGGACTGAACTGACGTCCCTACTGATCAGGACCGGTGCGAATTCGAGTCTAACCAACTCGCCGCTTTGCCAGCGCTTGGGAGGATACCACAAAGCAGCGGGGCTTGTGTCTTCGTATGGCTCTGGGTTCCCTCCCATTGATGAATTCAACAAGAAGAGCATATTGTAGTCTGCGTCTAGAGGCCTTAATGCCCTCCAGTAGGTGACCAGCCGGGTCAGGTGACCTTCCGTGTTGTCATAGTCGTAGGCGACCATCTCCAGGTCATCGCCAAACCGGATGCGATTGGGGAACGCACTCACATCGCCCCTGGTCCTGAGAAAATCATAAAAACGGCCGGGGAAGAGGCTCTGACCGGCAAGCCCCCGCTTCAAGAGGAGCAGTCCATCCGCTCCGTCTACTACGCCGAACTGCCCCAAGTCCAGCAGCTCCTGTACCTTACGATGCAAGCCCTTCACCACTCCGGGGTCCTGGGACGAGGCAACATCGGCGAGGACATATTCTGCGTCCCCTACCACCGGAAAGAGGTACGGGCTACCCTTCGTGCCCAGATACGCCATGAGATTGGGTTGGATAGACAGGGAAGCGCCCGCCGGTATTTGTTGGAGAAGCTCGGAGGCAAGAGCCTGCTTCTCCATGTCGGCTCGTGACGGTACCGGTGTGTTAGCGGACGGGCCCGAGCTCTTGCAGGCAGAGAGCAAGGCTACCGCCAGGAGAAGGACAATAAACCGGGCTATCCAGACCACTACTTCTCTAGAGGTAAAGTGGGATCGTTGCCCCACTCCTCCCACGAGCCGCTGTAAAGACCCACTTTAGGATAGCCCAGTAGCCGTAGCGTGAAATAATCATGAGCGCCGCGTACACCTGTCTGGCAGTAGGTAATCACTTCTTTGTCCCTGGTGACCCCCGCCGCTTCATACAGCTTCTTCAGATCTTCAGCGCTCTTCCATGTCCTTTGTTGAGTAAGGTTCTGACCCCACTCAATGTTGATAGCGCCGGGGATATGCCCGCCCCGCTTGTTGCTGGCAATATCCTGTCCGGTGTATTCACCGGGCGTCCGGGCATCCACCAGCCGTATGTCCGGACTACTCAGCCTGGCCAACAACTGGTCGCGGCCCACGAAGCGCTCCGGCAGGGGGTTACCTTTATACTGCGCCGCATCTGCCCTGGTTACCTCCTGGCTCTGAGGACGGTTCTCCGCCACCCACTTGGACCAGCCCCCGTTCAGGACACGAACATCCTTATGTTGAAGGTAGTCTAGGATCCAGAAGAGCCGGGTAGCCCAGAGGCCCCCGGAATCATCATAAGCGACCACGGTGGTATCAGGGGTGATGCCGAGGCTGCCCAATTCCGCTTCCAGCTTGGCCTGGGGGGCAGTCGTCCCACGGACGGGAGCTGCCTCATCAACCATATTGCCCATGTTCAGATAGACCGCCCCGGGGATGTGCCCTTCTGCGTAGCTATTGCCTCCCCGGACATCGACGATCCGTAATTGAGGGGCTGACCGGTGTTCGGACAGCCAGCCCGTCTCCGCCAGAAAGCGCTCGTTTGGGTATGAGTTCGAAGTCACACCTGGGACGCAAGACGCGACCAGTATAAGGGAGACCAGGGTCACCGCCCCCCATCGGAAGAGCCTGGGCCGTGCTGCTACGCCTATTCTATTCGCTCGATCTTTCCGGTCTGATTGACAACAAATACGTAAGGCACCGACTCTATGTCCCCCGGTGAATCAGAATTCATCCGGGAGAAGAGGTAGAGGTAATATGACTCACCCTTTGGGGTCTTGCTCCCGCCAACGTAAGTAACCTCAGTGTACTTGACGCCCTGGTCCTTCATTGCGTCCAGCTGGCTCTGTATTGTGTCGACCTCCTGGCCCTGGCTCTGAAGCGCCTCCGTAAAGTCATCGCTTAGCGAACTCCAGATCAGCTTCGCGTCGAAGCTTGCCTGCCCGCGGGCAAAGCTCTCTGTCGATGCAGCCGGAGGAATCCTCTTTCCTGCTATCTTTACAGGGGAATCCCAGAACCCCAGCGCCCCGGTCACCAGAGCCACAAACAAGACGAATATGATGGCGCTGACGACCTTGTTGCGGCCGAGCCATGCGAACGGGCCGCTGGGTTCTATCCTGTCCTCTTCCATTAGATACCTACCTGTCTGATATTAGCGATTGGACGTTCAATCCACAACTCACAGTATAGCCGAATTCGTCGAGCCATGTCATCTCAGCTTGCAGCGTGGGATGTCCTCCGATTCTCGCTCCCTTGAACATCATACTGGTTGGTGCTAGGCTATTCTTAAGGCGGGTAGTCGATCTCGGAGGACCTGAATGGCAAGCATGACCCGCTCCAAGGTCTTTGCCATGGCGAAACGCACGATCCAGGAGTTCATGGATGACCAGTGCATGAACTTGGCGGGTGCTGTCGCCTATTTTGGCTTTCTGTCCCTCTTCCCGCTGATACTCTTTATAGTTGCGCTATTCGGACAGTTCCTGCAGTCACCCGCTACACAGGAACAGATTCTCACCCAGGTAGGGACTTATCTTCCCGGCGCCAGGGATTTCGTGCTGGGGACGATCCAGGGGGTGGTAGAGGCCCGGGGTGCGATCGGCGTGATATCCGCCCTAACCCTCTTGTGGTCGGCCAGCGGGATGTTCGGGGCAATCACGCAGGCGATCAACTATGCCTGGGATATCGAAAGCGGCAGATCACTAATCAAGCAGAATCTTCTTAACCTGGGGCTGGCGGTAGCATCGGGCGTCGCTCTGCTTGTATCCATCGCGCTGACGGGGTCGTTCCACTTCTTGAGTGCAATCGCCGCTCCCTTGATTAGTTTCTTCCCAATGAACCTGGTCTGGGGGTTCGTGGGCGTTGCTCTTCCTTTCCTGTTTAGCCTGGGCATTTTTGCTCTTATTTACAAACTACTGCCCTACACAGAGGTAACATGGAGGGAGGCCCTGGCCGGAGCCGTGGTGGCTGCCGTTCTTTTTGAGGTCATCAAGAATCTATTTGCCTGGTATACTCAGAACCTGGCCAATTTCAATGCGGTCTATGGGGCGGTTGGGACCGTAGCGATCCTCCTGACCTGGATCTACTTCTCATCTGCAATCTTGCTTCTGGGAGCCGAGCTTTCGTCAGTGGTCGCAGAGCAGAGGCGGCAACCTTCGGCGGTTCCAGCTGTCCGGCGCCCGGTCCAGATCAAGGAAACCGCAAAGGTCCGGGCACAGCGTAACCCCTCTCCCGTTCTGGTGGCCGCGTTGGGCATTATGACAGTTGGCCTGGTTGCTTTCAGGGCGATTATTTCCGCCAAGTCCGAAGGGTCCGGCAAGAAAGAAGGCCCTCTCGGGTTTCTCAAGCAGAAAGGAAGTGCAAGATGAGCACGGCCAAAGGAAAGGTCATAGATAGGAGCCCCCGGAGAACGGGGGTACAATTGTCTCAGGAGGAGCTCGAAGCCGACATCCGTGAAGCCTCTACGGGAGACGCCCGGGCAGCAGGGCGGCTTCTGACCCGGCTGACCGGCGAAGACCGCAGGTCGCAGGCACGCGTTGCTGCAGCCGTCTTGTCGAACGCGGACAGGGGCTTCTGGGAGCATCTTCTGGAATTTGCCTGCCAGGAGACATGGGCAGGACACAAGGTGAGCTTGCCAACCTCCGTATCACACCGAGACCTGCGCCCCAAGCTGCGGGGACTGTTCTTATATCGTCAGGATGAGCCTTCGGCTGCCGCCCGGCGCGATGCGCTGGTTGCTGGCATATCCAGCCCGGACCCGGCGGTAAGGCGGCTCGCAGTGGACCTTTTGCATCAGGGGCAGAGGCCTATCGAGTCGGACACACTTGTGCCCTTGCTGCATGACCCGGACACGGGTGTCCGTCTCAGGGCCGCCCGTTCGCTGGGTAAGAGCGGAGACGCCCAGGCAGTACCTGCACTGATACATGCCCTGGGCCACCACGATGACCTGGTCGCCGGGGAGGCATCCGACGCACTGGCGCGCTTGGGAGAGCCAGCTCTGGAGCCTTTGATCAACGCCCTCCGGGATAAGGACCCCGGCATCCGGTGGCATGCCGCCAAGGCCCTGGCTGACATAGCCGACCCGCGCGCTGCGCAAGCCCTGATCGCTGCCCTGGACGACCAGGACTTCGGCGTCCGCTGGTTCGCTGCCAACGGACTAGCGGCGATGGGTACGCGAGCCGTGTTCCCCCTTTTGAGGGCACTGCGGACGCGGGCATTAACTCCATGGATCGCCGAAGGGGCGATTCATGTGCTCAAGAACATAAAGGATCCGAACGTAGTTCTCTTGGTGGAGGAGCTTGAGAGGAAACTCGGGGACTCCTACGCCAACGTAGAGGTGCCAATAGAGGCGGATAGAGTGCTGCGGAAGCTTGAGGAGGCATATCGACATGAAGCAGGGAGCCTTTAGCATCTTCTTACACTCCCACTTGCCGTACTGCCGGCAGGCGGGGCGGTGGCCCCATGGTGAGGAGTGGATACACGAAGCCGCTGCGGGGTGCTACCTGCCCCTGCTCCAGGCGTTCCAAGAGCTTTCAGAAGAAGGGTCTCCGTTCAGGCTCACGATTGGAGTAACCCCGGTGCTGGCGGAACAACTGACCGACAACCTGGTCCAGGAGCACCTGGAGGAATACCTGGACGACAGGATTGGACTGGCCAGCGAGGACGTCGAGCGCTTCGAGCTGGCCGGAGGCGGCCATATGGCCCACCTGGCCCGTTTCTTTATGCACCGTTATGAACACTTACTGGACGACTACCGGAACCGCTTTGGCCGCAACATCGTGCAGGCCCTGCGGGAGTTTCAGGATCAGGGATACGTGGAAGTCGCCACCAGTGCGGCTACGCATGGCTACCTACCGCTACTGCAGCGAGACTCCTCGATCTATGGACAGCTGAGAGCGGGTGTGGACGCCTATGAACGCCATTTCGGGCGCCGGCCTAGGAGCATCTGGCTCCCGGAGTGTGGCTACCGGCCGGCCTATTATGCCCAGGGTGATGCCACCAGTTACGTGCGACCGGGGCTGGAGAGCTACCTGGCAGAACTTGGACTGCAATCGTTCTTTGTTGAGACGCATACGGTCGAAGGGGGCTCACCGGGCGGTAAGGCTGCGGGAGACGCTATAGGCCCCTATGCCAGCGTGCCCCGCCGATACGTAGTGCCACCGCCGTCTGAGATACCGCCCACTCGCAAGACGACCTTCCAGCCCTACTGGGTCGAGCCAGGCCAGGTAGCCGTCTTCGGCCGGAACAGCAGGACCAGCCTGCAAGTATGGTCCGCTGAACATGGATATCCAGGGGAGGCCCTCTACCAGGACTTCCATAAGCGTGACGGCAATTCGGGTCTCCGATACTGGAGAGTTACGGGTCCGCGGGTGGACCTGGGCCATAAGGAGCCTTACGACCCATGGCGGGCAGAGAAGATGGTCAAGGCCCATGCCGAACACTTCGTATCCGTAGTAGAAGCGCAGGTCGCAGCTTTCAACCGTGAGACTGGAAAGTACGGCATCGTCCTGGCCGCTTATGATACAGAGCTCTTCGGCCACTGGTGGTTCGAGGGAGTGGACTGGCTGGAGGCTGTGCTCCGCCGGCTGGCTGAGAGTGAGGTCGTCGAGCTAACCACTCCTAGCAGGTATCTTGAAGAGCATCCACCGGAGGAGACCATATCGCTGCCGGAGACCTCATGGGGTCAGGGCGGGGGACACTTCACGTGGCTCAACGTGGATACGCAATGGATGTGGCCGGTTATCCACGAGGCAGAGCACCGGATGGAGCGGCTTATCGAGAGGCACCCGGATGCGGATGGAGCGCTGCTCCAGACCCTGACCCAGGCCGCCCGGGAGCTGTTGCTACTGGAATCCAGCGACTGGCCCTTCCTGGTAACCACCGGCCAGGCCAAAGAATACGCTATCGACCGGTTCAAGAACCACGTCCAGCGGTTTCACCAGCTGGCCGATGCCGCCGAAGGAGACAAGATCAGCCAGAGCCAGGCCAGCTACTGCCGGGAAATGTGCGAGCTGGACAAGCTCTTCCCCAAGCTTGATTACCGGATATTCCGGAACCGGCAGGGCCTGGTGCCTGCCTGACGGCCGGCCAAAAGCATCACGACGCCAGGCAACCATGGGCTAAGCCCGGGAGTCTTCCTCCCGGGCTGCGGCGGCCGCGCGCCTCTCCTGCTTCATCTCATCAAGCATTCGCAGGATATTACGCGGTGTCCGCTTGGGAGGACGCAGCCCCTCAGGCCTGGTGCGGAAACACGACCTGGCGGGGACCCACCGCGAGAGGATAACCCAGCGGGCATTCGGGCAACAGTACGTGTAGAAGCAGAGGTCCGGGAAGCACTTCTCGCGCATACTGGTTAGAAGGATAGCAGTTACAGAGAAGCGGGGCAAGAGCACTTACTATCCCCTGGCCCTTCGAAAAGGAAGACCCTGCTTTAGCATGCATTCCCTCGCCCGCCGCAGCGGGAGAGGGTTAGGGTGAGGGCAAGCCCCCTCCCTGCCAATCTGCTATACTTCCCAGTATTCCCGCCTGCTGGGTTACCATCCCAGCCTGGCGGACAGCACTTACCAGGGAGCCTGCCATGCCCCCAGGCAGAGATGTAGCCAGCCTGCTGGAGAGATGCCGGGAGCTCAGACGAGACTCCACGGATGCAGAGGGTCTGCT
>Ga0209514_10007014_pt1 | contig 13490 bp, 14 predicted proteins | sample Subgrocontami58m_FD_187452 | JGI IMG/M metagenome (GOLD analysis project Ga0209514, IMG submission 187452) | Subsurface groundwater microbial communities from S. Glens Falls, New York, USA - GMW37 contaminated, 5.8 m (SPAdes) (version 3) | ecosystem: Environmental > Aquatic > Deep subsurface >...
ACTACATCCGCCGCACCAAGTCCATCCGCGACGTCATCATCTCGGGGGGCGATCCGCTGACCCTCTCGACCCCGCGGCTGGAGGAGATCGTCAAGAGGCTGAGGACCATAGACCACGTGGAGATCATCCGCTTCGGCACCCGCTTCCCGGTGGTCCTCCCCCAGCGCATCGACGACGAGTTCTGCGAGATGGTGGACAAGTACGGTCCCATCTGGCTCAATACCCACTTCAACCATCCCAACGAGGTGACGGCAGAGGCGGAGCAGGCCGTCCGCAAGCTGCTGCGGGCCGGGGTCCCCGTCAACAACCAGAGCGTGCTGCTGAGAGGGATCAACGACTCGGTGGAGACCCAGCTCAAGCTGGTCCACGCCCTCATGCGCATCCGGGTCCGGCCCTACTACCTGTACCACGCCGACAACGTCCGCGGCACGGAGCACCTGCGCACCAGTGTCTGGAAGGGCATCGAGATCATCGAGGGGATGCGCGGCCACACCTCAGGGTTGGCGGTGCCCACCTTCGTCGTGGACGTGCCAGGCGGAGGAGGCAAGATCCCCTTGCAGCCCAACTACCTGCTCTCCATGACCGACGATGAGCTCGTCCTGCGCAACTACGAGGGGCTGGTCTTCCGCTACCGCAACCCGCGCGCCGAAGGGAGGCCGGTGCTGGCTGGGCCGGCACCCTTGAGAGAGGCGCCGGCGCAGCCGCTGGTGGAGGTCCTGACCGACCGCCTCCAGCGGCGCCAGGGGAAAACAGCCAGCCGGCAAGCGTCTCGGGTGACCCATGAGAATCGGACTCTCGTACGACCTTAAGGAGTGCGTGGCACCCTTTTCGGGGGGGGCCGACGACGCCGCCGAGGAGTACGACTCTCCAGGTACGGTGGTGGCCCTGGCCCGTGCCATCGAGGGCCAGGGCCACACCGTTATTCAGCTCGGAGGAGGCGCCGATTTCCTGCGGCGGGTGCTGGAGGAGCGGCCCGACTTCGTCTTCAATATCGCCGAGGGCCGAGGCACCTACCGCAGCCGGGAGGCGCAAGTCCCCGCGGTGCTGGAGATGCTGGGCATACCCTACTCCGGCTCCGATCCCCTGACCCTGGCCGTCTGCCTCGACAAGCCCCTCGCCAAGCGGCTGGTCGCTGGCGTCGGTATCCCCACGCCCGCCTGCGCCGTAGTCGAGCGCCTGGAGGACCTGGCCAGCGCGGAGCTGGCCAAGCTGCGCTATCCGCTGTTCATCAAGCCCGCGTGGGAGGGCTCCAGCAAGGGGGTCCGCCTCGCCTCCAAACTGGCCTCCCGCGAGCAGCTGGCGCCGGCGGCCACGGCCATCCTGGAGGCCTACCGGCAGCCGGCCCTAGTCGAGGAGTTCATCGAAGGCGACGAGTACACAGTGGGACTGATCGGGAACGCTCCCGCCCAGGTCATCGGGGTGATGCGGATCCTGCCCAAGAAGCCTAGCCCCGACTTCATCTACTCCATGGAAGTGAAGCGCGACTGGGAGCGGCTGGTGGACTACGAGTGCCCGCCCAAGGTGCCCGCCGACCTGCGCCGACGCCTGGAAGGGCTATCTCTGGCCGCCTACCGCACCCTGGGGGTGCGCGACCTGGCCCGCGTGGACTTTCGGGTGGATGGCGCGGACAGGCCCTTCTTCCTAGAGGTGAACCCCCTGCCCGGCCTCGCTCCTCACTATGGGGACTTGCCCCTGCTGGCGCACAAGATGGGCTGGAGCTACGAGGGGCTCATCAAGGCTATCCTGGCCGCGGCGGGGGAGCGCTGCAAGCTGCCGTGCGCCGGGTAGCAGTCGTTTATAACGCCCCCTCCGCCTCACGTTACTCCGGCCTGGGCGAGGCCGTCGCCGCCGATTCAGCCGCGCCCATGGCTGAGGCTGTAGCCTCCGCCCTCAGCGCCGGCGGCCATAAGGTGGCGCTCGTGCCCCTGGAAGCACCAGTGAGCAGCCTGGCGGCGCGGCTGGAGGCCCTGTCCGTCGAGGCCGTCTTCAACCTCTTCGAGGGCTTCCCCGGGGAACCGAGCACGGAGCCCCTGGTGCCGATGCTCCTGGACCGGCTCGCGCTGCCCTATACGGGGAACCGGCCCCGTGCCCTGGCCCTGGCGCTCCACAAGGGGCTGGTCAACGCCGTGCTGCGGGGGCGGGGCATCGCCACGCCCTGCTCGCTGGCGGTCACCAACCTGGACCAGCTCAGGGCCTGGGCGCGTTACCCCGCCCTGGTGAAGCCGGCGGCGGAGGACGCCAGCCACGGCATCACGCCCCAGAGCGTGGTGCGCGACCTGCAAGAGCTGGAGCGTCAGGCGGCGCGGACCATCGCCAGCTACGGCGAGGCGCTGGTGGAGCCGTTCCTGGAGGGGCGGGAGTTCAACGTCGCCGTCCTGGGCAACTCTGAGCCCCAACCCCTGCCGCCCTCCGAGGTCATATACACCCTTCCGGCGGGACAGCCGCGCCTAGTCACCTTCGGCGCCAAGTGGCGGCCCGAGGACCCCTACTACAGCCATACCGAGACGGTGTGTCCAGCCGACGTGGAAGCGAGCCTGGGGCAGCGACTACTGCAAATCGCCAGGGAGGCGTACCGGGCCCTGGGGTTTCGGGGCTACGCCCGCTTCGACCTGCGCCTCAATGGAGCCGGGAAGCCTCTGCTGCTGGACGCCAACCCCAACCCCGACCTCTCTCCCGACGCGGGGCTAGCGGCCCAGGCCCGTGCCGCCGGTCTCAGCTACCAGCAGCTCAGCGAACGCATCCTGGGCCTCGCCCTGGAGCGCTGATGCGTCCCCGCTCCCGAGCCCAACCAGGCGACGTCCCCAGACCGGCGGGCCGAGCGCGCGCCCTGGAGCGCCGCGACCGCGAGGCCGTGCTGCGCATCGTCGCCGCCACCGGCTTCTTCACGGCGGCGGAGTGCCAGGTGGCGGCCGAGGTGCTGGACGACGCTCTGGCCCGCCCCGGCGGGGACTACCACGTCTTTGTGGCGGAGACGGCGGGGGAGGTCCAGGGTTACGTCTGTTTTGGCCCGACGCCTCTGACGGAAGGGACGTGGGATTTGTACTGGATCGCGGTGGACCCCCAGTCCCAGGGCAAAGGCAGCGGCCGCGCCCTCACGGCCCTGGCGGAGGAGCGCGTCGCCGCCGCCGGCGGGCGCCTGCTCCTGGTGGAGACATCCGGCAGCGACCTCTATGCTCCCACCCGCGCCTTCTACGAGACGTTGGGCTACCGCCCGATCAGCCGCATCGAAGACTTCTACCGCCCGGGCGATGCCAAGGTCACCTACGCCAAGCGCCTGGTGTGAAGGCTTACTGGCCTAGCCCTTGATGACGCCGAGGGGACGCAGGCGGACCACCTTCTTGCAGAGGCCGGCGCCGTCGGCCACGTCCATCACCTCCTGCACATCCTTATAGGCCAGGGAGGCCTCCTCGGCCAGCAGCCCCGGGGAGCGGGCCATGACGGTGATGCCTTTCTGGGCCAGCTGCTGGACGATGTTCACGCCACGGAGCTGCCGCTTGGCCGCCGCCCGGCTGGCCACCCGGCCCGCGCCGTGGCAGGTGGAGCCCCAGCTCTCCCGCAGCGAGCGCTCTGAGCCCACGGCCAGGTAGGAGTAGCGGCCCATGTCCCCCGGGATCAGCACCGGCTGGCCGGACACCTGGTAGCGGGCGGGCACCTCGGGGTGGCCCGGCGGGAAGGAGCGTGTGGCCCCTTTGCGGTGGACGCACAGCTCCGTGTCTTTGCCGTCGACCGGGTAATGCTCCAGCTTGGCGATGTTGTGGGCCACATCGTAGACCAGGTCCATCCCCAGCTCCCTGGGTGAGCGCCGGAATACCTGGATGAAGGACTCCCGGACCCAGTGGGTGATGGCCTGGCGGTTGGCCCAGGCGAAGTTGGCGGCGGCGCGCATAGCCGCCAGGTAGTCCAGGCCCTCCGGCGAGCGGACGGGCGCGCAGGTGAGCTGGCGGTCCGGGAGCTCAATGGCATGCCTGCGCGCCGCCTGGTCCATGACTTTCAGAAAATCGTCGCATACCTGGTGCCCCAGGCCCCGGGAGCCGGTGTGCACCATCACCACGACTTGCCCTTTGCCCTCGATCCCCAGGGTGACGGCCGCCTCTGGGGCAAAGACCTCGTCCACCACCTGCACTTCCAAGAAGTGGTTGCCCGCCCCCAGGGTCCCGAGCTGGGGCGCCCCACGCTCCTTGGCGTGCTGGCTGACCAGCTCCGGGTCGGCGTCGGCGATGGCGCCGCCCTCCTCGGCGCACTCCAGGTCGGCGGCCTCTCCGTAGCCCTGTTCCACGGCCCAGCGGGCCCCTTTCAGGAGCACCCGGTCCACCTCCTTGCCCTTGAGCCGGATGCGACCCTCGGAGCCAACGCCAGAAGGGATAGCGTGGTAGAGGGCGGCGACCAGCTCCGCGATGCGGGGCCGCACCGTCTCCTCGAAGAGGCTGGTGCGAATAAGACGCACGCCGCAGTTGATGTCGAAGCCCACGCCGCCCGGGGAGATGACGCCGTCGCTAGCGCGGGTGGCCGCGACGCCGCCGATGGGGAAGCCGTAGCCCTAGTGGATGTCGGGCATCGCCAGAGAGTAGCCCACGATGCCCGGCAGGGTGGCCACATTGGCCACCTGCTCCATCGCCTGGTCCTCCAGGATGGAGCCCAGCATCGTCTCGTCGGCGTAGACCAGGCCGGGCACCCGCATGCCCGACTTATAAGAGAGTGGTATCTCCCAGCGATAGTCGTCAAGCTTGACCAGGGGCCCTTGCCAGCGCACCATGCTTTACCCTCCAGCCAGCTTTGCACAATGTCATTCTTGCTGAGTCCCGACAACTCGGGACGAAGAATCCGCCCTACAGGAGCGCGGACCCTTCGCGGAGCCTGTCCTGAGCCAGCCGAAGGGCTCAGGGTGACAGGCATTCGGTGGCATTTTTGTGCAAAGCTCCTCCAGCCTAGGAAAGGCTAGGCGGGGAGCATGGGTTAAACATCCAGGTACACCTGCACTCGCCAGCCCCCCTGGGGCGAGCGGCGTTGGACCTTGAGCTGATGGTAGGTGGCGGCCTTCACCACGGCCCTCAGCCGATGGCGTCCTTCCTGAGCTGGCTCGCCCCTGGCATGGGCAGTGAGGCTGGTCTCGCTGAAGTCTTGGATGGTCGCGGTCCGGAAGAGCAACCGCTCGCTGTCCACGTAGTACAGCAGCCCTGTGAGCCAGGCCACCAGCAGAGCCTCGCGGTCGGTGGCCTCCACCCTTATCCGTCGGCTCACCAGGGGACGGATGGCGCGGCGGTCGGCCATCAGGCTGAACATGCCCAGGGCCGCTTGCGCGAAGGCCGAACGCAGGTCGGGCCCCCAGGCCGCTAACCCCACGTCGGCCGTGTGACCTAGTACCCGGAACCCCGCCATCGGCATGACAAACTCTATGCTAACATGGCGGCGTGTCCAGGCTACGATATGCCCGGGGTGGCCTATAATAGGCCAATCGGGCCATGACCAAGGTTGAAGAGGTGGTGTGCAGGCCGCCCTTAGGCCAGCTTGCGGCCCTCCGACTAGCGGGTCTGTAGAGGTGCGTTATGCCTGATGTGCTGGAGCTACTGGCGCGGGTGGACGAGGGCGTCTACGCCGTTGATGGCGAGCAGCGGATTGTGCTCTGGAACCAGCGGGCCCAGGATATTCTGGGCTATGACCGCGGCGAGGTCGTGGGACGTTCCTGCGAGGAAATCATCGCGGGCACCGACGACTACTGCTTGGGGGTCTGCCAACGCGACTGTCTGGTCATACGGGCCGCCCGAGTCCGTGGACGGGCTCCCAGCCACGAGATCCAGACGCGGACGAAGGACGGGCGGGAGGTGTGGCTGCACATCTCCCACGTGGTGGTGCCCGCGGCGCGGGACTCCTTGGTCACGGTCGCCCACATCTTCCGCGATGTGACGGCGGAGCGCCAGTCCCGGGCGGCGCTGAAGCGGGTCATCGGCGCCCTCTCCGGGCTCGGCGCCGAGCTACCAAGGACCTCCACGCCGACGGCTATGCCCGTCACCTTCCCCGGTCCGCTCTCCCGCCGCGAGGCGGAGGTGTTGCGCCAGCTTTGCGAGGGCGCCCATCCCCAGCAGATCGCGGACCGCCTCTTCATCAGTGTCGCCACCGCTCGCAACCACGTGAAGAGCATCCTCCGCAAACTGGGGGTACACACTTCCCTGGAGGCGGTGGCCTGGGCCACCAGGCACAAGCTCTCCTAAGGCTGTCCCCGGCCTCACACTGAAATGGCACCCCGCCGGACTAGAGGGAATGCAGAGCGCACCCGGGCCTCTCTCGTGGCCGCGGCCTCCGCGACTTTGTTGACCTTGTCTCCTTACAAATGCTAGTATGAGGGCGAAGCGGCGGCTAGAGAGGGCAGGAGTCTCCGGATGCGGGTCTCCATGAAGGCGGACTACGGGATGCGCGCCCTCATCGATCTGGCCCAACATTACGGCCAGGGAGCGACTCAGACGGCGGAGATCGCGCACCGCCAGGATATCCCGGAGCCCTATCTGGACCAGCTCTTGACCAGCCTGCGCAAGGCTGGCTTCATCAGGAGCCGACGGGGTCCCCAGGGCGGGCATGTGCTGGCGCGGCCGCCCGCCCAAATCAGCATGGGAGAGGTCCTGCAAACCTTGGAGGGATCGCTCTCGCCCCTCCCTTGTCTGGACTCCCCGCAGGACTGCTCGCAGTCGGCCGGGTGCGCCCAGCGGGATGTGTGGGTTGCCGTCGCCCAGGCAACGAGCAAGATCCTTTTCGCCACTACTATCGGGGCGCTCGCGGAGCGGCAGGCACAACGCGAGAAGGCCGGCGCCTACCAGATTTAGGAGCGTTATGCGGCCGGCAACCTCTCAGCTGCCCCCGGCCTCCAGACTGGCCGCGGACGTCCTGAAGCTCATCGGCAACACTCCCCTGGTGCCCCTGCGGCGCCTGCCCTCGCCCGAGGGTGCCCGCGTGCTGGCCAAGCTGGAGTCGTGCAACCCCGGCGGCAGCGTGAAGGACCGCATCGCCCTGGCCATGCTCGACGATGCGGAGAGCCGGGGGGTCCTGAAGCCGGGGGCCACCATCGTGGAGCCTACCAGCGGCAACACCGGCATCGGCCTAGCCCTGGTGGCCGCGGTGAGGGGCTACAAGCTGCTCCTCACCATGCCCGAGGATATGAGCACCGAGCGGCGCAAGCTGCTGGAGCGCTACGGCGCCAAGCTGGTCCTGACCCCGACCCTGGAGGGGATGGCGGGGGCAGTGGAGGCGGCCCAGCGGCTGCTGCGGGAGTATCCAGGGGCTTTCATGCCTCAGCAGTTCGACAACCCCGCTAACCCTGAGGTCCACCGGCGCACCACCGCCCTGGAGATCCTGCGCGACACCGAAGGCGCCGTGGACGCCTTCGTCGCCGGCGTCGGCACGGGTGGCACCATCACTGGCGTGGGGGAGGTATTGAAGAAGCACAATCCCAGCGTCCTGGTGGTGGCCGTGGAGCCCGCGCGCTCCCCGCTGCTGAGCAAAGGCAAGGCCGCCATCCACGGCATCCCAGGCATCGGCGCGAACTTTATCCCCAGGGTCCTCAACCGGCAGATCATTGACAAGATCGTCACGGTGGAGGACGACGCGGCTTATGAGATGGCCCAGCGGCTGGCCCAGCAGGAAGGCCTCTTCGTGGGGCCCTCCGCCGGAGCCAACGTGGTAGCCTCCCTGGAGGTCGCACGCCACTTGGGAGCGGGCAAGTGTGTGGTTACCGTCCTCCCCGACACCGGGGAGCGCTACCTTTCCCTGGAGCTCTAGCAGGCTGAAGATAAAGCGGGGGCATCCTACCGCCAAGCGAGGAGTGCAGAGTCCCGACATGTCGGGACTCTGTCTGGGGCTGAAGTCCCGACCCTCGGGATTCTCTCCCTTTCACACTGCCCCCTTCCTGGCTAGGAAGGGAGCAAGGGGGGTGGTTAGTACGAGTTTTTCAGCACCGTGCTAGAGAGCAGAATCGGGGCCTACCGGGGGCGGGCGCGGCATCGCTGGCGGTGCCGCTTCCCCAGAAGGGAGGGGATGATGGCGCAGGTGCAGCCCATACGGCTGACCCACCTGGCCCGCTGCGCTGGCTGAGCATCCAAGCTCGGGCCGAAAGACCTGGCTCAAGTTTTGAGCCAGCTGCACCGGGTGAAAGACCCTAATTTCCTGGTAGGGGCCAGCATGGGCGACGATGCGGCCGTCTACCGGGTGCGGGACGACCTTGCCCTGGTGCAGTCGGTGGACTTCTTCCCGCCGGTGGTGGACGACCCTTTCGCCTTTGGCGCCATCGCCGCCGCCAACGCCGTCAGCGACATCTACGCCATGGGCGGCCACCCGCTCGTAGCCCTCAACATCGCCTGCTTCCCGGCGGGGCTCGACAAGAGTATCCTCGTGCGCATCCTCCAGGGGGCCGAGCACATCGCTGGCGAGGCGCCGTTCACTATCGTGGGGGGCCATACCATCGACGACGATGAGCCCAAGTTCGGCATGGCGGTAACGGGCTTGGTGGAGCCCGGCAAGTTCGTGACCAACCACAACGCTCGCCCCGGGGATGATCTCGTCCTGACCAAGCCCCTGGGCAGCGGGCTCATCACCACCGCGGTGAAGCAGGACCGTGCCCTCCTCGGCCAGGAGGCCGCTGCGATCGCCCTAATGATGGCCCTGAACCGCGACCCTGCGGACGCCATGGTGGAGGTGGGGGTGCACGCCTGCACCGATATCACGGGCTTTGGTCTGCTGGGCCACCTGCGGAGCATCTGTGTCAATAGCTCCGTCGGGGCCCGCCTGCGCCTGAGTGCCATACCACTTCTGGATGGAGTCTGGGAGCTGGCGGCCAGGGGCACCGTCCCCGGCGGCACCGGGCGCAATCTGGAATACCTGGAGCCTTACGTGGAGTGGGCGCCCTCCCTGCCTCAGGACGTGCGGGCGGTGCTGGCTGACCCCCAGACCTCCGGCGGCCTGCTCATCGCCGTGCCCCGGGAGCGTACGCAGCAGCTCCTGGAGGCGTTGCGCCTCCGCCGGACGCCCTGCGCCGCCGTCATTGGCAGCGTGACAGGTGGGACGCCGGGGCAAATCCTGGTGGAACCTTGAGCCCCCTCGCCCCGCGATTGCTCCACTCTCTTCTCTCCACAGTCCTCTCCGGGAGCTGCCGGTGATGGCCGGGGTGTCTCCCCTCGATCCCCTACGCCGGGAGGAGATTGAGGAGCTGGTGCGTCGCCAGCCTTACTTGCGCCTCCTGGGCGTGGAGCTGGCCGCCCTGGCCCCTGGCTACGCCAAGATGCGCCTGCCCATTTCAGAGCGGCTGGCGAACCCCTACGCCGGCCTCCATGGCGGCGCCCTGAGCTCCCTGGCCGATACCGCCGTGGCGCAAGCCCTCCGCACCCTGGTGGGCGCCAAGGCGCGGACCACCACGGTCGAGCTGAATATCACCTATCTTTCGGGGACCACCGAGGGCGAGGTCATCGCCGAGGCGCGCATACTGCGCCAGGGCAAGACCCTGGCCGTGGGCGAGGTGGACCTCCACGATGGCAAGGGTAAGGCCCTGGCGCGGGCCCGGGTGACCTACATGATCGTGGAGAGTTAGGGGACGGCTATGAACGAGCCTTTGCGCCTTGAGCGACACTACCTCGAGGAGATGGTCGCCCACGCTCGCCGGGACGACCCCAACGAATGCTGCGGCATCCTCGCGGGCGCGGGAGGCCGCGTGGTGAAGCTATGGCGGGCCACCAACAGCGAACATAGCCCGGTGCGCTACAACGTGGAGCCCAAGGAGCTCCTGGGGATCTACCGGGAGATCGAGAATCGAGGCTGGGACTTCCTCGCCGTCTACCACTCTCACACCCACAGCCCCGCCTATCCCTCTCCCACCGATATCCGGCTGGCCGAGCCCTGGCCCCACACCTTCTTCATCATCATCTCCTTGCAAGACCACGCCAGCCCGCAGGCTAAGGCCTTCCGCATCGCGAATGGTCAGGTCAGCGAGACGGCCATCGAGATCGTGTAGGAGGGTGCGGTCCGGCCTCTGTGGGCGGCAGATGACCAGCAGCCCGGGGTTCGGGCGAACAACGAGAGAAGGGGGCGAGCTTTTGGCTCGCCCCCTTCTCTTCGGGTCCTTGCCCGCGATCTCCCAGCCAGTTTGACCGCGTCATTGCTATTAACGAAGGGGCGGCCCAAAGGTTAGGTTAGCAAGCCCGCACAGCTCCCTAACCGAGGGCCTCGCCCCGTCCTAGGGTTGCTCTGCTGAGCGCTTGTAGGTGGCGTGCTCACGGCGTAGCCTGACGTTAATGCAAGACTAGACGTTTCACAAGGGGATATTATGGGCGAGAGGTGACCGGCATGGGGCAACTAGGCTGGAAGCTAGCTGGTGCGCTGATGGCGCTGACGGTGCTGGCCGCCTGCCAGGCCGGCGCCCAGGCCCCGGCGACGGCCGCCAGCGCCCAGCTCGTTGAAGCCCGCATCGGTGTCCTGCGCACCTCTATTAATGCCACCGGGAGCGTGGTCCTGACGGCGAAGCAGAGCCTCACCTTCGGCAGCGCCGGCACGGTAGAGTCGGTGGCGGTGAAGTGGGGGCAGGCGGTGACGAAGGGCCAGGCCCTGGCCAAGCTGAACACTCAAGACCTGGAGTTCGTGGTGGCCAAGGCCAAGGCAACCCTCGCCAACGCTCAGGACATCCTGGAGAAGGCACGGACGATCTCGGCGGCCGACCTGGCCAAGGCCGAGGCGGCGCTAGCCAGCGCGCAGAATGCCTTCGATAAAGCCAAGGCGCCCTACTCGGCGGCCGACCTAGCCCAGGCCGAGGCGGCGCTAGCCAGCGCGCAGAATGCCCTCGACAAAGCTAAGGCGCCCTACACCGCGGCCGACGTGGCCAGGGCCGAGGCCGCGGTAACGAGCGCTCAGGCCGGCCTGCAAAGCGCCCAGAGTGCCCTCGCCAAGGCCAAGGCGCCCTACACCGCCGCCGACCTGGCCAAGGCCGAGGCCGCCGCCCGCAGCGCCCAGGTGGCGAGCACGGCGGCGCAGACCAACCTGGACAAGGCGCTGGCCCCCTACACCGCGGACGATATCGCCGTCCAGCGCGCCGTCATCCTCAGCTTGCAGGCCGGCTTGGACAACCTCACGCGACCTCCTCTTCTGGGTATTACTGCCGCTGAGCTTGCCACCCTGAACACCCAGCGGCAGACCCTTACTACGGCTCTGGTCGCGGCCCAGACGCTGCTGCAGACGATGCTCAACGGCCCCGATGCCGTTGACGTGGAGGCCAAGACCAGCGCCCTCCAGACGGCCCAGTCCGCGCTTCAGCGGGCCCAGGATGATCTGGCCCTGATCAAAACGGGTGCCGACCCGTTGGACGTCGCGGCCAAGGCCGGCGTCCTTCAAAGCGCCCAGGCCACCCTCCTCAGGGCCCAGGACGACCTGGCGGCCACCAAGGGCGGGCCCGACGCCCCCGATGCCGCGGTCAGGCAGGCGGCCCTCTGGAACGCCCAGGCCACCCTCCTCAGGGCCCAGGACGACCTGGCGGCCGCCAAGGGCGGGCCCGACGCGCCCGATGCAGCGGCCAGGAAGGCGGCTCTGCAGAGCGCCCAGGCCACCCTCCTCCAGACCCAGGACGACCTGGTCACCATGAAGAAGGGCCCTGACCCCATAGTCCTGCTCCTGCGCCAGAACGACGTGGACGGCGCCAAGAAAGCCCTGTCCGACGCCGAGGCGAACCTGGCCAAAGCCACCATCGTCGCTCCCTTCGACGGCGTAGTATCGGATGTGCCGGTCATCGCCGGCCAGAGCGTCGGGGCGAGCACCCTGGCGGTGGCGGTGGTGGACCCCAGCGCCGCGGAGATCCAGGCCCTGGTGGATGAGATCGACGTGGCCCTGATACAGGCGGGCCAGCCCGCCACCATCACCCTGGAGGCGCTGCCCGGCGCCCGGCTAGCAGGCCAGGTGAGCGCCGTGGCTACCCTCGGCACCACTCAGCAGGGCGTGGTCAGCTACCGGTTCTCCCTGGCGGTCCGCGGGCCGCGGGAGGTGGCCCTGCGCGAGGGGATGACCGCCCAGGCCACCATCATCGTCAGAAGCAAGGATAATGTCCTCCTGGTCCCGGTCCGGGCCGTCCGCAATCAGGCTGGCGTGCGCTCCGTCCAGGTGGCGGTGGAGGGGAAGCTGGACGGCAAGATCGAAGCCCGTCAGGTCCAGGTGGGCGCCAGCAACGAGACCCAGGTGGAGATCGTCTCCGGCCTCAAGGCGGGGGAGCAAGTGGTGGTGACCGGCGCCGCCCGTTCGACCCAGGGGGCAGGCGCGACCCCTGGAGGCTTCCCCGGCGGCCCGGGAGGCCCTGGCGGAGGCCTGGGAATCCCTGGCGGAGGCGGCCCTGGTGGAGGCGGCTTCGGCGGGCCGCCCGGCGGGGGTGGCCCCGGTGGAGGCGGCGGACGCTGAGACGATGATCGAAGTCAAGGACCTACGGAAGGTTTACAAGATGGGGGGGATCGAGGTCGAGGCCCTCAAGGGCGTGTCGTTCACCATCACCGACGGCGAGATGGTGGCTATCATGGGGCCATCGGGCTCGGGCAAATCCACGCTGATGAATCTGCTGGGCTGTCTCGACCGTCCTACCTCCGGCACCTATCGGATCGACGATCAGGACGTGGCGCGCCTGTCCGACGACCAGCTGGCGGCGATCCGAAACGCAAAGATCGGCTTCGTCTTCCAGTCCTACAATCTCCTGGCCAGGACCTCCGCGCTGGAGAACGTTGAGCTCCCACTGGTCTACTGTGGAGGCAACGACCGCACCAACAGGGCCTTGGAGGCGCTGGAACGAGTGGGGCTGCGGGAGCGCGCCAAACATCATCCCAACCAACTATCGGGCGGGGAGCAGCAGCGGGTGGCGATCGCGCGCGCCCTCATAAACCGCCCCTCGCTCATCCTGGCCGACGAGCCGACAGGCAACCTGGACACCAAAACGAGCGAGGAGGTGATGGCCCTGTTTCAGGGGCTGACCAGCCACGGCATTACCGTAGTGCTGGTGACCCATGAGCCGGATATCGCCGCCTTCACGCAACGGGTGCTCCTGATCCGGGACGGGGAGCTGGTGGCAGATCGCCCGGTAACGGAACGGCGGCAGGCGGTGACAGGAGGCGGGTCGTGAACCTTTGGACCAACGTGGGCCTGGCCCTCAAGGCGCTGAACTCCAACAAGACCCGCTCCTTCCTGACGCTGCTCGGCATCGTTATCGGCATCGGCGCCGTGATCTCCGTCATGTCCATCGGGAAGGGGGCCCAGGCCGCCATCACCAGTCAGATAGAGGGCATCGGCACCAACCTGATCTTCGTGCGCCCGGGGCAAGCCGTGCAGCAAGGCGTCAGACAGGGTGAAGGCACGGCTGCCACGCTAACCCTGGACGATGCCGAGGCCCTGGCTGATTTCCAGTTAGCCCCGGCGGTCCAGGCGGTCGCCCCCGAGGTCCAGAGCTTCGGCCAGGTTGTCTTCAGCAACATCAACACCCGCGCCCGCCTCCTCGGCGA
>Ga0209514_10007016_pt1 | contig 13488 bp, 10 predicted proteins | sample Subgrocontami58m_FD_187452 | JGI IMG/M metagenome (GOLD analysis project Ga0209514, IMG submission 187452) | Subsurface groundwater microbial communities from S. Glens Falls, New York, USA - GMW37 contaminated, 5.8 m (SPAdes) (version 3) | ecosystem: Environmental > Aquatic > Deep subsurface >...
TGGCTTGGGTGAGAGACGCAGGCCTCGAAATCGCTCCCATGGGCCCCACCAACCGGGCTGAAATCAAGGTGCGAGAGGCTATGATGCCCACCTATAAGAAGGTAGCGGATCAGTACGATTTCCACATCCTAACGGTACTGGAAGCCTCCTACGGCGTGACAAGAGAGTTTGGCTTCATTTCCACGAAGCCAATCACACGAATCAGCGACCTGAAAGGCAAGAACTTTATCCCGGGCACATCCAAGCGCGACCTCTGGGACAAGTACGGCGTCACTCAGGTCCCGATGCCCTACGCCGATTTCTACCTGGCGTTCAAGACGGGCATGGCAGAAGTGGCTGATGCCATACCGTCGTTCTACCAGCAGATGAGCCTTGCCGAGGTGGCCAAGTACTGGGTAACCCATACGCCATGGTCGGCGCAAGCGTCCCAGTGGGGCTGGGCGGTCACAAACAAGGCATGGAACGCGCTGACGCCGGACCTTCAGCGGGCCGTGACGCAGGCCTTCAGCGAGTACCAGGCGAGGCTTGACCAGTTGATTCTCACCAACTGGAAGGGCCCCGATGAAGCGGCAATCGAAAAGATAAAGAAGGACCAGGGGGTAATCACCACCCAGTTCACCAAGGAAGACATGGCGCAGATGGCTGTCGACCGTGACGCAGCCTCAGGAGCTGCCATGAAGGCCCTGCCGGAATCGGCATGGGAATCGATGAAAGCGGTTTACACCGCAGTCGGAGCAACCGACCGGTACAACAACATCAGGAAGTTGGCTGGGAAATAGCCCGGCAAAGGCGAAGCGGTGATGAGGTGAGGTGAGATGAGATGAGGGGGAAGGGCTCTCCACGCCCTCTCCCCTCATCTACTTGGTGGAAGGGCGCAACGGAGGAAGAATTCGTGAAACATATCCCGCACTATGGTCTGAGGTTTCTGGACCGTTCTGTGGCTATCCTGGCCTATGTGGCGGCGTTGGCGATCCTGGCGCTCATCGGAATCGTTTCTTATAGCGTGCTGATGAGATACTTATTTCACAGACCCATCAGCGAAACCATCATAATGTCGCAGGTGATCGGGATGCTCGTATTGTATTTGCCCCTGGCCCTGGGTCTGAAAGAGCAGGCGCACCCCACTATCACCACGATAACCGACAGGCTATCCTCGCGGAAGCAGAGCATCATGTTTCTGGTGAACCTGGTCTTCATGGTGGCGTTGTGCTCCCTGTGGACGGCATCGTTCTGGCGGGACATGGCATCGAACTTTGAAATGGGCATCACCGTCGATCTGGTCGACTGGTTGCAGGAAGGCTGGATACGCATACCGATGATACTGGGTATGGCCTGCATGACTCTGCTCGCCCTGGCGTATATTCCGCTGACGGTGAGGAATCTCATGCAGGGTAAACCGGTCGACTACAGCCCGTCACTCAGCTTGCGTTCCCTGGAGAAACCAACGGACAGGTTAGGAGGCGAATTGTGAACATCTTGGAGGAGGCATTCTAGATGGCTTCTGATGCGTTTTCCCCGGCGGTCGCGGCGGCGATATTGCTGGGCATAATGTTGGTTGCCGTCTTGCTAAGGCAGCCCATCGGCCCGGCGTTATTCCTGGCCGGCCTGGTGACATTGCTGCTGTTCAAGCCGACCGGTTTTTCCACCCTGCTCTCCACCGTCGGCACCCATGCCTATAACTCTACATTCAGCTGGGTGCTGCTTTCGCTGCCTATGTTCATCTTCATGGGTAACGTGATGCTTGAGACCGGGATAAGCAAGCGGATGTTCAACGGGCTAAGCCCTCTGTTCTCGCACCTTCCGGGCGGGCTGAACAACGTCAACATGGCATTTGCGGCTGTCTTTGGCGCGATCTCCGGGTCGACTGCCTCCGGGGTGTCAACCTTGACCGCCGTGGTGGGGTCGGAATTCGAGAAGAGGCCTCAATACCGCATGAGCCAAGTCTACGGCGCCGTCGCGGGGGGGTCAACCCTGGCGACGACTATTCCGCCGAGCGTCATGATGATCATCTATGCCGCCCTTGTCCAGGAATCCGTGGGGGCGCTCTTCATGGCGGGCATACTGCCCGGCATTCTGGCAGTGGGAAGTGGGGTGGTATACGTGATCATCGAGAGTCTACGCCGGAGGGAGGGGCGGCTCGAACCATCTCTGCCGCCGCTGGTCGCTGCGAAGGCCATATTCCAGGCCTGGCCTGCGGCCGTCTTGATTGGTCTTACGCTGGTGACCATCTACATGGGCGTGGCGACTGCCTCGGAGGCTGCCGCGCTGGGTTGCCTTGGCGCCGTACTGATCGGACTTGCCTACCGGGAGCTGACCTGGAAGAAGCTGATGCACGCGGCCCAGCAGAGCGTCGTGACGGCCGGCATGCTGACTCTCGCCATGATCGGGGCGATGTTCTTTTCCCAGGTCTCGTCTTTCCTTTTCCTTCCCCAGAAGATATTGGACTTCCTGGTGACGGCTGGCCTGTCTCCGTGGGCGTTCGTCGCCGCCGTTACAGTGTTCGGCCTCGTTTTGGGCATGTTTGGCATGGGCAGCCTGATGCTGCTCATCGCCGCGCCGATTGTGTACCCGGTGCTGATGCAAATCGGGGCGCCCTACGGCTGGGATGGCATTTGGTTTGGCATTTACTTAGTGCTCTTGATGGATTTAGGGAACATTACGCCGCCGGTGGGCATGTCCGTGTTCATAATAGCGGCAATGACCAAACGGAGCAATGACTATATTTTCAAAGGCGTGATGCCATACGTCTGGATTATCTGTGCTCTACTAGTCTTGATAGCCGTCTTCCCCCAGATAGTCACCTGGCTGCCAACGAAGATGCTGTAGGACCTGACATTATGCAGAAGACCGTTACGGTAGTTGTATAATCTCCATGGTTGGATGCCGCACAGGTGGCATATGAACAGGAGGGAAACCATGGTAACTGAGAGCGCCGCAAACAATGCGGTTGATGCCGAGGCGATCAGGAAAGTAACCGTGATGACCGAGCGGTTGAAGAGGCGGAAGAAAGAATGGGAAGAGGCCAGGCCCTTGGTTTCCGCTCAAACATCCGTCTCGTTTACCAGGTCATGGAAGCAGACAGAGGGGCTGCACCTTGATTTGAGGTGGGCGAAGGCGTTCCAGAACGTAATGAGGGAAGCGGCCGTAGTCATCAGAGAGGGTGAGCTGATTGTAGGCTCTACAACCAGGTACGTGAAAGGCGTCGACATGATTGCGGCGTCCGACCCTTTCGAATTCTCAAGGCAGTTGGAAGCAAACAGGTTGCAGCGCCAGTCGAGCGATACGAGCTCTGCCGAAGCCGAGGAAAAGGAGCTGCAACTCCTTCAGGAGGATGTTCAGTACTGGCTGGAGCGGATCGACCATTTGCCACCCGAATACGAATATGATGCACTCCGAGAGGAGCTTGGCCAGGGGTTCCTCGACATGATACAGGGAGGGGGTGTGGACCCCGCGCTCGATGAAGGGGCGCTGGTATGGGACGAGGCGATCGTGAAACGGGGGGTGAGATTGCCAAGGAGTGAAGGGGATATCACCTTACGCCTGCTCAGGTCGGGCCTCAGCGGGTGTATCGCCAGGGCCAGGGCCGAGCAGGAAAAGATGGCCCGGTTCGGTTGCCAGTTGGCTGCGCCGTCGGGAGCAGCCTACAACAAGCATATTCTGCTCAGGTCGGCAATCATTTCTTGCGAGGCGGTCGTCGACTTTGCCAGGAGGCATGCCGAGCTTGCGAGGCGGCTGGCCAGGACGGAAAGCGATCCGGTCAGGAAGAAGGAACTGGAGAAGATAGCGGAGGTTTGTGACTGGGTGCCGGCAAATCCCCCGCGAGATTTCTGGGAGGCAGTGCAGTTTGCCTCGTTTATGTGTTTGGCGAGGGCGAAAGAGGATATCAGCGGCGGGCATTCCGTAGGCAGGTTGGACCAGTATCTGTATCCGTGGTACGAGAAAGACTTGAGCGAGGGCAGGATTACCCGCCAGGAAGCGGCGGAGCTTATCGGCTGTTTCTGGATGAAGCGGAGAGAGGTAGACCCCACGCAGGCTCTGGGTTGGAAGGACTTCCCTGCCCTCGGGGCCATCTTCGCACATACTACCATCGGCGGCCGGGATGAGAAGGGCAGGGATGAGACCAACGAGCTCTCCTGGCTTATCCTGGAGGTAGTGCGACAGACCGGGTTTTCCGAACCATCCGTTTATCTTCGGTACCATCCCGGCATGAGCAAAGAGTTCATGAGGCACGCCATGGAGTGTGCCAGGGATTTTGGCGGCGGCTCTCCTGCTTTTCTCAATGACGAAATGGGGACTGCCAGGTTTTTGGACCGCGGGGTTACCCCTGAAGACGCAACAAACTGGGGGGCGAGTGCTTGTCTGGGTATTCACGTGCTCGGTACAGACTCCCATGCAAGCGCCCACCGGAGTTACAACCATGCCAAGATCCTGGAGATAACTCTGCACAACGGACTTGACCCCAGGACAGGGAAGCAGTTGGGACTTCGGTCTGGTGAGGCTGCCACCTTCACTTCCATTGAGCAGGTCTATGAGGCGTATTTCAAGCAGTTGGACTACTTCGCTGAACTGGACCAGAAGGCCGAATTCATAAGAAGAGGCATCTGGGAAAGGGTCACGCCGAATTCCGGTCTGGCCATCGCGATGTTTAAAGACTGCATCGCCAGGGGGCTCGGGCCGATGAGAGGTGGGGAGAGGAACGGCGTCCTCTCCATAGGCTGGGTTGGAGACCGGGGCGTTACGGACCTGGCCGATTCGCTGACTGCCATCAAGTATCTGGTGTTCGACAAGAAGCAGACGACAATGGCCAGACTGATGGATGCCCTGCGATCTGACTGGCAGGGACACGAAGACCTGCGTCAGGCATGCCTGAAGGCGCCGAAATACGGCAATGACGATGACTATGCCGATGACATCTTCAACTACGTTTCGCTCAAGACGCAGGAAATCATTCTCCGCAGGCCGGACCCATTTACCGGGCTCAAACGGTTCTTGTTCAAGGGAGCAGGGTCCGGGCACGTCGTACACGGCAGGGTGGTGGGTGCTCTGCCCAACGGCAGGAAGGCCGGGACGTCAATAAACGATGCCTTCTCCTCGGCTATGCCCGGGATGGATGTCAAGGGGCCTACCGCGTTGATAAACTCAGCTACCAAGGTGGACCATACCTGGAACTGCATCGGCGCGACACATAACATGAAGTTTGATAAATCGCTGCTGAACACTCCAGAGAAGCTGGACAAGGCCTGGGCGCTCATGGAGACGTTCTTTGCCCGGGGAGGGTGGCATATCCAGACCAACATTGTTAACGCGGACGACCTGCTTGCTGCCAGAAAGCATCCTGAGAAATGGCGGCACCTGACAATAAGGGTAGGCGGCTTCAGCGCCTACTTTGTGGACCTGCCGCTCAAGGTCCAGGATGAAATCATTACCCGGACGCTGCATGGACTGTAGGCGCGTACCGGCAAGCGCTGTCTAAACGGTGCCCCTTGCCAGCCGCACATAGTGGTCAGGGACTGCATTGTCATGCTGGGCCTGCCTGTAGCGTACCGTTTCCCTCGAGACTGAAAGCAGAAAACGCTGCAGGATTGGGAGGACTGGCGTTATTGACTGAAGGAATAGTGTTCAACATACAGCGATATAGTATTGATGATGGGCCCGGGATAAGGACCACGGTGTTCCTGAAGGGGTGCCCTTTGAGGTGCCTATGGTGCTCCAATCCGGAGTCACAAAAATTCAAGCCTGAAGTGATGCACAGGGACTCCCTCTGTAACGAGTGCGGTGAGTGCACAAAGGCATGCGCCCGGCAAGCTATTTCCTTTAATGGAAGGGGAGTGCATATCAACCGGAGAAGCTGCAACGATTGCGGCAAATGTGTAGAGGTATGCGCCCCTGAAGCTCTCAGACTCATGGGAAACAGGGTGACCGTGGATGAGGTATTGCGGGAAGTCGAAAGAGACGCGCAGTACTACCGGAATTCGGGCGGCGGGGTGACGGTTTCCGGCGGAGAGCCTCTTTCCCAGTATGAGTTCACGGGGGAGTTATTCAAGCGCTGTCGTGAGGCCGGCATTCATACCTGCATTGATACTTGCGGGTACGCGGAAGCGGAGCCGCTGCAGAAAGTAATGCCGTGTACATCGCTCGTGCTGTTTGACCTGAAACACATTGAACCGGATGCTCACCAGGAGCTGACCAAGCGCTCCAACGAAGTTATCATCCGTAATCTTGAGATAGTCGCCGGCATGGGAATCCCAACGGTGATTCGGGTCCCGCTTATTCCAGGGCTTAATGACTCGGACGAAGCACTGACTGCCATCGCCCGTACTGTGTTAGGAATAAGTAGCTTGAACGAGGTTAACTTGATGCCATACCACAGGTTCGGCATGGGAAAGTATAAGAGCCTGGACAGGCGTTACGCCCTTAGCCGGCTGGTACGCCCAATCGACGCTGAAATTCAAAGGGCTAAGAATATCTTTGAATCTTTCGGGTTAAAGTGTCAGGTTGCCGGCTAACATGTGAGGGCGGTGGCAATGCGGCCGAAGACCAGCACTTCAGGTCGCCTCCACAGATTGAGCCAAGTTCGAGCCGGGCGCAGGCATCGCAGGCGCATCTCTTGCCGGGGCCACACCTGGTACACAGGTTCTTTCGAATGAAGAAGACGTGGTGAAGGACCTTTCGTGCCCGAAACAGCCCAGATCACAGCGAGCAACAGCGGCCTACCCATGGTTTACTGTCGGCCTTGCTGCCGTGCTCTTTCTTTTCATGGGTCTTCCAACTTCAGTGTTTGGAGTCTTCTTCAAGCCAATCGCGGAGGAATTCGCCTGGAACCGAGAGGCCGTTTCTATTGCCGTCCTCATTCGCTGGGTAATAGTGGCCGTTCTTGTGGTGCCGGCAGGGGCGTTGTGTGATCGTTGCGGGCCCCGCAAGGTCCTTGTGCCTTCTTTCTTGCTGCTCGCCGTCAGCTACATGCTGACCTCTACCGTCACACAACTCTGGCACTTTTACCTTTTCCAGGGCCTCCTTCTGGGGGTTGGCACCGCCGGGATTGGCAACAGCATCATGTCTTCAATAGCCACATGGCACAACAAGAGGCGAGGTCTTGCCCTAGGTATAACATCGGCCGGAGCGGGAGCAAGCGCAATCTTCTTGCCTCCGCTGGCGGTCAGCATAATAACAGGGAGAGGATGGGAGCAAGCCACGATCGCCATGGGAGTAATGATACTGGCCATCGCCGTCCCTGCATCACTGTTTTTCAAAGGCCCTCCCGCCGCCGGGGACGCGCGTGAAGTCCGTCCGGGCAACGGGACGTTGGACAAAGCGACAGGGGGAAGCGACCACTCGCTGGAGGCTCTCAGGACGATACCCCGCCTCCTGCGGAACGGGCAATTCCTTTCGTTGTTTGTCTTCTTCCTCGTGGTTAATCTGGGCAATTCATTTGTTATTAACCACCTTGTCAATCTAGCCACTGACGCAGGAATGAAACCTGTCCTTGCGGCTACCATGATGAGTGTCACAGGCGTGGCAGTAGTCGCAGGGCGGCTGGTTTTTGGATACCTCGCAGACAGGGTCGGTTCGAAAACCGATGCGGTGGTTTCTTGCTCTCTCATCATCATTGCCCTGGTGCTTTTCGCGTTGAAGGCAGAGCCTTTAACCTGGATTGCAGCCGCTCTGATTGGACTCGGCTCCGGCGTCGGTCTCATGCTGATTTCCGTAATGGCGTTGGAATACTTCGGTGAAGAATCGCTTGCGACTACTTCAGGGTCGATCCTGGTCGGAGGCTTCCTGGGCGCAGCCGTCGGCCCATGGCTGGGGGGATTTCTGTTCGATCTTACCGCCAGCTATCTGTGGGCGCTCGTTCTGATGGCCCTCTTCATCGCAGCAGGGACGGCAAAGGTTCTGACAATGGGACCGCCGGCCCGGGCCCGTGACAGTATATTCAAGAGGTATTGAATCAGGTAGAATCGAGCAGGTCGAGGCGTGTTGACAAGGGATGCTCGGTATATACCCGGTCTGCGCATTGTGCAATCGTGCGGGATATCCTGTACAATCAAACGTAAGCACCGGGCAGGAGTACCGATTGTGACAGTATCTCTGACGTTTACAAAAGGGAGGTACCCATGACGAACAAAACGTTAGTACTGGTGCCGGCGGGAACATCGGAGAAGAAGATTGCCGAGAGAATCAAGGGTATCGCGCCGGAAGAAATACTTGTATTCCACGTGCGTCAAGGTATGAGCCCCAACAAGGGTGGACTGCTTGGGGGCGGCGCCATTACAGTTGAACTCAACCCGCAATACAAGATCCGCACTCGCCACCATAAATACCTTTGCATGACCTTCGACTGCGAAGGAGAAACCCCTGTCGGAAACCCCGAAATCACATTCAGCGTCGACGAGGAAGATGACCTTGCTGACCGCTTGTATTGGAGGCAGGTTTCAAGGGGTTAGGACCTACGCTACATGGACAGTCCGTTCAACCGGCAACCTATGTCCTTGGCGCTCCGGGACTGGCGGTCACAAAGGCTCCGCAAGAACGGCGGCCCATGTAACTCGCAAGAATTCATAAAGGAAGGCTACATCAGTCATGCCAAGAACCCCGACATCCAACATAAAAGACAGGAGAAAAGTCTCCATCTATCCGACACAGGATCTTTTTGACCGTTTCGTGCAGTTGCACATACAACTTCAAAGCCGGCTCGGCAAATACGTCGACAAGACCATTCTGACTGACGCCATCATCGAAGTGGGGATGATGCACCACGATGAGGTGGTCAAACAAGTCAAACTGATAGAGAACCAGGAGATGGCCAAGGCCAGCGAGGACAACCGTGACGCTGCGGAAGAGGTCACGCCCAAGAGAAGAAGCTGACCCAGGACAACCTCAAGGGAGTCCCAACTATCCGCATCCGTTGTCGCCACCTATCCATGGTCGGAAGAACTGGCAAAACGTTGCATTTTGGCGTAAGCCGCGTCCCGCCGGTCTTTGCCCGGGTTCGCGTCGAACACGTAGATTATCTCATGCGCTGCAATTCTCCAACCGTCATCGGTCTTCACGAAACGGGTACGGAACTCTCCGATTGACAGCGGTTGTTCAAGTTTCGCCACATGTTTGCCCGGCAGGCCCTGCCCCGGTTTCCCAACGGACTTGAATACAGAATAGTACGCCGTACCGACAGCTTCCTTGTCGCTGACAGGCTCAACCAGGAAGTTATGAAGGTGATGAATAGTGAGAACTCCCTCATCCGTGTGACCCTGGCGGGCCATGAGCGACCTGCTGATGCTGTCCTTTCCCTTCCACGCACCAAGGCCGGGACTCACAATGAGTACCGCATCATCCGTAAAAAGCTGCGCTCCCTTGGCTGCCTGACCATGGTCATCCCAGTAGAAGAAGAGCAGGAGAAGTCGTTTACACTCGTGGTAGACTCCCAGTTCTTGGAACGCCACTTTTCGCAGTCCGGGCGCTATTTGCGGGGCATCGTTACCTGAATTACTCTTGACACTCGTCTTCCGTCCCATGATCCCTCTTTTCCATTTCTGACCATCCCCGAACGTCGTTCGCCTGCCCGACAGGACAAGCCTCAGCCCTGCTCCTGCGTACTGGGCGTAATTTTGCACAGGCCGCCCTTCAGTGCCGGGTAGCCGGATATCGGGTCGGCTGGCTTGTTGTCCGTGAGGTAGTTAGCATTCCCTTCGGTCCATCCGTGCGGAATCAGTACGATTCGGGGGAGGATGTCTACAGTGACCCTTGCCCTGACCTGTATGCTGCCCCGCGGGGATTCGACTGTCATCATTCGGCCATCCGCGATGCCGTATTTCGCGGCCGTATCGGCATGGATCTCAGCGTATGATTCAGGCACCCGTTGCCGCAATCCGGAGAGGTTTCTGAACTGGGAGTGCCAGAATTCCTTCTTGCGGGCTCCGGTGGTAAGGATCAGGGGGTAGTCCTTTGCTATTTCCGGAGCGCTTAAGGGTGTTTCAGGGTTCTCCGTATAATAGGGCAGCGGGTCATACCCCAGTTCCTCGAGCATTTTAGAATACAGCTCCACCTTTCCTGAAGGGGTGGCGAAACCCCTCCGTTTGTACTCGCCATATTCCATCTTCCCGAATGGAACGCCTTCGGGATGGTCTTCCCTGAGGGACTGAAGCGTTATCCCGGTTGCTGCCATCGGCTCCATCATATAGTTGAGGAACTCGTCGTGGTCCTTCCAGGGGAAATAGTTGTTATAGCCCATCCTTTTGCCTAGCTCGAACCAGAACTTCCAGTCCGGCCACGATTCCCCCACCGGCTCGATCACTTCCTTGCGCAACATGACCCAGGGCGCGTTGGCCAGCCGCCCGGTCTGGAAGCACACCTCGTCCGTCTCCAGGAAGCTCGCTGCAGGAAGGACTATATCCGCCATCTCGGCGGTTGCCGTCATGAAAAGGTCCATGACCACCAGGAAGTCCAGTTTCTCCAGGGCCTTTTTGACCTTGGCGGTATTAGGCCAGATGACCGCGGGATTGCTCCCCTGCACGATTCCCGCTCTTATTACAGTGTCGTCCGCCAGTACCATGTCCGGCCACTCCATCGACTGCTGGTTGCCATAGACTTTGCCGCCAATGCCATGGCTGATTGGGTATTCTTTAGTACCCATGAGCCTTATGCTCTCCACCTTCTCCGGGATGCGGAGAGGATTCATCTTGACCACACCCGACATCCTCACGTAGCCGCCAGGCACGTCTACGTTTCCTGTAAGCGCCTGCAGGATCGCTATGCAGCGTGAAGTCTGGAACCCTGATGCCTGCTGGTCCAAGGTGTTGGTGCCCTGGACGATGCTTGCTGATTCAGCAGCGGCATATGCGCGGGCGATGTCCCTGATTATGTGCGCCGGGACCCAGGTAATCCGTTCCACCGTTTCCGGGGGGTATTGGCTGGCGCGTTCCGCCAGCTCACTGAAGCCATGGGTCCAGTTTGACACGAAGTCGCCGTCGTACAGGTTTTCAGAAATGATGACGTTTATCAAACCCAGAGCCAGAGCAGCATCGGTGCCCGGACGTATTTGGGCGTGTATATCGGCCTTCTTGGCAAACGCTATCTTCCGGGGGTCAATAACGATGAGTTTGGCTCCTCCTGCGAGAGCACGGTCGATCAGGTCGCCATACGCCGGGATGGACTCCTGGGGGTTGTGCCCCCAGAGGACAACGCACTTGGCGTTCGCGGTATCAGGCGAGCGTGAAACACCCAGGGTGCAGAACCCTGCCTTGGTGCGGATCACGTAGCAGATGGCATTCACGGAGGACCGGTTTGGTGTGCCGTAGACGTCACAGAACCTTTCCCCCACCATCGAAGCGCCGGTGATGGTAATAGCGTCACCGGCAAAAGTCATGAGAGATTCGGGACCATATTTCTCTTTGTTGTTAGCCAGCCTTGCCGATATTTCATCCAGCGCCTGGTCCCACGATATCCGTTTCCAAACCCCGTTCTGTTTCCGTATGGGAAACTTGATCCGGTCCTCAGCATAGACGTAGTCGACGATGTTTTCCGCCTTGACGCAAAGGGCGCCTTTGTTCATGGGATGTTCCTTCATCCCTTCAACTTTAACAATCTTCCCTTGCTCCACATGAACATCGAGGCCACAGCCCGCGTAGCACATCTTGCAAACGGTCTTTGCCACCTTGACCTTGGCTCTAACGTTGATATTGGCCATCGCCGGTTTACTCCTCAAAACACAGTCATACGGACGGTTCACCATGGCGAACGGGTGAGAGCAACCTGACACTGTTCAGACCGCTGGCGCCGGCTCGGTTACTCTTATGGCAAGGGGATCGTGTTTGCAGTACGCCGGCCTGTCGTTGCGGATGCTTTCCGTGCACTCGTTGCAGAACTCGCACTTCTTGATTGCTTTGATGCGGTCCTCCCTTACCTTTGCCGGCCATTCGGGATCACGGATGAGAGGCCGGCACAGCCCGATCAGGTCTGCTTTGCCGTCTTTCAATACACCCTCTGCGAATTGAGGGTTCGAAATCCTCCCCGCCGTCATCACAGGGGTTGTCAAACCTTCCCGCACCAGAGCGGCCTTTATCTCCGCTGCAAGATAGACGTTTACACCCTCCGGCATGTGCCCGGCCGGCATGGCCCTGAAGCCGCTATAGCCACTCACGGGAGGGTATGAGAAAGGGACACCGCTCGGAGTGGTTCCGGGAGAGTCGTGAAACTTGCCGCCCGCGGATATGCTGATATAGTCAACTCCCATGCGCGCAAGCTTGACGGCAATCAAAGTTGACTGCTTGAGTGAATTGCCGCCGACAATGAATTCATCCCCGTCAATACGGACCCCGACCGGATAGTCCGCTCCTGCCGCTGCCCTGATTCGTTCATACACCTGGGTGATCAGCGCCATCCTGCCCTCAGGATGGTTTCCGTAGCCATCGGTCCTTTTGTTCCGGAGCGACAGAAACTCAGCCAATATGTATCCGTGGGCCGCATGCATCTCGATAGCGTCGAACCCCGCCTCCCTGGCACGCACGGCGCCATCCTGGAAACTCAAGATGGCCTTGCCTATCTGGTCCGCTGTGACTTCTTGAACATCCTGTATCCAGCCCCTGGCCATCTTCATCAACTGAAACAGCTGCGCGCAGACTTTGGCATCGCTCTTTTGGTGGATATCGTCCACGAACCGTTTGAGCCCGGGAACGTATTGATCGTTGCTTATCATGAGATTGAGTGGCATGAGGCGAGGATATACCGCCACCGCACCAATAATGATGAGCGCCGCACCACCCTGCGCCCTTCGAAGATAGTAATCGGTAAAAGCCGTGGTGACGGTGCCTTCATCCGAGGCGAGGGTTTCCCTGACCGGGGCCATGACGATTCGGTTTCCCAGCTTCAAGCTGCCGACAGTCAATGGTGAAAACAGCAGGTTGAAACTCATTCTGTCTCCCCGGGAGTCACGCCTCCCGCTCTCCTGATTTCCTCTTCAACCCTCAACCGCACCATGGCAGCAAGTGCTTTTTTGTCCGGCTTCAGTCCTCCGACCAGCGGGATTTCATCAACTATCTCCAGCCTTTCGGGGATTTTGTACGAGGAGATCTGCCTTCGCTTCATGAAATCCACCATCTCATCAAAGCTGAAGTCCTGGCCGCCCCTCACCACGACACACGCACATGCCTTTTCCTGCAACACCGGGTCTGGCATGGGGACGACCGATACCTGGGCCACCTTGTCATGTTCCAGGAGCATATTCTCGACTTCGGCAGGATAAACATTCTGTCCGCCCCGGATGATGACATCCTTGATGCGGCCGACAATCATGAGATTGCCCCTTTCATCGAATTGTCCAAGGTCGCCTGTCCTGCACCAGCCATCTTGCGTCCACACGCCATCCATGGCTGCCGCGTTCCTGAAGTAGCCTGATGTCGAACAGGGACCCCTGACCCAGATTTCACCTATCCCACCAGCCGGCAACTCGCGTCCCGACCCATCCACCAGTTTCACCTGGTCGCCTCCGATCGGCTT
>Ga0209514_10007021_pt1 | contig 13478 bp, 9 predicted proteins | sample Subgrocontami58m_FD_187452 | JGI IMG/M metagenome (GOLD analysis project Ga0209514, IMG submission 187452) | Subsurface groundwater microbial communities from S. Glens Falls, New York, USA - GMW37 contaminated, 5.8 m (SPAdes) (version 3) | ecosystem: Environmental > Aquatic > Deep subsurface >...
CGAAGCCGCGCGCCAGGTGCGCGACATGGCGATCACGCTCTACACGCAGGCCGCGGAATACGCCGCCACGCGCGGCATCATCATCGCCGACACCAAGTTCGAGTTCGGCACCGATAGCGCGGGCAAGGTCCACCTGATCGACGAGATCCTCACCCCGGACTCCTCGCGCTTCTGGCCGGTGTCGGAATACCGCACCGGAATGAGCCCGCCCTCGTTCGACAAGCAGTTCGTGCGCGACTGGCTGGAGAAGCAGCCCTGGAACAAGAAAGCGCCCGCGCCGCGCCTGCCCCCCGAGATCATCGCCAAGACCGCCGAGAAATACCGCGAAGCGCTGCGCATGCTCGTCGGCACGGCACAGGCTTGAGCCCGGGCGCGTGCCCTCATCCCCGGCCCTTCTCCCGGAGGGAGAAGGGTGATCCTCCCTCTCCCTCCGGGAGAGGGCCGGGGTGAGGGAAAGCTCGGGATGACAGCGTGGTAGCGCCGACTCCCGCCGACATCCGCCGCGCCGCAGCCATCCTGCGCTCCGGCGGCCTGGTCGCCTTCCCCACCGAGACCGTCTACGGCCTCGGCGCGGACGCGCGCAACCCGGCCGCGGTCGCGCGTATCTTCGCGGCCAAGGGCAGGCCGCAGGACCATCCGGTCATCGTTCACGTTCCCGACCTGGGGTATCTCGCGCGCTGGGCGCGCGAGGTTCCCGACACCGCGCTCGCACTCGCGCGCGCCTTCTGGCCGGGGCCGCTCACCCTGATCCTGAAGCGCGCGCCGGCCGTTCCGGACGCCGTGACCGGCGGCCAGGACACCGTGGGCCTGCGCGCGCCCGCGCATCCGGTCGCGCAGGCGCTGCTCGCCGCGTTCGTCGGCGAAGAGGGTGGGCGCCGCTTCGACGCCGCAGGACACCGTTTTGACGGTGTGGCCGCGCCCTCGGCCAACAAGTTCGGTCGCATCAGCCCGACCACCGCGGAGCACGTGCGCGCCGACCTGGGCGGCGAGGTGGACATGATCCTCGACGGCGGCGCGTGCGAAGTCGGGATCGAATCGACGATCCTGGACTGCTCGCGCGGGGGACTCGTGCTGCTGCGCCCGGGGCGCATCGGTGCGGCCGACATCGCGCGCGTCGCCGGCGTCGCGCCGCGCGCGGCCGATCGCGAAGCGCCGCGCGCCCCCGGAGCGCTCGAATCACACTACGCGCCGCGCCATCCGATGCGCCTGGTCTCAGCCGGGGATTGGGAGCGCTCGCTCGCCGCCGCGCCGCGCGCGCGCGCGGTGCTCGCGCTGCGCGCGCAGCCACCCGGGGATGCGAGCCTGCACTGGATCGTCATGCCGGCGGACCCGGCGCGCTACGGCCACGACCTCTATGCGAGCCTGCACGCGCTCGATGCCTGCGATTGCGAGCTGATCCTCGTCGAGGCGCCGCCCGAGGCGCCCGGCTGGGAAGCCGTCCGCGACCGCCTCAGCCGCGCCGCGGCGAAGGAGTGACGCCCGCCGGGTTCAACTCGCCCCGGCCCGGTGCGTCACCAGCTCGAATATCTCCCGCGTGCCCTGGTAATAGGGACCCACGACGTCTCTCTTGTCCTCGTGGTACTCCTCCCAGTTCTGCACCTTGACCAGGTTGCGCAACTCCGGGACGTACCACAGGTGCTGCGTGAGCTTGGTCTGGCCGCGGAACGAGTCCTCGTCGCCCAGAAACAGCTCGCGCACGATCTTGAGCGCCCGGAATTCCCCGGCCGGGACTTTCACCATCTCCCAGCCTTGCACTCGCCCGTAGACCTTCACCTCGCGCTTTCCATATATGGCCGGATCGACGCGCGCGACGCTCTGGCGCCAGCGCTTGCCCTCCTCGAGCGGGAAGGGCAGCAGTTGCAGCGCCGGCTCGAGGCTGCCGCGGGCGCGGGCGTTGAGCCTGCCGGCCGAGAGCAGGCCGGGCGCCGCCAGGGTGACCGTGTCGAGGAGCTTGCCGTCGCCCGATCGCCGCTCGACGCTGATACCGCCCGCGGCGACCGCCGCCACCGTGTGCGTGTAGGTCCCGCGGACCTCGCGGCTGTAGCCGTCCACTTTGCGGAAGCTCCAGGTGTCGCCGAGGGCGTACTTCGGCGCGTCGGTGGCGGCGAGAGCGGGAGCGGAACAGGCGAGCGCTGCGAGAAGCATGACCGGAAGAAAGCGCGTCTTCATGGGAACCTCGCATCGGTGACATGAAATCAGACATCCTGGGCCGGCCACCGGTTCCGGGGCCCCCATATTACGCTGGACTAATGGAGGTAGGGCGGCAGCCCGCGGTCCAGTCGCACGCGAGCGGTTAGAATATTGTCATATGTCGACTTCGAAGGACCGGGGCGCAATCGGCGGTTCGCCTGCCATCGCGCCTCGGAACGGATTGGAATCCTCACGCGCGCAGCGATCCGCGGCAACCCGGATGGACGCAGCCGACCTCGAGCGCCTCAGGCGGCTGCTCGATCTCTCCTCCGAGTGGTACTGGGAGCAGGACGCCGAGTTTCGCTTCACCCGCATCGAGGCGGGCGGCGCCGCCGAACGCGGCAGGGCGGACTGGAGCGCAGCCTACATCGGCAAGCGATCCTGGGAGCTCGCCTGGCTCGCGCCGCTGGAGGAGAGCTGGAATGCGCACAGGGAAGTGGTGGAGGCGCATCGGCCGTTCCGCAACCTGATCCTGAGGCGCGCGAGCGACGCCGGCAGGAACCAGTACGTGAGCGTTTCCGGCCAGCCGCGCTTCGACGCCGAAGGCGGCTTCCTGGGCTACGAAGGCATCACCCGCGACGTCACCGAGCGCATTCTCGCGGAGCGCGCGCTGCGGGAATCCGAGTCGCGCTATCGGGCCATGTTCGAGGCCATGCACGAGGCGGTGCTGGTGCGCGACCGCGACATGCGCATCATCGTGTGCAACGCGAGCGCGGAGCGGCTGTTCGGCGTGCCGCGCGAGCAGCTCCTGGGCAGCAAGAGAACGGCGGCGGCCCAGGTCTGGAACGAGGACGGGTCCCCCTTGCGCATGGAGGACCGCCCCGTCTGGAAGACCTGGGCGACGGGCAAGCCGCAGATCGACCAGGTCATCGGCCATACCCGGGAGGACGGAGCCCGGATGTGGCTGCTCGTCAATGCCCAGCCCATCTACGCCGAAGGCGATCCGAAGCCGGTCATGGTCGTGGCGTCCTTCGCCGACATCACCGCGCGCAAGGAAGCGGAGCGCGCGCTGAAGGAGAGCGAGGCGCTCAACCGCGCCGTCGTCGACTCGCTGCACGAAGGCGTGTTCGTGCGCGGTCCGGACGAGACCTTCATCGCCTGCAACGCGAGCGCCGAGCGCATTCTCGGGCTCAGGACGGACGAGATCCTGGGGAGAAAGACCCTGGAGGACTCGCTGCGCTTTCTGCGCGAGGACGGCACGCCGGCCGACGCGACGCGCCACCGGGTCTGGACGCAGAGCCTGCGCGAGGGGATCGGCGAGAGCGGATTCGTCTTCGGCGCCGTGAGGCGCGACGGCAAGCGCATCTGGATATCCTCCAACGCCGAACCCGTGGTTTTTCCCGGAGAGGACCAGGTGCGCGGCGTGGTGATCTCGTTCAGCGACATCACCGAGCAGCGCGAGGCCGAGAATCGGCTGCGCACGAGCCAGGCCGCGAACCGCATGCTCGCCAAGGCCCTGGAGCAGTCGAGCGACGTCATCTACACCAAGGACACCGACGGCGTCGTCACGAGCTGGAACGCGGGCTGCGAGCGCCTGTACGGCTACTCGCCCGGGGAGGCGCTGGGGCGAACGCTGCACGAGCTGCAGATGCGCAACATGTCCGACGAGCAGTGGGGCGCCCAGCTCGAGAAATTCCGCGCGGGCGAGGCCAGGCAGGTCGAGTCGACGCGGCTTGCGAAGGACGGGCGGGAGATCACCGTGTCCGCGGTGCTCTCGCCGCTGTTCGACGAGGACGGCAAGCTGGTGGGCGAGATCTGCAATGCGCGCGACGTCACCGAGCTGCGGCGCGCGCAGCGCGAAATCGAGCAGCTCAACCGCGAGCTCGAGCGGCGCGTGATCGAGCGCACCGCCGAGCTGGAAGCGGTCAACCGCGAGCTGGAGGCGTTCGCCTACTCGGTGTCGCACGACCTGCGCGCGCCGCTTCGCTCGATCAGCGGGTTCTCGGACCTGCTCTCCGAGCGCGTCGAGGCCCAGCTCGATCCCGAGGCGAAGGACCACCTCGACCGGGTGCGCGCCTCCGCGGGGCGCATGGGTGCGCTCATCGACGACCTGCTGAAGCTCTCGCGCGTGGCGCGGGGCGAATTCCGCCGCCAAGCGGTGGACCTGTCGAGGCTGGCCGAAGCCATCCTCGCCGCCGCGGCCAGCGAAGCGCCCGAGCGGCGATTCGAGGCCAGGATAGCCCCGGACCTGAAGGCGCACGCCGACCTCGGGCTGATGCGCATCATGCTGGAAAACCTGCTCGGCAACGCCTGGAAGTTCACCGGCAAGCGCGATCTCGCGCACATCGAGTTCGGCGCGACGCGCGACGAATCGGGTACCGTGTTCCACGTGCGCGACAACGGCGCAGGCTTCGACATGGCCTACGTCGAGCGGCTTTTCAAGCCGTTCCAGCGGCTGCACGTGGAGACCGAGTTCGAGGGCACGGGGATCGGCCTGGCCACCGTGCGGCGCATCCTCAGCCGCCACGGCGGCCGGATCTGGGTCGAGAGCCAGCCCGGCGCCGGCACGACGTTCTATTTCACCGTCTGAGCCCAGGCGGCCGGCGCGGCGCCTCGCCGAGAGGGGGTTTGTCCTCGGCGGCGGATGAGGCTAAAATACGCGGCTCCCGGGGACGTAGCTCAGCTGGGAGAGCGCGGCGTTCGCAATGCCGAGGTCGAGGGTTCGATCCCCTTCGTCTCCACCAAGACAGCGTCGGAAAATGGCCGGAACCCCGCATGGATAGTGGGTTTCCGGCCTTTTTCCCGTTCGGAATCGCCCGATCAAGCCCGGCGACGATGTCCCGCTCCTGTCATCCCGAGCAAAGCGAGGGATCTGCTGTTGCAGTGAATCAACGGCTCCCACCATGCAGATTCCTCGTCGCTGCGTTCTCCGCCGCCGTCATTCCCGCGCAAGCGGGAATCCAGACTGCCGCTTGCCGATGGCATCGACCCCAACGAGACCCGCAAGGCACAGAAGGCGGCGAGGGCCGGTAGGGCGATGAACAGCCTCGAAGTCGTGGCGCGCGAGTGGTACGCGAAGCACAAGCCCAATTGGGCCGCGAGCCACGCCGACAAGATCATCCTCCGGTTGGAGAAGGACGTGTTCCCATGGCTGGGGAGCAAGCCGATTGCCGAGATTACCGCCCCCGATGTGCTGTCGTGCCTGCGGCGAATTGAAGGCCGTGGCGCGCTCGATACCGCGCACCGCGTGCATCAGAACTGCAGCCAGGTGCTCCGTTATGCCGTAGCCACCGGACGCGCCGTGCGCGATCCTAGCGCCGATCTGAAGGGGGCGCTGCCGCCAGCGAAGCATGAGCACATCGCTGCCGTCACCGAGCCGAGGGCTGTGGCCGAACTGCTCCGGGCCATTGACGGCTTCAGGGGCACGTTTCAAGTGCAATGCGCGCTGCGGCTCGCCCCCTTGTTTTTCGTGCGCCCGGGCGAGCTACGGAAGGCCGAGTGGGCCCACTTCGACCTTGAAAAGGCCGAATGGCGTTACCTCGTGACTAAGACCAAGACGGAACATCTTGTGCCCCTCGCATCGCAGGCAGTGGCGATCCTACGCGAGCTTCACGCGCTGACCGGCGAGAGGCGCTACGTCTTTCCAGGGCGCGATCCGCACAAGGCCATGAGCGAAGCAGCGGTCAACGCGGCGCTGCGGCGGATGGGGTACGACACTAGGACCGAAATCACGGGCCACGGCTTCCGGGCGATGGCGCGCACGATCCTGCATCAGGAACTCGACGTTGCGCCCGAGGTGATCGAGCATCAACTGGCGCACCGTGTTCCCGGTGCCTTGGGCGCGGCCTACAACCGGACGAAGTTCCTGGCCACGCGCCGGGCGATGATGCAGCAATGGGCAGATTACTTGGACAAGTTGAAGGCCGGGGCCGAGGTTATTCCGCTACGGGCACGGCATTTCGGGTATCGCATGCCCACGGAGACTTTGTGACCTCTGCCCGTTCTAGTGATCGCACGACCGGCATGAGCGAAGAAACAACAGCCAAAGTTACGCTGACATTCAGGCTCAACGAGTTGCTAAACCAGCAGGGTTTGAGCCACACTGCTGCGGTGTACCTTCTCGGCATGGTTCAGCCGAGGCTGTCGGCAATCCTTAACTGCAAACTTCGCGGGGTTTTCTTGGAGCATCTGATGCAGCTCCTCCCTGCGCTGAACCAACAGGTCGGGATTGTCGTGAAGCCCGGTCATATAGCCGGCAGCAGCTCTATCCGGGTTGCAGTCTGAGAAGGCGCTCGAAGGCCAGATGAATTCGGTATTGCAGGGGGTGCAGATATGTCACGAGCAGACCTAATAGTCAGTCTCGTCAAAGCGGGGAGCCAGGGAGACCAGCAGTTGCTGCGTACAACGGTCGAAGCCATGGCAGCGGAAGAACGCGCCAAGCATCACCACCAGCTCGCTGACAAGCTCGAAGAAAACCTGCGGGCCGTCAACAGACGGCCACGCCCGCCCGAGGTCGTCCGGTCATTCGATGGTGGACACGGCGGATTGTTATACGAAGTGGAGCCGCGCCGCACTATTGAATCGTTATTCCTAGAAGCAACCGCGCTTGACGCATGCCGCGAGCTAGTGGAAGAGCAGCATCGCAAGGATATCCTGCGGTCCTACGGACTGGAACCGCGGCATCGCGTCTTGCTGTCTGGCCCACCAGGCAACGGCAAGACCTCTCTGGCAGAAGCGCTCGCTACGCAGTTGCTTGTCCCCCTCTTTGTCGTGCGCTATGAAGCGGTCGTTGGCAGTTTTCTAGGCGAGACTAGCGGTCGCCTGAAGCGACTGTTCGACTTCGTGCGTACACACCAATGTGTCTTGTTCTTTGACGAATTCGACACACTTGGTAAGGAACGTGGCGACATCCACGAAACCGGCGAAATCAAACGCGTTGTTAGTTCTCTGCTGCTTCAAATCGACGCCTTGCCCAGTCACGTAGTGGTCGTGACCGCAAGCAATCATGCCGAGCTGTTGGATCGAGCCGTGTGGCGTCGGTTTCAGTTGCGACTCTCACTTCCAGCTCCATCCTTCACGCAGAAGGTGGAATGGTTTACGCGCTTTCAGGCTCGGATGGATGGATCACTTGGCTTCTCCTCGAAGACATTGGCGTCCAAGCTTCGCGCCTCAAATTTCTCGGACCTAGAGCAATTCTGCGAGGATATTCAGCGTCGTTACGTTCTGTCGCTTCCACATGCAAACTTGAAACATATCGTGGCATCAAGGCTCAAGCAGTGGCAGGCGCGATTCACCGTCAAGGAATGACAAAAGAAAGCAAGTAACAACTAGACGGATGGCAACCGAAACCTTCCCGCTCCTCTTCTTCCCTGAACCTACCCTGGCTGATCGAAACTCCCTCGGTGGAGGGGGCGATCCTGTTCACATTCCTGCAATTGGGCGGCAGCGTGCCCGTATCGCACCGCAGTTCACCGTCTTGCAGCAGGCGTTCAATGCCAAGCGCCTAAGACTGCAGCAAGCGATGCCGATGGAGAATCCGGAGCTGATTCTAGTCCTTGAGGTAGCAGGGACGGTCAATGATTTCGCGAACGCCGTTGCCAGGATTCCGGGATTGGAATGGCTTGTCGAATGGGCTGAGGACGAGATTGCGCCTGATGAAGATTTCTTCGTTGAGGGTAAGGAAGGTAAGCCGTTTGCCGGGCGCCTATTCCTTCTGGCAAGCAATAACGAGGCTCTCGCGCAGCTGCTGGCGCTCTGGACTCGCTACCAGAATGATCCAGCCGCGAAGTTTGATCGTGGTCTAAACAAGTTTCGGAATCTGTTTGGGCAGCTACGCACCATCCGCTACTGGAGCGTCGCCGATCGCGTCGATTCCATAGTGCGTAGATATTGGCAAGCCTGCATCGACGATGGTCTTCAGGCCATTCGATTTGAGATTGAGGCTTGGCATTTCGAGTCACAGCAGAAGAACGATGCAACCCGCGAGGAAATTGAATCCCTCGTCCAGGGACTCGAAGGTCAGATTCTACGGCGTGCACTGATTGACGAGATCGCATATCACGGCTTTCTCGTCGAGCTCCCAGCAGCGGCCGTAGCATTGGTGCTGGCCGGTGAAACGCCGGAACTGGTGCTGTCAGACAGAATCATGTTCTTTCGGCCCAAAGCGCAGTCGATCACTGACGGAGTGAACGAGGCTGAACTCGTCGCTCAGGCCGAAGTCGCAGGTACTTCAGAGAAGCCGCCAGTGGTCGCCTTGCTCGATGGCCTACCATTGCAGAACCACGTTCATCTGCAAGGACGCCTTCTGGTCGATGACCCTGATGGCTGGGAGAACGGGTACGAGGCCAAGGACCGCGTTCATGGTACGGCTATGGCCTCACTAATTCTCTACGGCGAGCTTGATGGCGCCCCGCAGCCTCTGACGCACCGTCTTTACGTTCGACCAGTTCTACGGCCCGATCTCAGCGATAATTTCAACTTGCGCCGGCGTGAACATACTCCGGATGACGTTCTCCTGATCGATCTGATCCATCGTGCTGTCAAGCGCATCTGCGAAGGAGAGGGACAGGAGCCTCCGGTTGCGCCTTCTGTCCGTGTGGTAAATCTGTCCATTGGGGATGAGGCACGCTTGTTCGAGCGCGAGATGTCGCCTTGGGCACGTTTGCTCGACTGGCTTTCCTTCCGGTACGCCGTCCTGTTTATCGTCAGTGCGGGCAACGACGTGAGGGCGCTCAGCCTTGATACACCGAGCGACGCCTTGGCTGAGCTTACAGCGGACCAACGATTGGGGCTGGCATTTACGGCGATGACCGCCGACAGCGCACATCGGCGACTGCTGGCGCCTGCGGAGGCGTTGAACGTGCTCACTGTCGGTGCTTTGCACGCTGACCAGGCTCAGCCTCCAACAGTGCCCGGGCGCTATGACCTTTTCACTAATGGCGGGCTAAGCCCGCTGTCGCGCGTCGGCCACGGGTTTCGACGTGCCGTCAAGCCAGACATTTTGATGCCGGGTGGGCGGGTGCTTTACCGCGCTCGCATTAACCCAGGCGCAAGTACTAGCATTCTGGACGTCGTGACATCTGGCACGCCGCCAGGTCATCGGGTGGCGGTACCGCCGCTGCCAGGTCAGCCGCTTGGCGAGACAGCCTACACTCGAGGTACAAGCAACGCCGCGGCGCTTGCGAGTCGGGCAGTCGTACAAGCTTATGACATGATCGAGTCACTTCGCGCCGAGGACGAGGATGCGCCCGCAGCGGCGTATGACGCAGTCCTGCTCAAAGCGCTACTGGTTCATGGCGCGCAATGGGGTGACTGGCCAGACCGTCTCCTGGCCGAACGTCCGGGACTTAACGCAATCGTGAACGCCAATACAAGGCGAACGGCCCAGAAGGACTTCGTGACGCGCTGGCTGGGATATGGCCCAGTCGATGTGGAGCGCGCCATTGCCTGCACAGCCCAGCGCGCGACGCTGCTCGGTGTTGGAGAATTGGGTGCCGATGAGGCATATGTGTTTTCTGCACCTTTGCCGCCGAGCTTGGCCGGCAAGATTGTATGGCGCCGCGTGACTGTGACGCTGGCATGGATGTCGCCGATCAATTGTTCCCATCAAGGGTATCGCCGCGCCAAGCTCTGGGTAACGCCACCCCAGACCGAACTGCGAGTCAAACGAGAGAACAGCGTGCATGACAAGGCAGCGCTGCGTGGCACCGTGCAGCATGAGATTCTTGAAGGCGAAGATGCGGTTGTGTTCGTCGATGGCAGCCGATTCGAGTGTAAGGTGAATTGCGCAGCTGACGCCGGTGGCTTGACTGGCAAGATTCGTTTCGCGCTCTGTGTGTCTCTGGAAGTTGCTGTCGGGTCGGGTATCCAGGTGTATCAAGAGATCCGCGACAGAATCAAAGCTCCCGTCGTTATCCAGTCTGTAGCTGGATAAATCCGGTACGAAGAGGAATGGTAAGAGGAAACCGAATTGGTTGACTTCAAGAAGCGACTGGCGGGGAAAAAGGCCGAACGGCCTATTGATCCAATCAAGTTATATGACACACTGGACCGCGCGCACGATAAGGGCCCTTTGCGTCCTGCGCAAGTGTCTGTCCTCGAAGACTGGTTCGCAAATCGAGTTAGGGATAGAGATGTAATTGTCAAGCTACATACCGGCCAGGGGAAAACGCTGATCGGCCTGTTGATGTTGCAGGCTAGACTGAACAACGGTAAAGGTCCCGCGCTATATCTTTGCCCAGACAATTTCTTGATCGATCAGACGTGCGAGCAAGCGAGACAGTTTGGCATTGCCACCTGCCAGGCTGATCCAGAATTGCCGGATGACTTTCTGAACGGCAACAAGATTCTTATCACCTCCGTGCAGAAGCTTTTCAACGGACTCACAAAATTCGGGTTGAATCGAAAGTCCCTCTCCGTCGGCACCTTGCTGATGGACGACGCTCATGCGTGCGCCGACACGATCCGCGAAGCCTGCCGGATTCGAATTCCGAGCGACGAGCCCGCGTACGATGCGTTGAAAACGCTGTTCGCTGATGACTTAGAGCAGCAGGGACTAGGTACCTACGCCGACATCTGCAATGACAAACGCGATGCCTTGCTGCCGGTTCCCTATTGGGCTTGGATCGCACGTGAAGGCGAGGTGGCCAGAATTCTGTCAGCAAACACCGGGCGCAATTCGATCAAGTTCGCGTGGCCGCTGCTGAAGGACATTCTCGGACATTGCCAATGTGTGGTGTCGGGCGCGGCGATTGAGATTGAACCTTATATTCCACCGCTTGCCGCCTTTGGCAGCTACGCAGATGCGCCACACCGCATCTTCATGTCGGCAACTGTGACCGACGATGCTTTCCTGGTCAAAGGACTACAACTCAAGCCGGAAACCATCATTAATCCTTTGACCTATGCGAAAGAGAGCTGGTCCGGCGAGAAGATGGTGTTGCTGCCATCGCTGATTCACGAGGACTTGAGTCGCGAACGTATTGTCAGGGGCTTCGGCGCGCCCAACCCAAGACGTCGGTACGGTGTCGTTACGCTGGCACCTGCATTTGCCAGGGTCAGGGATTGGGAGTTGCATGGTGCAATCGTTGCGAACAAGGAAACAGTCGCCGACACGATTCAGGCCTTACGCAAGGGAGAGTACGACCGCGCTGTGGTACTAGTGAACCGTTACGACGGGATTGATCTTCCTGACGATACCTGCCGAATACTTATATTTGACGGCAAACCCTACTCAGAAAGCTTGATCGACTTGTACGAAGAAATTTGCCGCCCATATAGCGTTGCCACGCTCATGCGCACCGTACGTACGGTAGAGCAAGGTATGGGCCGCAGTGTTCGTGGCGAGAAAGACTACTCGGTGGTCATCATTGTCGGATCGGATATTACCCGGTTGGTGCGGGACCGCGACTCGCGCAAGTTCCTTTCGCCGCAAATGTCCAAACAGATCGAAATCGGCCTAGAAATCGCTGAGATGGCGCAGCAGGAGATTGAGGCGGGTAAAGAACCAATTGGTGCTTTCAATGCCCTTGTCCGCCAGTGCCTTGGTCGTGACGAAGGTTGGAAGGCGTTTTACGTGGAGCAGATGGCCAAGGTCAAACCGGCCGGCGCCAACGAGCGCATCCTTCGGGCCTATGCAGCAGAGCTGAGGGCAGAACAGGCCCATCGCAACGGCGACTATAGTAGTGCTGTGGAGGCTCTGCAAAGTCTCCTCGACCAAAAGATGGTTGATAGCGAGGACAAGGGCTGGTATTTGCAGGAGATGGCCCGCTACCAGTATCGCTCTAACCGTCCGGAGTCTCAGCGGCTTCAAGTTGCTGCTCACACGGCCAATCGGCTGTTATTGAAGCCGTCCCATGGCGTGACGGTTGCCAAGCTGACAATGGTCAGCCAAGGGCGGGTGGAGCGAATCGCCAGTTGGATGCGTCAGTTCGAGAACTATGCGCAGCTCGAAGTTGCGCTTTCCGACATCCTAGGTCGCTTGGTTTTCGGAACCAAAGCCGACAAGTTCGAACAGGCGCTTGATGAGATCAGTCGCGCAATCGGCTTTGCCGGGGAAAGACCCGACAAAGAGTGGAAGGAAGGCCCCGATAATCTGTGGGCATTGGACGATACGCAGTACATCCTGTGGGAGTGCAAGAGCGAGGTCGAAGTCAATCGAGCCGAAATAAACAAGCGCGAGGCTGAGCAGATGAATCGCTCAAGCGCGTGGTTTGAAAAGCACTACCTTGGGATGAAGGTTAAGAGGATTATCGTTCACCCGACAAACGCAGAAGCTAGTGCGGCGTCGTTTACACACGAAGTGGACGCAATGCGGGAGGCTGAGCTAAAGAAGTTAGTGAAGGGACTGCGTGAGTTCTTCAAGTCTTTTGAGTCACTGAACTTCAAGGATTTGTCGATGGCTCACATCCAGAAACTGGTCGACTCGCACGGCTTGTCAGTGCCGTCCCTATTGACTGACTACAGCAAGAAACTGAAAAGACTCAAGTAGCGATTGTCGAGGAGCGGCGTGCCATCGCCAGCAGGAGCAGCGGCCCGCCCTACGACGACTCCTTAGCCTCGTTGATTGAAGCCATGATCACCCCTGATCCTCAGGACACGTTTAGGCGCGCGGCTGGCCCCGTCTGACCCAATCCGACGCGTTTAGGCGGGTCTTGGACTCATCAGGGGTCATGGTGAGCGTCTAAGTATGGCCAATGTAATACCACAGGTGGTACGTGCTATACGGGTCTGAGATAAGTGGAGGCCGCGGGGGGCTAGGGGCCCCGTGCCCGGCCGAGTCTCACATTGAGACTGAACCGCGTTGTGTCACTAGCGGTTCGACCCGTCGCGCCGGTCTGGCCCGGTAAGAGTGCGAACCAGCATCACTGACATTTTGTCAGTGAACGGCATTGTGTTACTAGCCGATCTGCACTTTCCCCCGGCTTGCCACGCCAGCGATGCGCGCCCCCGCTGGCGGTGCTCGCACAGCTGCGCGCCGGCAGCGGGCGCGCGATTCAGCGAACGACAAAGGCTTCTGGATTCCCGCTTTCGCGGGAATGACGTCTAAACCGCAGGGGCATCTTTGGGGACAACCTCAATATTCAAACTGCGTGGATCAAGCATTCGCGCGCCCCTCCAAAGGTTGTTCGATCCTCTTCGTCCCACCAGATTCCAAAAGCCGGGTATGGACCAAATGCCTGATTAGGCTATAATGGTCGAAACGATATCGACCGAGGTTCGCCATGGGCACACTGACATTCCGCAACAAGCTGGGCGAACTGGTCGACATCCAGTCCGTGCCCGCCACTCGGCTCAAGAATGAGTTCGCGAGCGTTCTCGACCAGGCCGTGCGCGGTGGGCCGGTCGCA
>Ga0209514_10007023_pt1 | contig 13475 bp, 7 predicted proteins | sample Subgrocontami58m_FD_187452 | JGI IMG/M metagenome (GOLD analysis project Ga0209514, IMG submission 187452) | Subsurface groundwater microbial communities from S. Glens Falls, New York, USA - GMW37 contaminated, 5.8 m (SPAdes) (version 3) | ecosystem: Environmental > Aquatic > Deep subsurface >...
TTTGTTGCTGGCGCTGGCCGCGCAGCCCGAGGTGCTCCTGCTGGATGAACCAGCCGCAGGGCTCGACCCAATTGCGCGGCGGTCGATCATGGAGAGCCTCGTCGATGCGCTGACCCGTGGACGGGGGTGCACAGTGCTCCTGAGCACACACCTGATCACCGACCTGGAGCGAGTGGCTGATCATATAGGGATCATGGACCGGGGGCGGATCACGGCTTCGGCCCGGCTGGACGACTTGCTGCAAACCACGCAACGGGTCCAGGTGGTGTTCGACGAACCCACGCCTCCGCCCGGGTTTGCGGTGCCTGGCGCGCTCCGAACCCAGGCCTCCGGGCCGGTGGTTACCGCCATCGTCCACCTGGCGAGTGAAACACAACTCGAGCCTCTGCTCGCGATGCCGGGGGTCCGCGTAAACATTTTTCCGCTCAGCCTCGAGGAGATTTTTATCGAGTTGTTTGGGCGGCGTGAAGACGAAACGGTGCAGGGAAACGATGGCAGCGCGACGCCAGCCATCGCCGAGGCACAGGTCTCGGGGTGGCGGCGCTCTGAAGGATGAAAAAATGAAAGGCGATTATATGAAAACGCGAACATGTTCTTGGCAGATCGGTTTGCTCGCCCTCGGGATGGCCGTCGGCCTCCTCAGCGCGGGTACGGGTGCGGCAGGCGAATGGGTCCCGGTGGCGATGGGCTGGGTGGGCGACCAACTGCGGTTCGAGTTCAACTCCGACGCGGGCAGGACCGCTCTTCGGTACTCCGGCCCCGTTCCTGACCCTGCGCATCGCATCGTCGCAACCCTCTCTTCGCAGCAGGCGGACCAAACGGTCACCTGCGAGTTTGAGTTGCAGTACAACAGCGCCGCCGCAGTTCCCGCCGTGGTGATCGAGACATCGGGGAGCGTCGATCTTGGGGCGCTTGCGCCGGGCGCCTACACTTTTGTAGCCAACAGCGGTGGAGTCTCTTTCAAGAAGGTGGCTTTCACGGTGCCCGAGAGTGCCACCCCCTTGGCGGATTTGGCGCAACCCCGCATTTCATCCGTGAAGACGGACGGAGCGGAGATTGTGGTCGAGGTGGTGGTTCCGGCAAACGTCCGGAAGCTCACGCTTGAATCGCGCACACGCCTGGGCGCCGGCGCTTGGACGCCGCGGGCGGTCTGGCGGTATGCCGGCCAGGATGGCTCCGTGTCATTCCGGTTGGCGCGGTCTGAGAAACTCGAAGTGCTCCGCGTCCGAGCCGATGCCCAGGATGCGCTGCCCGCCAGCTTCTATCAGGGAACCAACCAGTTTAACGGCCAGACCTCGGCATCAGGCCCCACTCAACCTCCCGTCACCTCCGTGGAGGCTGGCCCGGGCGCGAATGACGCCAAAAGCGGCGGGACCGGCCAAACACGCACGGTAGTCGAGTCGGACATCTGGAAACTGGAGGGCGACATGCTCTACTTTTTTAACCAGTACCGCGGTTTGCAGGTCATCAACTTGAGTGTGCCGGACAAGCCGGTGGTACGCGGCACGCTGGAACTGCCGGCGGCGGGCGAGCAGATGTACTTGTTGGACGCCACGCACGTAGTGCTCCTGGCGGGCAATGGATGCGGCAACTGGGGCGATAACAGCCAGGTGCTGGTGGTGGACGTCTCGGCGGACCAGCCGCGAACAGTCGCAAGCGTGCCTGTGGAAGGGTACATCCAGGAAAGCCGGCTGGTGGGTAGCGCCCTTTACGTAGCGTCGCAGACCTATCACAAGTTCACAGTCCAGACAAGCCCCGGAAAGCCCGACAGCGGCGTGACCGAGCAATGGGAGTGGGGCACGGTGGTTTCCTCCTTCGACCTCGCGAAGCCCGAGACCCCGGTGGCTCAGAAGACACTCTGGTACCCCGGGTACGGAAACGTGATCATGGCGACAGACCAATACCTGTTCACCGCCACCCAGGGCACGAGCGATTGGTGGCGCTCGATAGTTCATGTAGTAGATATCAATTCGCCCGACGGAGTGATGGTGCCCATGTCGGAGATTGACCCAGGCGGACGTGTGGCGGACAAGTTCAAGATGAACGTCGAGGGGGACGTGTTCACGGTGATCTGCGAGGTCCGCGACTGGAGCGGAACAGGCCGGCAGGTGAGTGTGCTCCAGACCTACTCGATCACAGACCCTTCCAGGCCGGTAGGGCTCGGGAAGCTGGAGGTGGGGCATGGGGAAGGGCTCTACGCCACCCGCTTTGACGGGGATAGGGTCTATATCGTGACGTTCCTTCGAGTGGACCCGCTCTGGGTGGTCGATTTGAAGGACCCATCAGCCCCGAAGATCTCGGGTGAGTTGAAGGTGCCCGGATGGTCCACCTATATTCAGCCCATGGGCGACCGCTTGGTGGCCGTGGGAATTGACAACTCGAACAGTTGGAAGGTGGCAGTGTCTCTTTTCGACGTGCGTGATCCGGCCAAGCCTGGGCTGCTGAGCAAAATCCCATTGGGCGAGAATTACTCGTGGAGCGAGGCCAACTACGACGAAAAAGCCCTCACGGTGCTGCCGGACTCTGGACTAATCCTGGTACCCTACCAGGGTTGGTCGTCCAACGGATACGCCTCGCGCGTTCAGTTGATCGATCTGAGCCCTGATACGCTGAGCCAACGCGGAGTGATCGAACACGAGTTCCAGCCGCGGCGCGCCACGATGCATTCCGAGCGGATCATCTCGATCTCGGGCAGGGAGTTGCTGACGGTCAACGCCGCGGATCGCGACCATCCGATTGTCACCGCTCAGACCGACCTGACCTGGCCGGTGAGCCAGGTCCTTGTGAGCGGCGATTACCTGGTGGAAGTCTCCAACGGCGAGAGCTGGACAGGGCAGAGCAGCCCAAGCCTTCGCGTGGTTCTCGCCTCCACCCCAAACGGTGTGCTGAACCACCTAACACTCGCCAACTCCGCCCCGGTGGTTGCGGCATGCATCCGGGACGGACACCTTTACGTCACCCAGTTGGACACCACCTACGTTCCGATCTTGAAGGCACCCCCCGAAAATGGCGCCTCTGGGTCCGAAAACACCAACGCCCCAAACCTCTTCCTCTCGATCTATGACGCCTCGGCCCTGCCCGAACTGAGCCTCATCGGGCAAACCTCCGCTGTCACCAGCAGCCCAGGATGGGGCGCTGGCGCAGACCTGCTGTGGGTCAAGCCGGGAACGCTGGTCATGTCCGTGAGTGGAGGCGGATTGTGGTGGGGGCGCGGAATGCTTACGGATGGTTTGGTTGCTGGAGGCCCCATAAGATGGTGGTGGGGCGGCGGCGGCGGGCACCTGGTCGCGTTGGACGTGCGTGACCCCGCCCATCCGGCGGTTGTGTCGGATACGATTCTCGATTCTCAGAACGCATGGTGGGGCTACAGCAAAACCTTGGTGGACAATGGTCTCGCTTACCTCAGCCACCAGGCATCCGAGTTTCTCCCGGGTGTGCTTCTGCCCGGCCAAAAAGCACCTGAGCCGGTCATCACCAAGAATCCGGATGGCACAATAACGACCAACCAACCACCCATCGGTATCTGGGTAACGCGGTATTACTTGGAGGTGGTGGACTTCGCCGATCCCGCCGTGCCCACTGTGCGCAAGCCCGTGAACATCCCTGGTCAAATCCAGTCCGTGGGCCGTGGAGGAGCGATCCTCTACACCCTGGGACCTCACTGGGATGCTAACGGGAACACCGATTGGGCGGATTATCTGGACGCGTGCGCCTACGATGGCGTCGCCGCCACCTTGGTGGCCTCGCTCAGCCTGCCCACGACCTGGCCGCGCGCGACGTTGGTCGCCAACGACACCGCCTACGTCGCCAAAGTGGAAAACGGCAACCAATTGGAGGCCTGGGTGCTCGCGGACGCCAAGCAATTCACGAAAATCGGGTCCAGGACACTCGCCCTTCCGGCGCAAAACCTGGTCCGTATCAACTCCATCCTGGCGGCGCAGAGCGATCGCACCATCGAGCTTTATGAAGCATCCAACCCCACGGACCTCACGCCCCTGGGGGTGGGCACACTACCTGGATGCGTCTGGCCCGACCTCCTCCACGCGGACGGCTCACCCTCGCAGGGTCTTTGGGTTCCCGCCTCGGATTACGGCGTGTTCCACGTCCCGGATCGCAAATAGCCTCGAACCCGTTTTCTTACATGGTTTGTTTGGGTTATGCTGGGGTGGCGGCGGTGCCAGCCGCCGCCATCCCCATTGATCCGATGCGCACCGTCCGCTCTCCAGGCATCGGTGGACTTGCGTTGCGAGGCAGGGTCTGCGATGCCCCGCGTCTCCGCGTGGCGTTCACGCTGGTGGAACTCCTCACGGTCATCGCCATCATTGCCGTGCTGGCCACGCTCCTGCTGACAGCCCTTGGTTCCACGCAAAAACGCTCCCGGCAGGCACGCTGCACGTCCAACCTCCACCAGGTCAGCCTCGCGCTCCAAATGTACATGGACGACTTTGATCGGCGTCCTGCCCAGCTTCCCGCTCTGGCGCGCACCCGGTATCTTCCAAGCCGTGAGATGATGCTCTGCCCGGAGGACAAAACGGGCAACTGGGGGGAGCTCTCCACAACGTCGATCGCCCCCCTGCTCCCCACCACGCCTGAAGGGCTGGGTGGAACTGGAGCAACCGGGCCGGCCAACCTCGTGGCGGATAACGACTGGATGCCGTACTCTTATACCCATCCCCTGAGCTGGGACGATGCCGCGTGGAACCTGCTCCTCAAAGCGGGCAGCCTCGCAGGCGTTGCCTCATGCCAGGTCCATGGCCTGGGCCGCCCCAACCTCCCCACGCCCTCGGTGTATGACTTCGAGGGGTTGGTGCTGCGCGCGCAGCGGGACGGGGCCATCGTCCGCAGGAAGGTTTTCTGGACCAGGGCAACGGCCACAACCGTAGCCCCTTCAAAAAACAATGACACCACAGTGAATAACGCAGCAGCCGGATCGGAATCCAATTTCTTTGGTACCAGCTATCCGTGGCCGCTGTTCACGGATGAGCCGTCGCCTTAGCCCGTGGACGCCATCCGGTCAAACCTCGTGCAAACCAAAACCGAAGCCGGCTTGGGCGACTCCACCATCATCCCGCTGCAAGACCCCGGCGTCGCCACGGGCACCACGGCTCGCTCGCCGCTGCGCGCGTGGCGAGCCCTCCTCTGGTGCGAGTGGTTTGCTCATGGCAAGCTGCTCCTGCTCTTCCTCGTCGCCTGGCTCCTGCTGGTGTGGCTGCTCCCGTTCTTCGCTCACCCCGGCTGGGTGCTTCTCTTCGGCGGCGTGTATGCGCTGGTGGCCGGGCCCGCGTACGGCGGGGGCGATGTGGTGGAGGGCTGCGAGGAGTTCACCTTCGGTCTGCCGGCCACGCGCACGGAGCGGTATTTGGCCAGGCTGCTGATCGGATTGGGGAGTCTGCTCACCTTCACCGCAATGGACCTGCTGGCCCTGGGCTTGGACCTTTCCCAAGCGCTGGCCCGTCTCTACGTCGATACAGGACTCATTGAACCGTTGCAGGTGGCGCGACCCGGGTTGCTCTATGGCCTGGTGCTGGCATTCCCATTCGCCGTCTTCTCCCTCTCGTTCGCTTTTGCGGCCACCACACACTCGCGGGCTCTGGTTTTCACTGCCTGGTTCTGGGCCACCTTGGCCGTTCTCATCGCCCTGCGAGCCTCGCTCCAATATGAGAACCTTCTGTGGAACAAGATGAACGGCGTGCTCGCCAGCCCGGCGCTCATTCTCCTTGGCGTTGCCGCGCTTGGTTGGGGAGGCTTCATCTGCCGCCGAAAGGAGGTGGGCGCGCCCGTGACGCCTCTCCAGTTGCCCGGACGCTGGTGGGCTTGGACCCTGTTGTTCCTCCTAGGCTCGGCCCTGGCCATGTTCCTCATCCTGTGGCTGATACGACAAGCGCCAGTCTTTTTCAGCTAGCTCACGCGACCGGGCCGAAATCAGCGACAAAATGCAGAAACTGCCCTTGCCTTTGGCGGGCAGCGGCGTAAAGTAATAGCTACGCGGGAAAAGCAATTCTCTTTTCTCCGCGATAGCGTCGAACCAAAGTCCTGTCACTCGAAAGAACGACAACAATGAATATCAAACATACCTTTCTTAGAATCGCGCGCACAGTAATGGCTTTGACTGCCGCCGCGTTGTTACCCTGGACCGTTGCGACCCAAGGGCAAGATACAGAGATCACGAAGGAGCACCCGCGGGTCAAGAAGGTCATATCCGTCCAAGAAGAACTGACGCCGGGCCTGATGGCGCAGCCCGAGATCCTGGGGACTGCGGTCGGGCAGGACGATGACGGCGAGATCACATTGGTGGTCTTCGTGAACACGGAAATCAGCAACCATGGCGAAGTCGTGCGCGCGTTGCCTCGTAGCTTCAATGGGGTGCGCGTTTCGGCCCAACTGACGGATCGTTTCCGTGCCTTGGGCAAGCCCAGCGGCGGAGGAGCGAAAGTGTCGCATAAGGCGAAACAGACGCCCCCGATCCAACTCGGCACTTCCGGCGGTTGGGGCAATGACCTTGCAAACGGCTATTGCTGCGGCGGCACGCTTGGGTCGCTGATCAAAGTCGGCACCGTTCAGTACATCCTCAGCAACTATCATGTCTTTGAATCCGACATCGTCCCTGGCGGCAACGGGAGAGTAGCTGCCACCGGCGATAGCATCATCCAGCCGGGCCTCATTGACGTAAACTGCACCGCCGGGAACGCCCAGAGCGTCGCCACCCTGTTCCAGGTAAGTTCCCTTCCCAACAACAACGTGGACTGTTCCGTGGCTCAAGTCATTTCGGGCATGGTGAGCACCACGGGCACAATCTTGGAGATTGGCACCATCTCCGCCACCACGGTAACAGCCGCTGTCAACCAAGCCGTTAAGAAGAGCGGGCGCACGTCGGGGCTGACGCGGAGCAAGGTCATCGGCCTCAACGCCACCATCAGCGTCGCCTACGAAAACGAATGCGCCGGCGGAGCTGCCTTTACCAAGACGTTTACCGGGCAGATTGTCATCAGCAACCGAGGAAGCTCATTCCTCACCGGCGGCGACTCTGGCTCACTCATGGTCCAGGATGTGACAACCAATCCCATGGCCGTCGGTCTTCTCTACGCCGGCAGCAGCACGAGCGCGATTGCCAACCCAATCGATGAGGTGCTGGCTTTCCTCGGACCTAAACTGGGTGGGGCAGCCACGATGGTTGGCAATTAGCACCATTGCAGTATTTCCTCTTGGCACACCCACCCGCGCACTCGTGGGTGGGTGTTTTGGTTTCACTCGGGAGCAGGAATTCGGCGAACATGAAGAAGTGGTGTCACTTTCGCTTCCAGTTGCCTGCCGTCCACCTCGGCCTGCTGTGTCTGATGGTGCTGGCCGGCTGCCAAAGACCCATGAACTCAGCAAACTCGTCGGACACACGCCGCGATATCAACATGGTTCTGCGAGACCATGACAGTCAGTTGATGGCCATTCCAGGCGTGGTCGGCGTCTATGTCGGACTGCTCAAGGATGGAAAGACGCCCTGCCTCAAGGTGATGGCGGCCCGGAAGACGCCGCAACTGGAGCGCCAAGTACCCAACTCGCTCGAAGGTTATCCTGTGTTGGTGGAGGAGACAGGTGTCATCCGTCCCATGCGGCAGCCATGATCTGGCAAGCGCCGCCAGCCTCATCGCTGCCCGTAATCGTATTCGGAAGCTCCGACGTCGTAGTACGTGCCTTGGGGAGTCGGCACGCCAAAGGCGTCTTGCGGCCCCATGCCGCGCAGGGCATCGGTGACCACCCGACCGCGGTTAATCGCGGGCGAAAGGGCCTGCAGTTTGTAGGCAACCGGCCCGCCCCCCAGTGGGCCGGCCACAAGCGGGTCAGCATTCATGCCGGATCGATCAAACCCCTTCGCGCGCCAGGCGGACAACGTGGTAATGGGCTTTGTCCCCCATTGGAACCGCAGCCCGCCTTCCATCCGCCACCAAATGTTGTTATCGAAGGTGAAGATTCCCGTCCCGTCTGTCCAGAGGTTGTTGTTGATCGCGGCGGTACTGGTCTTCTTGGTGATGAAGATGTTGTTGTAAATGCGCAGGTCCGGCTTGCCTGACTTGCCCCAGACCGACGTCGTCAACGGCGCCCCTTCGCCTTGAAACATCGTGGAGCCGGCCAGCCGGTCGGCTTCGTAGTAAATCGTATTGTTGTAAATCGCCCCGGAAACGCCGCCAAACACGGTGATACCGCCGGAGAGTTTCTTGCCGTCACGTTCTCCCACGTTATAACGCATTTGGACGTTGTGCGAAACGCCGCGCGAGTAGCCGAAGCCCACCGGCCAGGAGTCCAACAGGAAACCCTCTCCTTGATTGTCGTGGGACCAATTGTATTGGATCATCCCGTTTTCCGTGCCCAGGTCCAGGTCAAAGCCACCGCCATCACGCGCCTTGGCGGTGTTGAGCGGGGTCATGTTGTAACACGACTCGTTGAACTGAATCGTCGTGTTCTCGGAATCCCAGGTCCAGCAACCGATGCGGGCGTTGCGGATGCGCCCATTGAATTCGCACAGGTTGCCATCAAGCAATCCGTTGCGGACCGGCCCCACCACCACCCCATCGCCGCCGTTGTTGTGGAGATGCGAATTCAGCACCCAAATGTTGCTCGCGGCGTAAATCCGCGTCTTGTAATAGGTGCACGTGACTTCGATGCCTGCCTTGTGATGGTTGTACGACTCGACCCCCGAAATCACCAGATTGTCCAGCGTCCCAAACCTTCCCGAATCAAACTGATAGTATCCTCCGCTGGCATAGATGCCGGTCCAGCTCCCATCGTGCACGACCAGGTTTTCGAGCAGGACGTTCCGCACCGTGGAGCCCTCGCCGCCATTCGGATCATTCGCCGGACTCAACCCGAGCACATGCACCACCGCGCGCATGTACTCGTCGGAAAACTGGTCAGCATCCTTCCCTTTCTCGTTGCCTGGATCGAGGTTCTGCGGCGTCTGTCCGTGCTGCGTCAGTTCGAGATTGCGCACAATCCAGTTCTGCACGTTCAACAACAGCACCGCTGGCTCATGCGGCCCCACCGCATCGATGAGCGGCAGGGGATCACCGGCCTCGCCGTAGTCCGCCAGCACGATAGGTGCATCGACAGTGCCATTTCCGTTCGCCTTGAAGCCTGCCCCTTGCCAGGAGCAGCCTCGTCGCAGCAAGATGCTATCGCCTGGACCGTAGGCCTGTTGATTTGCACGCGCGATGCTCTGCCACGCGTCCAAGGGATCAAGCCCGCTGTTTCCATCGCTGCCGCCAGAGGCATCGACGTAGTAGGTCACCGCCAGCGCCGAGGTCGCCAAACCGAGCCCAAGCACCAAGGCAAACGACACGGTCGGGAGTGCTTTCACCGGGAACCGTTGCGGATTGTTTTTCGTGATTTTCATTTCGGGTTGCTCCTGTCGTTGCCGATTGTTGTCGCGAACGACCATGCGCGTTTTTCTGGATGCCGCATATTGTTATTACGACTGTCGGCCTTGTCGCCGAAACAGCGCCAACCGCCAGGTTGGCATCCGCATCGACACAACCCTTTTCGGCCGCCATACCCACGTTACAACTCAACTGACCCGCATTCCGTCTAACCCACCGCGCGGCTGACCCACGTCTGCCGTTGAGCGTCCCTCTAGCGCCCCAAGAGACTCCGTCACATCCGCACGGCATTCAAAGGGTGGTGAACATCCTTCGGACGCCCCAGCTCACCCAGTCAGTGACTGCTTGCGGACATGCCAGTCATGTAACCCCAATCGGCACCCTGCATCCGCGTCGCAAGCCCGTCTATACCAATTTGGGACATTCGTAGTCACTTTTGGGACATGGAAGTATTCAGGATTGTGGCGTAGGCGCGGGAGTGGTGGCGGTGGTGGGACTTAAACCCACCCGTGACGATTCACTAATAGGGTATGAAAGTGCATCAAAAACTGCGAGCCAGCACCGGCGGCATCGAGTCGCCACGATTAAGCCCGGGCGCCGACCGTTCAGTGTGCTGGCCGCTCAGGGCGAGCGGCTTATCTTACTTTACGGCTGCGGCAACATGTACTTAGGCGCGGTATTGTTGTTCCAGATGTCGCGGAATATGAGCCATTTGCCATTCTCCTGCCGTTTGTAGATCAGGATCCCCTTGCAATCCCAGAAGATCGTGGGCTGCCCCGCTTCGTAGGGAGTGTCGATCGCCGTATCTATCCCCTCGTCGAAGCCATATTCGTCCATCACGAAATTCGCCAGCGGGACCTTGGTCCAGCGGGTCTTGTAGGCCTTGAAGTAGTCGTTCACCCACTTCCGGATGTTTTCCCGCCCAGAAACGATGGGGCCGTCCGGCTGCAGGATCATCGCGTCCTTGTCGTACATGGCCATGACGGTATCGGTGTTGTTTGAGTTAATCGCGGCTTCGTAGGCTTTGTGCGCCTCCAGGAGGCCGGGGTCCAATTTCGGCTTCTTCAGTCGTGCTGCTGGTTTCGTGCTCATAACTTAAGATTTTGTAATAGAATACATAAGGTGACATGCGATGCTGGCAGGAATCCATTCTGCCGTCAACCCTTGCGCGCGGTTTTTCATGAAAGCGACGGCGCCCCCGCGGGTGCCGCACAGCCTGTCATGAGGAGAGGCTTTCGAGCAGCACCCTGGCTTCAATCAGGTCCTTGGTGTCGGCGCCTTCGCTGAACCACCCGTAAATGGGCGAAAGCAGGTCGCGCGCGGCGGCGCGCTGTCCGCGTCTCACCATGAGCGAGGCCAGCGTCGTGGCGCCGCGCAACTCCCATGACTTCGCGTGCTGTTGGCGCGCGCACCCGATCGAGGCGCGCAGTTGCGTCTCCGCCTCGTCGTCCCGGCCTTGGCGCATCAATATCCAACCCTTGAGTCGCAGGACTTCAGCCAACCAGAGGCGCTCTTGTCCTGCCGGACGCTCGATCTGCTCCAGGCACTCATCGATGAGCTTGAGGGCGCTGCCCGGATCGCCCTCGAGCGCCACCGCCTCCGCCAAGGCTGATTTCAGGAATGGAACGCGGACATTGCCATCGGTTTTGGTCCAGCGCTCGATCCCCAGCCGCAGCAAGGAAATCGCCTCGCGCGGGCGCCCGTTCTGGAGTTCAGCCAAGCCCCGGGCCTGAGGCACCGAGACTTCATAGATAAACGCGAGGCCCTGCTCGCGGGCCAGGCGGTCCGCCTCGCCGACTCGCTCGAGAAAGCGCTCCGGCTCGTGTCTGTAGGCGAAGACGTAGGCGCTGAACGTCAAGGCCCACACGAGGTTAAAGGCGTGGCCATCCGCCTGCGCGTGAGCCCGGGTCTCGTCACTCAGCCGCGCCGCCCGCTCGGGAAAGCCCAGCATCCAGATCAATTGGCAGGCATAGACCTCTACGAAGGTGCGCAAATCATGCCCCGTCAACTGAATCCACCGCTCGGCGCGCTGCGGGTCGTACAGCGCGAGAGCCCGGTCAGCCTGCTCGCGGGACTCGAGTAACTGGCCGCTCAGGAAGTATTGGACCATGGCGGTAGCATGCCCGAACATCCGCAGATCGATGTCGCCGCCCTCAGCCAGGAGGCGCTGAACCCATTGCAGCGAGTCAGCAATGCGGCCCTGGGTGATGGTACTGCTCCACATCCACCATATCGCCAGAAGCAGGCTCTGAGCATCGCCCTGGCTCTCCGCAAGCCGAAGGATCGCGGCCGCGTTGACAACGACCTCGGGTGCAGCCCATCCGCGCAACCCGGTCCACGCGGCGTTGAGTGGTTCGCGGATCGTCCGTTCGAGGCTGTCGCGCTCCGCGGAGGGCGAGAGTTGTTCGATCAACACCAATGCCTTCTGGAAATGGGCGACGGCTTCCTTCAGCGCCACTCGCCCCACCGCAAGGGTGCCGGCTTTTCGCCACAGCGGGATCGCCTCAGCGAGGTGACCCGCTTGAGTGTGGTGATGCGCGAGCCACTCTGGCGCCTTGGACACGCGATCGACGAAGTCGTTCTCCAGCACCTGCGCAATCCTCGCGTGCAATTCGCTGCGCCTGCTCTTGAGCAACGATTCGTAGGCTGCGTCCTGAACCAGTGCATGCCTGAACACGTAGGTGGCATCGGGCGGCGAGCCGCGTCGTGTGGCGAGTCCGGAGGAGACCAGGATCTCTAGCGAAGTCTCGAGTGGCTCGACGCGCAGCGTCAGGATGCGTTCGAGCAACTCATAGGAGAACTCTCGCCCGATGCACGCCCCGATCTGTGCCAGCTCCTTGACCGGGCCAAGCCGATCCAAGCGCGCCATCAGCAAATCGCGAAGCGAGTCTGGGATCGACAGGGCTGCCAGTGGACCCAGCAGCACATACTGGTCGCCCTGCTCGCGCAGTTGTCCCGACTCGATCACCGATCTGGTCAGCTCTTCGACGAATAGCGGCACGCCATCGGTGCGCGAAAGAATCTCGTCCAGCACCTCCGGCGGCAGCGCTTTGCCCTCAGTCACCGAGTCAACGAGTTGGGCGCCATGATTCCGTCCGAGTCGGTTGAGCGTGAGGGTGGTCATGCCCGGTTGCCCAACCCAGGGCGGGCGAAACGTCATCACCAGAAGGACCGGAAGCACGCAGGCTCTTGGAACCAGAAGCTCGAGCAATTCCTGGCTGGTGGGGTCAATCCAGTGAACGTCCTCGACCACAATCAGGACGGGTGCCTGACGGGCCAGCGCTTCGACTCGACCGACCAAGGCCTCGAGCGTCTTCTCCTTCTGCTTCTGCGGCGACAATTGCGGTGGTTGGTAGCGCTCGGTGGGCAGCGAGAGCAACGCAGCAAGCAGCGGCGCGGACTCGGCAACCTGTGCCGCGCTGCCGACGAGCGCGGCTTCCAGTTTCTCCATTCGCCGTGCGGGAGCGTCGTCACTGGCAAAACCCGCCGAAAGCTCAAACTGCTCGATGAAGGGGTGCAGTGGCGAGTTGAGGTGATATGGCGAGCACTGGAAAAGAAGTGCGGTGTGCGGCTCGGTGATGCTTTCGCACAGTCCCTGGGTGAGGCGCGACTTGCCGATGCCAGGCTGTCCGCTGATCAGTACCACTTGCCCCTCGCCTTTGCGCGCCTGCTGCCAGCGCTGTCCCAGCAGCGTAGTCTCTTCATCGCGGCCGACCAGCGGCGCCAGATCCACACCGGCGTGGGCTGCCTTGAAGCGCCCCTCGGTTCGTCGCGCTGCCTCCACCCGCCACAGCCGCACAGGTTGCGCGAGCCCCTTTAGCGGGTGCGCCCCAAGGTCAGTCAGGGAAAATGCCGCGCCCAAGAGCCGCCGCGTGGCGGGCGCGATGACGATTTCGCCAGGGCCGGCCAACGCCTGAAGCCGTGCGGCCAGGTTGGGTGTCTCTCCCACTGCCAGGCGCGCCTCCGCATTGCCATCTCGCGAAGCTTCGCCAACCACGACGAAGCCTGTGGCGAGGCCAATCCGGGCCGCGAGGGGCTTTGCGGCGCGGATCGCCTTGACGGCCTGAACCATTTCCAGCGCCGAGCGCACGCTGCGCTCGGCGGCGTCCT
>Ga0209514_10007027_pt1 | contig 13467 bp, 10 predicted proteins | sample Subgrocontami58m_FD_187452 | JGI IMG/M metagenome (GOLD analysis project Ga0209514, IMG submission 187452) | Subsurface groundwater microbial communities from S. Glens Falls, New York, USA - GMW37 contaminated, 5.8 m (SPAdes) (version 3) | ecosystem: Environmental > Aquatic > Deep subsurface >...
CCTGTAACAAATCTGATAATAGCTGGTATTCTTCTGCTTTTGATTCAGACATTCGGGAATAATCCTATTTTTTCTTACGGAATGAGCATTAATACTTGGCTTGCCTTGTTTAATATGATTCCATTCCTGAATTTCGACGGGCAGAAGATATGGGCATGGAACAAAACTGCGTATTTCCTGATATTGATTGCAGGAGCAGGGTTTATGGTTATGTCCATGATTAATTAAGTGATTTGTCAAAAATGAGCCAGCATCAAACAAGATGTCCATATTGCAAGAGAGTGCTTTTCCCTTATGAGAGACACTGCTGGTTTTGCGAGCAGGACATCTCCAAGACACGGGATGAAGCAGATAAGCCGAGATGTTTTATTGCGACTGCTGTATTTGGCGGAAAGTCTTATGAGGTTTTTGCGCTGAGGAGATTTAGAGACGAGAAACTGCAAGGAAATGTTTTTGGCAGAATGTTCATTTCATTCTATTATATTATCAGCCCTCGGATTGCAAGGTTTGTAGAAAAAAGAAAATTTCTGAAGAAGGTTTTCAGGAAAGGATTGAGATGGATAATTAGATTGCTGAGATTGTGAGGTCTATACTCACTCGCAGACAAAAATAATTATACAATAGAAATAGTGTTTATATCATTCATTTTTTAAGACTGTTCAACGAGGGCTTTGGTTCGTCTTTAGTGTATAGTAGTAACATTTAAATATACTTTTATTTTTCATGAAAGATGACAAGTTCAGACGGCAACACATTTGTACAATATTGGAACAGGAAAAAATCCTTTTTTAATGATACAGAAAGAATAGTTCGCCTTAGAGATTATATTGTTAAGAGAAAAGAAAGAGCAAAGGATGATGAACATAGAAAAACTTACTCCAAACTTGAGCGTTTATTAACCAAAGCAGGTAGTTCTTCTTGGAAAGCTCCATCAGACTACAAGTATCATGTATTGCGAGACTTCTATTTAAACTCTAATGCAGAACAGCCAAGATTTTCTGCAGAATTTATTATTGTGAACCACAATCCAATAAACAAAGGCTCTTTAGAAAGGATTTTGTTCTTAGATTCCCGTCATAGCCAAGATAAAACAAACCACATTGTTGAGAGACAACCGAGTGTGTTGGGCTATTCATTAAACAGAACCAGAGGGATTTATGAGTTTTTAGATTCGCGGCATAGTCAAGACAAAGCAAACCACATTGTTGAGAGACAACCGAGTGTGTTGGGCTATTCATTAAACAGAACCAGAGGGATTTATGAGTTTTTAGATTCGCGGCATGACCAAGACAAATCTAATCACATTGTTGAGACACTGCCGAATGTGTTGGGCTATTCATTAAACAGAACCAGAGGGATTTATGAGTTTTTAGATTCGCGGCATAGTCAAGATAAAACAAACCACATTGTTGAGAGACAACCGGGTGTGTTGGGCTATTCATTAGAAAGAACCAGAGGGATTTATAGCTTTTTAGATTCGCGGCATAGTCAAGACAAATCTAATCACATTGTTGAGACACTGCCGAGTGTGTTGGGATGTTCATTAGAAAGAACCAGAGGAATTTATGAGTTTTTAGATTCACGGCATGACCAAGACAAATCTAATTATATTGTTGAGAGACAACCTAATGTGCTGAGCTATTCATTAAACAGAACAAGAGGGATTTATAGCTTTTTAGATTCGCGGCATGACCAAGATAAAACAAACCACATTGTTGAGAGACAACCGAGTGTGCTGAGCTATTCATTAGATAGAACCAGAGGAATTTATGAGTTCTTAGATTCAAGGCATGACCAAGACAAATCTAATTATATTGTTGAGAGACAACCGAGTGTGCTGAGCTGTTCATTAGAAAGAACCAGAGGGATTTATGACTTCTTAGATTCCAGTCATAGCCAAGACAAAGTAAACCACATTGTTGAGACACTGCCGAGTGTGCTGAGATGTTCATTAGATAGAACCAAAGCGATATATGATGCTATGGACGAAAAAACTAAGAATAAAGCTTCAGAATATATTGAAGACTTCCCACACACCCTTTATTTTTCACCTTCTACTATAAGAGAACATTCATTAATGGAAATTTTAGATGCAGTGAGAGAATTAGAGGAGAGAGGGGATAGGAATACAATCTCAATTAATCAAATTTCTTCAAATAGAAACGGATATGACATAACGGATGTTATAATTGGTAGAGAATATAGGCGAAGCAGTTCTACCTGATAAGGTAATATAGGAATATTTAAATATTACATAGTATTACTTAGTTATACGATGGAAGCAATAAGTCTGAAACTGGAAGATTCTTTTTTAGAAGATATAGAAGGTATAATGAAGAAACATAGATATACAACTAAGACGGAGTTCATCAGAGAAGCTATAAGAGACAAAATCAGGGAATTAGAAAAAGAAGAAGCTTTGCTTAGAGTAAAAAGAATTTATGGTTCTTCAAAAAGAAAAACTACAGATGAACAACTGCACAAAGCAGGAGAAAAAGCATTTAGGGAATTAAAAAAAGAGCTTGAAGTTAAATAAAATCCTCTGGTTTTCCTATCATTGTAATATCTCTCAATTTTTCAAAATGTAAGTCTCTTGTTATTAATTGCAAATGATTATCTCTGCACAATATGGCATGCAACGCATCTTTATTTGGAACATCTCTTTGCCTTGCTAATTTTCTGGCTTCTTCAACATGTTCTCTGTAGATATGAATGTGTTTTATATTATTTGGCTTGGCAATGCTTAATATATTATTAATTTCTTCATTGCTATAACCAAGATGCTTGAATTCTTTAATATTCAAATCAGAGTAAGCAATTTTACAGTCATCATTGATTATTTTTATAAGCAGATTTAAAGCATATTCTCCATTCTTACCTCTTCTTTCATGGAAGTCTATCCAATTGAAGTGTCAAGGTAAAGGTCTTCGAGCATTTCATTTAAAATATCCCTTGTTATTATATATTTATTGTAAGAATTTTAATAAATTGGACATCCTTTGTCTGATAAATAGCTCTTGTCAGAAAAATTTGAAGTATTGAGAAGAATTATTAGATTGCTGAGATTGTAAGGACGATTCCTAACATTACTTTATGGAACATAATTCCGTTAAAAACACCATCTATATTTAAATAGTAGATAATTATTCGGATTATTTATGGTTGACTATCTTACTGTTTTAGAGAGGGGTTCAAATCCAACATACACATTAGATAATCATAATAGAGTTTTAACGCTAAAATTACCTGACAACTCATCCTATACATTTAGAAACACTTTACCATATTCGTTATATGTTGTTTCAATGGCTACAGAAATGGCTCGATCAAGAAAAGAATTAATATTACCAAGTGATCCTAATGATGCCGCATCATATTTATTATTATTTCGTCCAAGAAGTGCTGAAAAATTGAGAAATTCTTTGTTAATACGAATTACTGATAATGCTCAAGATTTTAGTGTATTAGCAAACCATCCCGATATTGACGCACTAGTAAAAGAATTAAGGGAAATATACGATAACAGAAATTATAAGCGTTTGGAAGTTGATCTACCAGATTCAAAACAAGTAAGCGGATTATCGTATTCAAAAGATCCTGGAAATTTTGCATTTGATCCAGAGAAGAAGCAAACGTTCCATATAATAACACCAGATTCGGATTTTAATCTTGCACATGAATTTGAGGGTGTTTTACATCAGCATGGTGTTATTGAAACATTAGAGAATGATGGTCCAAAAAAATTAGAAAGAATTGTTTTTGATAATCTACAAATTGCACAAGGACCTGAATAATAGAGAACTTTGAAAATTTATCCAAATTTCAACTGGACTGCATCAGGATGTTCAAGAGAAACGTTTTCATATTTGTTGATTTCCTGCAGATGATGCACTCTTGTCGGGATGTTTTCTTTTATCAGGTAGAAAATGATTTTTTCTTTGTTGAGGTTATCTGCTGTTATTATAATGTCATTGGCGATTACTCCGCCGAGAGGGAATGAATTGCCCAGATTTATTTCAGGTGTGCTAATATCTTGATCAACCTCGCATGAACCGTCGCATTTGTAGCCAGATTTATAGCAGTTGCCTTTCTGGAAGTCTTCCATGCTTGAACCCGGGTAAGTGCAATCTGGATTAATTGGCTTTTTTTCGCATTCATTTATCAAGCCGCCAATTGCGCTGCCTATTTTACCGCCGACATAACCGCCGATTGCGCCTACAACAAATGTGCCGACAACAGGAACAACAGAGCCGACTGTTCCGCCGAGAGCAGCTCCTGCAGCAGCGCCTCCACCAACACCACCTACAACTCCTCCAGCTATTTCCTGCGTTTGCTTGTCTATGCAGAGCCGATTTTTTTCTTCAGGCAGGATTATGTTTTTGTTGAGAATTATCTGTGCTGAGATATTGTATTTCCCTGGAGCTATGTCGAGAGTGTCTATCAGTGATTTGCCTTTGTCAAGGAATAGAGAGGTTGTTGATTGCTCTGTATAATCATCTCCGTATCTTGTGAGAGTAAGGACAATGCTGTAATCTTCGCTTGAAAACTCGTAATTGTTTTCTCTCAGTGTTTGGATTTCTGCCTGAGTGTCTGAGCCACTTATCAAGTCAATCGGCAGCAATCTGAATTCTATTTCATTAATACTCTTGTTTATTATCGGCGTGATTTCCTGAGTGGTTTTTTCTGTCTCTGTTTCTATTGTTGCAAAGCCAGTTATTAGAGAAGCCTGCTGTTGCAGTTGTGCGTCTGTGCGGAAGTTTTTCTCAATGTATTTTTCCTTGCTGATTATAAAGACAGTATCATCAGAGTCAGGATATTTTATTTCTGCTTTTCCGTCTGAGTCTGTTATCACAGCAGGGCATATTCCATATCCAGAATAGTAAGAAACCTCTGCGCCTTCGACAGGTTTCTTGGTTATCTCGTTGAGAACTGTTATCTGGAGTGTCTTGTCCTGAAATGCCGAGTCGCATGACAAATCATCTGATAAGCTTATTGCCTGAACAATCGGGATTGGCTTTGAATAGCATCTGTTTCCTCTGATGTTGGATTCAACTGCAAAGCGCATAACATCATCTCCAGCGAGTTTTTTCTTTCTCAGCTCAACTAATACAGGAAATGAATAGTCATAAGAGTATTCGTATATTTTTGTCTGTGTTATTCCTGAAATCAGCGGAATTGGGCTTGCGAAGTTTTTTGGCATTAAGACAGAGCCGCTTTTCGGATTGATGTCGAAATAAATGTCATTGAATGCAGAGTTATAACTCATCCTTGCTTCTATGTCATAAGCACGGTCAAACGGCTGGAATATTCTCTGGTAATGCAAGCCGCACGCAAGCTTGTTTTTGTCGTCTTTGCAGTCAATTTCAGGATAACGAACATTTGCAGTGTCTTCTATTCCAATGTCGCTGACTGCTTTTGAGATTTCTTCCTTGACGCGTTTTTTTACTTCATCAACAATAAATATTTTGTTGTTGAAGTTTCCGATTGTCAATTCTGATGTCGGAGGCAAATCTTTCTGCGGGAAGTCTTTTCCTGACCAATAATAAGCAGGCATATGCACCTGAGAAACGTATTTCCCGATAAAGCAGTTTGATGATTCATATTCTGCAATTTTTTTCGCTGCCTCATAGAGTTCTGTTAAGCTTGTTTCTGTTATTATCTGGAACTGCTCGATTTTATGCTCGGTGTTTGTGTTTGCTGTTTTTACCAGCAAAGGATATTGGACATAAATTACAACATCTTCATTCCTTATAGTTGCCTTGACTTTTGGCTCTGACTGCGGTGTTATTTTTGCTATGTCGCCTGTTTCAAGAGATTTTAAGTCGAGATTTTTTATCTGCTGTGAGATGTATTTTTCAATTTGTTCCTCTACTGAGTTTCTACCGTTAGTGATGCATGTTCTTCCCTGCTTGCATAATGGCGGCATTTCGCTTGAGAATGCGCAGTCAGAGCCGCAGGTATTTCTGCTGATCATATAATGCCAGTAAGGTATTTTGTCGTTGGAATCAGGTATCAGCTCGAGAGAGTTTCCGTCTGTCGGCGAGAATTTGTTTGCTTTGAGTATTTTATAGTCTATATATCCTCCATGCGCGAGAGCTATTTTAAGAGCTTGTTTTGTCTGGTCTTGTATGTATGAGTCAATGTAGAGTTTTACCGGGTTTATTTCCTGAGGAACTTCTTTTGCTGTCAAGACTCCTGTTTCAATTTTTGTCTGCTCAACTTTTCCTTTGAACAGGAAGAATAAGCCCACTGCGAGAAGGATTACAACTCCCAAGATTATGAAGATTGTTACCTGTGCTTTTTTTTGGCGGGGTTTCATTTTTTTATTTGTGTATTGTGTTAAGCAGATTTGAGATTATTGATTTCATTTCTATAAGAATATCTTCTGCCTCGGTAATATTTATTTCTTTTCCATAATAGCTTAGACCATTTCTGATTTTTCTGAACCTGTCAAATTTTCTCGAGAGAATGTCTTCTTTTTTTTCTTGAAGATAGTAAGTAAATGCTTCATGTGAATAGACTTTTAATCCGTCCAGAGCAGCTAATGCTTCAATTAAACTTCTTAGCACATCATAGTAATTTATAACCAGTCTTCTTGCAGATATTTCAGTCAGCTTTATGGCATTTAGGAAATTTAAATCCTGCTTTGCTGTATCTATCAGAGAGATTGCAAGCTGGCTATCTTTTTCGCCTTTTTTTACCTTTCCTTCCTTGATGAAGTCTTTAAATCTCAAGTGAACACCTCTAAAAAGCCATCCAAGACTATTCCGTTGATAATGTTGTTAAGCAGTTCTTTGTTTTTTGTTTTCATTAGTTCTGTTTCTTTTTGTGAATATACGAATAGCTGTATCTTATGGTTTAGTGTGTTTTCAAATTCTGTTAATGAGGATTCTTTTTTTATTGAAGATTGAATGAACAAATCTATGTCACTGGAAGGGATGTTTTCTGCTTTTCTGAAACTGCCGAATAGGATTATGGCAGATGGATGGTTGTAATGATTGATTAGGTAGTCTATTAATCCGGATTGCCTTATATTTAGGATATTGTAGAAGAGTTTTGTTTCTTTGTAGATTTTGTTTTCTGTATTGGATTTGAACAGCTTGAATTTTTTTTCTTCCCTTGATATTAAGGTTTCGTGTTTTGTTAGTTTTGTTAATAGCTTTGAGATTGTCGAGGGTGATTGTCTTAATGCTCTTGCGATTTCTCTAACATGAAAATCTTTTTCAGGATTTTCAAAGAATAGTTTTAGTATGTTCATTTTCTCGAACACGTGTCCTGTTTTTTGGACAGTTCTTTTTTTGGATTGTGAATTGTTTGTTTTCATTTTTAACAGTCCGGTGTTCCTGCCAAAAATGCAGGGCAGTTGAAGTCTGCGTTTGATGTCGGTGTTCCTCCTTGATTTGCGAATGTGTTTACGTTTCCCAAGCTGTCAGTTGATGTGCCGAATGTGTTTGTTCCTTTGGGAAGCATGATAAAGTCCTGAGGCGTTGTTACTTTTTCTACTTTGACATCTGCGCATTTTTTTCTTCCGTTGTTTAAGTCCCAGCTCTTGTCTTTTGGTTTGTAATCGTCGAATGATATGCAGACTTTTTCTATCAGCGCAAGGTCATAGCCAGAGTATGCAACTGTTTTTATTGCCTGAGATTTTTCCATTGGCGCAAGAACCTGTTTGGCGAGTTTGTATTCTTCTGGGATTGTTAGTTTTGTGTCTGTGCATGGTTTTGAATCTAAGACTATCCTAAAGATTAGGTTGCCTTTCTCGTCCAGTCCAGCTTTTTTTCTATCTCCTGAATCCATTTTGTCTATCTGTTCTTTTGTGTATGGATGCTGGACAACGTATTGGATTTTGTAGAGATAGCCCCTTGGGACAAGGTTTCCTTTGTCGTCTTTTGATGGCTGCCATCTTGGATTGTTGTTATTGTAAGGGCAGTTTATGTTCCAGTTGATTAGCTGAGAGTCTTGGTCTGTTGCTGTTTCGTATCTTTTGGCTTTGATGTCGAGCCATTTTCCTTTCTTGCTTCCTGCTCTTGATTCTGTGCCTGTCGGCGGTGTTATGATGTTTTCTGGATTGTCATGTTTAGCATTGCATATTAAACTCTCGACTGCGTTAGGGTCCGTTGCAAATGCTCTTGTGCTCCATGGATTTCCTATCCATTTGAATACGCTTATATCTTTGCCAATGAGATTTTCTAATGCTTTTTCAATTGCCTGCGCGCCTGGTCCTGGATAGAAGATTTCGTTTAATTGAGCTGCCCACCGACGGCGGGAGTCTATCATTCTCTGCTTATCTTTTCTGTTTTTATCTTCTGTTAAAGCAGATCTTTTTGCATTAGCTAAAGCGTTTCCTGATATTTGTTGTGTAGTAATTTGATCTGTTTTTTTGTCTTTAGTTAATAGATAGAAATTGCCATTTGCATCTTGGTAGATAATATTTCTTCCATCTTTATCATCATAATACTGCCCGCCTACATCTTCTTCGTATTTGAAAGCTAACCTGTAAACATCGTCAGCATTATCTGGTTTAGAAGCAAATAATCCATCTTTACCCAAATAAACCTGATTTCCATTGACTGTAATTCTTCCGTATGTTTCTCCGTCGAATTTTACTGTGCGGTCTTGGGATTTTAGGTAGTCTATGATTGACTTTGTATCACCTTTATTGGCTAGGTCTGCTATCCTTAAGGTATCTTTGCCATCTTTATTTACTGTTAGTGCATACATATCAGGTATCAACAGGTTGACACTGAGGCTTGTGCCTTGGATTTGGGTATATAGTCTTGGGTCGTTTGATTGTAAGGATGTTGCTTGACCATCATTACCGAGAACAAAGAAGTCTTTTCCGTCATATACAGCTATGGTCTCTGTTTTAAGCGTACCCTCAGGATTTGTTGTTGTTCTAGTTGCTTGTTTAAGTTTTGATAGGTCTATAGTGCCTTTTAAATGTGTTAACTCAGTTATCCTATTACCGTATTCTCTTTTGGTAGTTAGAAGAGGGAATAGTTGTTCGTTCTTAGTATTGATACTCTTTATCAATTCGCTTTTTTTGTTTTGATCTGATTCCTGTTCCATTTGTATTTGTAATCTACCTTCTTCTTCTTGTAGGGCATTAATTCGTGAAGTTAGTTTTTCATTCTCTTTGTTGAGGTTTTGTAATTGCATTGCAGCAGTTAGCTGTGAGGCGAGTTGTGGGTTTGATGTTGTTGGTGGAGTTGTAGGTGATGCAGTAGGAATTGTTATTCCTCTATGATTAAGTTCATTTTCAATAGTAGTAATAAAATTTCTAAGTTTTGCCTTATCTTCTTCACTTACCTTGTCCAATAACTTTTTTAAGCGAGAATATTCAGAAAGGAGCAAATCTTCGTTAACTTGGTGAATATCTGTCTGAAATTGTGTGGGTTCTTCTGTTGGAGTTGGTAACGTAGCAGGTCTTTTATTATATTTCTCTGCTTCTCCCCATAATGCAGAGGCAATATCTGATCCGGTCTTACCAGTAAATTTAGATTCTAATTTGAAATCATTAATAAGGTTACCATCTGAATCTAATGCATTGTATCTTCCAGGAGATTGAGATGGACTTTGTAAATTTTTCTCAGCGTTAGCTACCTTCTTGGTTGTGTCTTTATCATTTGCAGCTTGCTGTGTCTTATATACATAACCATCCTTTCCTAAGTACCCGATAGACTTTCCACCTCTATCCAATACCTGAATAGCTGCGACTTGTCTTGATGTTGTGCCTGCAACTGCCGTCAGTGTTCTTGCGGAAGGCACTCCTACACTCTCTCCAGTCGCATCAGTAGTTGCTGGTATTTTTGGAGGAGAAAACCTAGTCGAAAGACCAGAACTTCCCCAAGAACTAGATATTACACTTTTTTCTGCTTCGTCTATATTTGAAGTTGGTTGATTTGTTCCTGTAATATAATTATTTCCGTCGGATGTAACCCTGTATCCTGCACTATTATAAAATTTTCCATCATTTGCTATAAATACTCCTTGAACCTTTGTTGTGGTATAAACATATTGCCCGACTTTGACTTGTTGGTTTGATGACCATGAAATTAATGATGATGGTTCTATTGCTGTTGTTCCACCGCCTCCTGTTCCACCGACTGCATTGGCAGGTTTAACAGTTACAGAAGGAGCTACTGGTTTAGGAGGAGTAGGAGCTGGACTCCTAAGCGCAGTTATCCTATTTCTCGTATCTTGATTTAATGTTGATATAAATTTATTTAAATCTACATCTCTTTTATCTGTGAACATATCTTTAATAGCAAGAACATTAGAGTCAATTAGATTATTAACAATAGTATTTACTCTCTGATTTCCTATTTCTTGCCTTAATGAAGGATCTCCTATCAGGTCAGCTCCAAGAATAAACTGATCATTTGCTGAGCCATGTTGTGAGATTGTTTCGTAAAAAGATGGTGGTGTGTATGTTCTACCATCATTATTATCAATAATATTCCCCAAATCTGAAGGCATATAATTAGCTCTTGACAATGTATCAGCCAATAAAGGATAACCGTTTCGAAAATCTGGGAATCCTGATTCACTATTAAACTTGCCGTCAACCTGACTGTAATATCCAATTGTTTTACCATTCAAATAAATAAAACTATTTGGAGTACCCATAGGATGACCTCGCAAAATCTCTAATTTCGGTCCATTGTCTATATTCATTACGAGTGAATCTTTATCCCATGTTTCTGAAATTCTAAAGGTAGGAGGTAGGTCTAGAGTATAACTCTCAGCGGCAAAAGTAAATATAGCTAAATTGATTACGAATATTAGGGTAATGATAAATGAGATTGCCTTAACTTTTGTATTAAATATATTTGATTTCATTTCAGTTTTTCTCTTTCTTGTTCATCTTCGTAATCTTCCTGCGAAACGTTTAAATATATACCTTTCCAAATACATTAAAGGTGAGCAAAAAATGCGGACAATAAGCATAAGTATTCCCAGTGAACTAACAAGCACATTAGACAAACATCCAGAAATTAGCTGGGAAAATGTCTCAAAGCAGGCTATACTCCAGCATCTCAAAAAAGTAGCATTTACAGACTTTATTGACGATAATTTGGCTAATTCCAAATTCACAGAAAGAGATTCAGAGGCATTATCAAAAAAACTCAAGCATGAGAGGGTAGAGAAATTAAAAGAACAAGGAAGGATATAAATGAGATTAGTTGCAGATACAAATATTATTTTCTCATTCTTCTGGAACGATTCATACACTAAAAGATTGCTATTAAACCCATCACTTGAATTATACTCTCCTGAGTTTCTCCTCAAAGAATTAGACAAATACTCAAAAGAGGTAATGTTAAAGACCAGAATATCAGAAAAGCAATATGATGAATTCAAAGCGAGATTGTCTGATGTGATTACTTTAGTAAATGATGAACAATATTCTGGATATTTAGGCAAAGCTAAATTGATTTGCCCTATATGGTCAAATGACAAAGGATTAAAAATGCAATCACTTGTAAATGTCATATCAACATCAGAGTTGATTAAAATGTTTAATGTATAAGCTATTTCTATCTCCATTTTCAACCTTCCTCTCAAAATACTTTTTTCTTTCCTATCCATCCCAATCATCATCCACCTGCGAAATGTTTAAATATTAACTCTCTTCATCTTCACTCCACAATCTCCAGCGTTAGAGTATCTTTGCTCCTCTGAAATCTTTTTGGTTCTTCCATGTTCAGGTCAAGCATTTCTATTCTTCCCTCGGTGTTCTGTTTTTTGAAGAGCATCATTTTATGCTTGGGCTGGCTGAGCTGGATTTGCTTGCGGCGCTTGCAGAGCAGGTGTTTGCTGTGCTGGTGCGGGTGTGCTGTCATCGCTTCCTATCTCAATTTTGTCGAGGATTTCACAATAATCCTGCTTGCCTGGAAGGGTTGTTGGTCGTCCTTTGAGCGAATCTTTGAATGATGACCAAAAGTCAACTGAATGCGCAAATGTCTCTATTGTTACCGCTAAGCTGTAAGGGATGCATGAGCCAGTCCATTTTACACTTGCTCCTCCCGCTGTCTGTTTACTACAAACTTTTTGAAAGACTTTTCTGCCTATTACCCATGCACTTGCAACCGGATTTTCAAAGGCATTTGCCACTGCTTTTAATGGCGCTAATACCATATCAAACAATCCGCCGTATGTTGCTCCTGAGAAATATTTGCAATTGTTGATTGCATATTCCTTATTGCAGTCATCTGGCGTTTGCATTCCAGTTGGAACAACATCAGCCAAGCAAACTGCTTTTTCGCATTTTATCTGACGATAGGATTGGATATTAGCCGCTAATCCAGGCAGGCACATACACCCTGCGGCAAAGAACCAGTTTTTCTTTGCGAATTCAAGATTGGATTGTGAAAGCCCTGCATAGACTGTGCCGAGAGTGGGTTTTTCTGTAACTGTTTTTCCATCAGCATCTTTATATTCTATGTTAGCTATGTTAGGTAAAAATTCAAGTTTTTTTCCGAGCAACCCACTGTTAGCACCTAATAATGCATCTCTATACAAATCGCACAACGGCGCTTTACCAACGCCCATAACTTTTCCGCTTCCAGGAAATTTCCCTTCTTTTCCTTGGCATGAGATAAATCCACATGCAGTGTCTAAATAGCCGCTAATCTTATCGTATGCGTCTGTCTGTTGTCTCATGATATTAGTAAGAGTAGCTTCTTCACCACTGCACCAGAATCCTCCCGTACTATCCCTGCATACTGCAAAAATTTCTCCAACATACGAAACTACTTGAATAGTTGCCTGAAATCCAGAGCGAATCTTGCATATGTTTTGAGCAAAGTTACCTGCACGGTCAATTGTATTCATTGTGCTCAGCAATCCGCCATTGACATCGTCCTTGATTATCTTGATGTCATGTTCAATTCCTTGTGTTGCTGTTAGCGAATCCCATTTGATAAAGATGTTTACTCTCAATGGCTGCTGTTCTGGTGTTTTATAGACGGTGTTTCCACATTTCACATTATATTGGACAAAGCAGGCATTTGTTGCGCCGATAGATAATGCTTCTTTGCCTGCGATGTTTTGTGTCGTGATGTAAAATTCTGCAAAGCCAGTGTATGGTCTGCTGACAGGAAGATAGATGTCCTTTTTTGAAATCTCATCGCATTTCAAGACAGGATTGACAATTTCTGCGCCTTCTGCACAGCCGGCTTTGTCATTAAGCTGGATAGGAACAACAACAGAATAATCCTGCTTAGCCATTGAGACAAGAACAGATGCGTCAATGTTGCTGATTAATTTTTCAAGGACAACAAGCTCAAATAGCTGGCCTCCTTGTGGAGCGTCCTTTGTTGTCATGACAGAGATTTTTTCAGTTTTTTCAATTTTGTTTCCTGCACCGTCTGAGAATGTGATTTTTATATTTGCATTGTTTATGACGCCTGTGCGGTCAATCTTTGGAGTTTCAACTGAACAGAGCCACTGTGATTTTTGCTC
>Ga0209514_10007030_pt1 | contig 13463 bp, 13 predicted proteins | sample Subgrocontami58m_FD_187452 | JGI IMG/M metagenome (GOLD analysis project Ga0209514, IMG submission 187452) | Subsurface groundwater microbial communities from S. Glens Falls, New York, USA - GMW37 contaminated, 5.8 m (SPAdes) (version 3) | ecosystem: Environmental > Aquatic > Deep subsurface >...
CCCGCCGATGGCTTGAGAATTAAAATAGAACGTTTAGGATACTTAATAAAGGACACGCCGCTCGGGCCGTTTATAACCGAGCGTTAAGTCTAAAATTTACAAAATGGGTTTAAAAATTCCCCCACAAGATTTGGAGGCGGAAAAATCATTATTAGGCGCGTTAATGATAGACAAGCACGCCATTATTAAAGTAGCGGACTCAATTTCTACTGAAGATTTTTATCAGCCGGCTAACGCGAAAATTTACGATGCCATAATAGATCTTTTTAGCAGATCGGAACCGATTGATATTTTAACCGTCACAAACAAATTAAAAGACAAAAATCTGCTCGCCGATGTCGGCGGATCTTCTTATCTGACCGATTTGATAAATATGGTGCCTTCAAGCGCCCACGTTTTCCATTACGGAAAAATCGTTCATCAGAAAAAAATACTTCGCGACTTAATACAAGTCTCGGGGGAAATCACCGAACAGGTTTTCGACAGCCAGGAAAACGTCGAGTATGTTTTGGATAAAATCGAGCAGAAAATATTTTCAATAAGCCAAAAATCTCTTTTGCCTACTTACTCTCTTGTCAAATCGCATTTGGCCGAAGCGTACGAAAGAATTGAAAAAATGAACCAGGGAGAAAGAGGAATGCGCGGAGTACCAAGCGGATTTGTCGAACTTGATAAATATCTTTCGGGATTTCAAAAATCCGATTTGATTATTTTGGGGGCCAGACCTTCGCTTGGAAAAACTTCGCTTGTTCTTGATTTTGTGAGAAACGCTTCAAAAGCCGGAGCGCCGGTGGCGATTTTTTCTTTGGAAATGTCCAAGGATCAAATTATTGACAGGTTGATCGCGGCGGAAGCGCAAGTTGATTTGTGGCGGCTTAGAACAGGCCGATTAACCGACGAAATTGAATTCGAAATGATCCGCGAGGCGCTTGATCGTCTTTCGGTAATGCCGATTATTATCGACGACACTCCTTCGCCGACGCTTCTGCAATTAAGATCAATGGCCAGACGAATCCAAATGGAACACGGACTTAGTTTGATAATAATTGATTATGTACAGCTTATAATGCCGCAAACTTCTTCGGAAAATATGGTTCAACAATTTACGGAAATAAGCCACGGGCTAAAAGCGCTGGCCCGAGAAATAAATGTGCCGGTTTTGGCGGTATCTCAATTAAACCGGGCGGTGGATCAAAGAGAAATTAAAATCCCCCGCTTGTCTGATCTTCGTGAAACCGGCTCGTGGGAACAAGACGCCGATGTGGTTCTGTTTATTTATCGGAAAGACCGCGACAAATTAAATCCTTCGCCTGAAGAAATAAATACCGCGGAAGTCATAATATCGAAGCACCGAAACGGGCCTTTGGGAACCGTTCAATTGAAATTTGATCCGGAAAAAGCCAGCTTTAAAGAAATAACGTCAATTCATTCTTAGTCCATGTATCCAGAATCCATCAAACGCTTTATCGACGCATTTTCAAAATTACCCTCAATCGGTCCGCGGCAGGCCACAAGGCTGGCTTTTTATTTGGTAAATAGCGGGAAGGCGAATGTTGAAGAAATGTCCAAAGCGGTCGGCAACTTAAAACATATTAAAATTTGTTCCGAGTGTTTTTTTATCCATTCCAATTCCGATAATTTATGCAACATCTGCCGGGACAAAAACAGGAAAAATAATATTGTAATGATCGTTGAAAAAGAAACGGATTTAATTTCGATCGAGCGGACAAAAAAATATCCCGGTAGGTATTTGATTTTGGGAGAACTTACTAAAAGCGGAGTATTGGAAAGCGCTCAAAAATTGAGACTTAACAGCTTAAAAAATTTAATTAAAAATCGCGGCGGGCAAATAGACGAAATAATTATAGGTATCAATCCGACTACTTACGGAGATTTAAATGCGATGCTTCTTTCCAAAGAACTTCATGGTTTGTCAAAAAAAATAACCCGGCTTGGCAGAGGCATACCGACGGGTGGAGAAATAGAATTCGCAGACGAAGACACGCTCGGCCAGGCCTTAGAAAGGAGAAATTAGTTAATTGGTTAAATAGTTAATTGGAATTAAAAATTAAAACAAATTAACCAGCGAGCTAATTTACTAATTAACAATTTTCGTTATTTCCAATTCGCTAAAGTGCTGACGGTGGCCTTTCTTTTTACGATAGCGGGTTTTTGAATGGTATTTAAAAACGATTTTCTTTTTATCGCGGCTGTTTTTTAAAATTTTTGCCTCCACTTTCGCTCCATCAACATGAGGAGTCCCGATTTCGGTTTTGTCCTTTTCCGAAACCAAAAGAACTTTGTCAAAAACAAAGTTTTCGCCACCCTCGGCTTTTATTTTTTCCACTCTTATTTTTTGTCCGACGGAAACTTTATATTGTTTCCCGCCTGTTTCTATTACAGCGAAAGGCATAATTTGTAAAGATTAACTGAACCTGTAATTTTTGTCAAATTGAGATTTCTTTTAGGGATTCAATTTGTATCTCGGTGGTAGCGCCGTTTACATTGACTATAGCCTCCAACCGCCGATTCTTATTAATAACCTTACCCGTGGAAATGATATCCGCTTTGTTTTGGTAGCCGGGCGCCGTAATATCGCAGGTTGAGCTGGCAACATTAATTTTTGAATTATTACAGACGATGACTTCGAACGATTTTCCCGTATCAACATTTAAAAAATACGGGGCTCCGTTAGTGGTATAATCTTTGTTTCTTTCAAGCCGAATCATCGCGTCAAAAACTCCCGAGCGTCCTAACACAAACGCTTCTTGGGAATTTTTAAGTCCGTAACCGCTTTCCGTTAAAAGATTGACAATGAGCGCAACCGCGGCGCCAATCTCTAAAATAATCGCGCCAATTAAAATAATCATGGGCAGGAATGTCATTCCTTTTTGATTGTTTTTTAGAGAAGTCTTCATTTTATAATGACCAGTTTAAAATTACGTCGTCGACTCCGGGATTCTGGACTACGGATGTTTGGAGAAAAATTTTGTACCTGAAATACCGCTGGTTTATGTGATTTGTCGGATTTACGGCGATTGAAGTATTTTGATTGGGGACATAATAACTTCCTCCTGAACCGTCGGGGCCGATATAATTCCAGGGCCCGCCGGAATTATTAGAAGAAGCAATTTGAAAACTCACCGTCGTATTCGCCGGTTGCAAACCTTTCCAAAGAATTGAATTGATGGCGCTTCCGGAGGCGACAAAAGTATCAAAAACGCTGGATGTTAAATTGGCGGGCGATGTGGTTGTTGCCATGGTAATCGAGCCGGACGAAGAGAAATTTATGTTTACGGACGCGCTAAATTTATCATTAATAATCGTGGTGCTTCCCGAGACAGGAAAGCTTTCTTGTCCCGCTCCGCCCTGCCAGTCGGTTTGAACAAACGAATTATTTAAATTACGCATCAGATATTGCGTTGCTTTTACCGAGCGGGTGTCGCTGTCCCATTTTACAAAAGTGGCGATTTTTTGAGTTGAGGGATCCTCGGAAATGTAAGTTAAAAAAGGCGGCCAAGTCAAACAAGCGCCGGTTGCCGAAGAAGTAGAAATATCTCCGGTGCCACAATAATTTCTGTTCACGTTTTCAATATAAAAATAGCGGTGGAATATTTTGCCGTCCGTTGAGGTTACCGTTTCGATTCCGTTCCTTATTTCCGCCAAAGATGTGCTTGTATTGTAATAAATATAATAAAAATTCGAACTGCCTTTACTTAAGCCATAAACCGAATCCCAATTTGATTCTGAAACAGATTTGGTTTTATTAACTAAATCTTGCACGAATGACGCGGCAAGTTGAGTGTTTTTCGTCTCCGAATCGCCTCTCAAAGTTATGGCTAAAATTCCGGTAATGCCCCCGATAATTATGACTCCGATAATCGTTCCTAAAAGAATTTCTATTAAAGCCTGTCCTTTTAAGTCTCGGTATTTATTTAAAATCATAAAGTTAATATTGAATGTCTCCGTCAACGTTAATGATAATAGTGGATGAAGAAGTGTTGTCGTCCGTTAACGCGATCACAATGCTTGTTGTTGTTGCCGATACGCCGTTAATCGTGAATGGCGCGGCGTAGGTGGATGTTGAAAAAAACGGATTTAAAAAAACGATGTCCGCCACGCTGTCCATGGCCGGCGTTAAAAATTGTATTCCGGGATTTAACTCGGTTTTAGGAAACGTCTGACCGGCATAAGAGAGTCCTCTAAAAATAATATAATATCCTTGGGTACTGGGAGTATTCATAAAATGGACCCCCCACGGAAAACCTTCTTCTTGGCTAATCGCTTTATCGCGGCTTGATTTTAGCGCAAAGGCAATTTTTAAGGAATCGTCCTGTAAATTTCTTGTATAGTAATAGTCGCCAAAACGAAACGTTAAAACAACGGCCAAAATCGCAAGAATAGTTATTGAAATAACGAGCTCAATAAGAGTGAACCCGAAATTCGCTTCTTTTATTTTTAATCGCATACGAACTGCAATCTAAATATTAACTTATGACGCGGACTTCTTAATTATATTTTCCCCACCAATTGGTATATCGGCACCATTACCGATAAAGCAATAACGCCAACAACCAATCCAATACCCAGCAAAAGCATTGGCTCAAGAAAAGATACGAGAGTTTTTATGGAGGTTTTAACCTCTGATTCGTAAAAATCAGCCAAAGTAAGCAAAATACTCTCGATATGGCCGCTTTTTTCCGATATGGCGATAAGATTTACAACGGTTTTCGGGAACACAACTTCCTTTCTAAACGCCTCGCCTACTGTTAGGCCTTTGGCAATGCCCTCATTAGCAACTCTTATAATGCTGTCTTTCATTTCTTCGTCTCCTACCGCGTCGGCGGTAGTTTCCAGGGCTTCAATGATAGGCAATCCCGAACTTAATAATGAAGAAAATGTGGCGCAGAATCTCTGAACTGCCAAGATTTTCAAAACCTTTCCTATAAGAGGAAGTTTTTTGGCAAAGCGGTACATAAATCTTCTGAAAAATAAATTTTTCTTGGAAAGAAACCAAAATGCAACGATTGAGGTAATAATAAATACCAGAAAAAAAATAAAATATTGGTTAATAAAACCGGAAACGGAAAAAACTATTTTTGAAAAAAGCGGCGGGTCAATATCGCCGGAATTAAAAATTTTTCCTATTCTAGGCAAAGCGAAGCCCACCAAAAAGAAAACAACTAGCGTGGCGACAATTATGAGTATTATCGGGTAAGTTATGGCTGCCCTAATTTGGGAGCGCAGTTCCTGCTCGCGCTGAAGATTATCGCTCAATCTTTCAAGCGATTTGTCCAAATTTCCCGAAACTTCCCCGGCTCTTATCAGATTAACAAAAACTTGCGAAAATTGTTTGGGATATTTGGCAAAAGCAACATAAAAAGGCTGGCCTTTTTCAAGATTGCTTTTGATTTCAAAAAGCAGTTCGCGAACGGCAGGCTTATCAAAATCATTTATTAAAATATCGATTGCTTTAAAAAGATCGGTTCCGATTTTCAACATCAACGATAAATATTTCGTGATAAATATTTTATCCGCTACGTTTATGGATCCCCCGAATAAACGTTTTTTTGACGCGGTGGCGATATTTTGTTTTTTGAGCGAAATCGGTTTTAGGCCCTGGACCGCCAAGGACGCTAAAACTTCGGCAGTTGAAACCGCCTCGATTTCTCCTTCGACAACTTTCCCGTTTTGTTGCGCGGCTATATAAATAAACTTCATGCTATTACTCTTCTCTTATCACTCTTAGTACTTCCTCGACTGAAGTTAACCCTAGCGCTGCTTTGCGCAAGCCGTCTTCAAACATTGTTATCATGCCTTTTTTACGGACTAAATTAGTTAAATTTGTTAAAGAAAAATCGGTTTTTGCCATCTCCGCCCTAACTTCGTTATCTATTTGCATAACTTCATAAATACCCATTCTTCCCCGATATCCGGTGTTGGCGCAAACATTGCAACCTTTTCCCCTAAATAACGTTTTGGGTATTTGATATTCGGCTGACAAATTGGATTCGGATTTTAATTTTTCAAGATTTTTTAAAAGATCGGCCGGGGTAGAATAAGATTCCATGCAGTTTGCGCAAATTTTCCGAACTAATCTTTGGGCGATTATTAAATTTAAAACCGCCGCGACCAAAAACGGCGGGATCTTCATATCGATTAAACGCGGAATTGTCGTGGGCGCGTCGTTAGTGTGCAAACTTGAAAGCACTAAATGCCCGGTCAAGGCGGCGTGAACAGCGATTTCAGCTGTTTCTTCGTCGCGGATTTCGCCTACTCCGATAATATTAGGGTCTTGCCGTAAAATCGATCTTAACCCGTTGGCAAATGTCACCCCGGCCAAAACATTTACTTGTGTTTGGTTAATATATTTAACCGAATATTCTATCGGATCTTCAATTGTAACGATATTAACTTCCGGCTTATTCAGCATGTTTAAAATCGAATAAATGGTTGTCGTTTTTCCGGAACCGGTAGGGCCGCAGACCAAAATCATTCCGTAGGTTTTAACAATATTTTCTTTAACAACTTTTACGGTATCTTCAAGCATACCAACTTCTTCCAAGGCGAGCGGTTTTTGAGCGGCCGGCAAAAGCCGCAAAACGATTTTTTCGCCGTAAAAAGTCGGAATAATCGAGACACGCATATCCAAAACCGCCTCCGATAATTGATAACGAAATCTTCCATCTTGAGGTTTGTAATGTTCGTCGAGTTTAAGCGAGGCCAAAAGTTTGACTCTTGCCAAAATCGCCGGATGGACATCTCTTGGTATTTTTGCGATTTCATGGAGAACGCCGTCAATTCTAAATCTGACCAAAACCATATCCTCCAGCGCCTCAATGTGAATATCCGAAGCTCGAGTCGCGGACGCGTAAGCGATAAAATTTTCCACAATCGCCACGATGGGCATTTCCCGAGCAATCTTTTCAATCTTATCCGCCTTGATTGTAAGTGAGGTTTTGATATTTTCCTCGATTATTTTTTGAAAGTCCGCGGCTGACTCGCGGTTATAAATGGCAAATCCCCTTTCCAAATCCGCAGGCCTTGCTAGATATGGCTTGATTTTCGCCTTTAAAAAATTTTCCAGAAATTCTATGGTTTTTAAATCACTGGGGTCTTCCATGGCGGCGTCATAAACGCCGTCGGACTCTTGTTTAAAAAGAATAACTTTTTTTTGGCGGGCGAGCTTTTCGCCAATTTTCATCAAAATATTTTCGTCTATGGGATTGGCGCTTAAATTGACCGACTCAACGCCCAGATAATTGCTAAGAATAGTATAAAGGTATTCGGTTGTTAAAACGCCTCTGGAAACTATAACGTCGGCTAAGTTTTGATTCAACCGCTTGGCTTCTTTTTCTATAACATCGAAATTATCCGAGGTTATTAAGCCGTCTTTTACCAGAAAATCTTTCAGTTTTTGAGAAGGAATAGTTAACATTAAATTACTTATTATTTTATTTAGCGTGTTTGTCGGGCTTTCTATTAACCAACTAGTTAACTAGAAAACTCGTAATAAAATATTAAAGTGTTTTATATCTTAAATAATTGCCAAATCTTTGTTTCGGCCAACCACTTGCTTATTATTATAACAAAAATCGCAACTGGTATCCACAAATAATAAAAAGATACTCGCTCGCCCTTTAGGGTAGAAAATTTGTTTAATATCAGCGAACCGAGAGCAGATGCGAGAAAAATAGAAATAATATAAAGAAAAATTCCCGGAAAGCCCGATAAAAAAATCGCGAGCGCGCCCAGATGATACTCTTCGGGATAAAAAAACTTTTCTTCAAATTTCTTGTTGTAATATTTAACAGCTTTTAAAAATAAAATAGCGAGTACCAATGAAACTAAATGCGTTGCAAAAAAATGAAATAAGGCATAACCAATAAAATAACTTATACTTTGATGCGGCGGCAAAAAAAATTTTGTAAATTCGGTAAATAATCCGTATTTCCAAATTTTATACTGCGAATATGACAGGTAAAAAGAGTTGCTGAAAATTAAAACAATTGTCCCGTAAAAAAAAGATTTGAATATTTTTACCGGATTTACCAAATCAACAACTGCTCTTTTAATAGCCAAAGAGCGCAGTGTTAGCTGCGCTCCTAAAACTAAAATCAAAATTATTAACGAAAGATAAAAAAACATTACTTATTATCTTTCTTAATTAAAGATTTACAGATGTGCCAACTTCGTAGTAACAGGTATTTTCAATATAAGTAGAGCAGGTATTTTGATTTCCTCCATCGGTCGCCATCTTGCTTCGATATTTTGTACTTTCTAATCTGCCGTTAAGCTCAAACACGTTTGTCGAATCGTCTCCTGCATAAGAATAGTAATACGTGGTTGTATTTGAAGGATCTATCGGAAGAACCGATAACGGCGATGTTCCGCCTCCGACGTCGGTGAAATTAACGTTAACCCAACCGGTTCCGCCCGTTACTGTTGACGAAGTAAATGTGGCGGCGGCGCACAGCGTCGACGACGCAAATGGACAATTAGCGGTCGCTACCGTTATCCGATACGCTAGTCCGGTGCCACCGGAGTTTGTATCAGGAGTTTGGCCGGTTGACAAATGATAGTTAATCGCGGTTCGAAGAGTATCGGAATCGGAGATTCTTTGGCCATCTCTGGCTTGCCGCAAAAGTTCCGCCGGGTTTAATACCAATGCCACAACCGACGCTAAAATCGCGATGATACCGATGACAATCAAAAGCTCGAGCAGTGTAAAACCTTTTTTCATGAATTATTTTTATTTCTGTAAATTAAACGACTTGTAAATTCTCATCTCGACCTTTTCAAATACTTAAAAATCGAAACAAAATACTGTAGTTTCGATATTGTTTTTATTATAGCATGGAAAAAATCAATTCAAACGGACTTATCCACACTTAGCCGGAAAAATAATTATTTTTTATATACGGGGTTGACAATCCCTTTCCGTCAAGTAAAATAAGTAGGCTCTTAAAATGAGCTGAAAATGGTAAGAACATTTAAAATCGATTCATCGCATAAAACCAATGAAGTTGGAACTTTTTTGGTTGTCCCAAAAATGTTGAATTCCAGGCTGGCGAAGGATTTCTGGCAATCAGTACTGGTTGTTAGATTTTCTTCGCTAAATAAGCTTGGAGCTTTGGCATTTAATTGAGAGTTTGATCCTGGCTCAGGATGAACGCTGGCGGCGTGGATAAGGCATGCAAGTCAAACGGACTATTTTTTGAACGAGGTGAGATTACATCAAATCAAGGAATAAAAATGGTTAGTGGCAAACGAGTTAGTAACACCCTGGTTACCTACCCCAAAGTCGGGCATAACTAGCCGAAAGGTTGGCTAATTCCCGATAGTCCCTGATAGCGCAAGCTCGAAGGGTAAAGTCGCAAGACGCTTTGGGAGGGACCTAGGTCCTATCAGCTTGTTGGTGAGGTAACGGCTCACCAAGGCTATGACGGGTAGGGGTGCTGAGAGGCAGTTCCCCAACGACGAGACTGAGACACGGCTCGTACACCTACGGGTGGCAGCAGTCGAGAATATTCCACAATGGGCGAAAGCCTGATGGAGCGACGCCGCATGCAGGAAGAAGGTCTTCGGATTGTAAACTGCTTTTAGCTGGGAGGAAGTGTGCGTAGCACACAGTTAATTAGAAAATTAGTGAATTGGTTAATTGGTTTTATACTAATCAACTAACTGACTGCGCGCTGCGCATATTGACAGTACCAGCTGAATAAGGGCTTGCTAACCTCGTGCCAGCAGCCGCGGTAATACGAGGGGCTCAAGCGTTATCCGGATTTATTGGGCGTAAAGGGCGCGTAGGGGGTTTGGTGCGTCTGTTGTAAAATACCTTTGCTCAACAAAGGAACCGCAACAGATACGACCTAACTAGAGGATGTTAGAGGTAGATGGAACGCACGGTGTAGGGGTGAAATCCGTTGATATCGTGCGGAACACCAAAGGCGAAGGCATTCTACTAAGGCACTCCTGACCTTGAGGCGCGAAAGCGTGGGGAGCAAAAAGGATTAGATACCCTTGTAGTCCACGCCCTAAACGATGTCTGCTAGCTGTTTCGAGTATCGACCCTCGGAGTGGCGTAGCTAACGCGTTAAGCAGACCGCCTGGGAAGTACGGTCGCAAGACTAAAACTCAAAGGAATAGACGGGGACCCGCACAAGCGGTGGAGCATGTGGTTTAATTCGATGGCAAGCGAGGAACCTTACCAGGGCTTGAAATTCTGATGAAAGTTCCGGGAAACCGGAATTCTCCCTTAAAAGACATCAGGACAGGTGCTGCACGGTCGTCGTCAGCTCGTGGCGTGAGCTGTTCCCTTAAGTGGGGAAACGAGCGCAACCCCTGCTGCCTGTTACAAGTGTCAGGCAGAACTGCCGTGTATTTCACGGAGGAAGGCGGGGATGACGTCAGATCAGCGTGGCCCTTTGATGTCCTGGGCTACACACATGCTACAATGGCCGAAACAATGGGTTGCCAAGCCGAGAGGCGGAGCTAATCCCACCAAATTCGGCCCCAGTTCGGATTGAGGGCTGCAACTCGCCCTCATGAAGCCGGAATCGCTAGTAATCGTGAATCAGCTACGTCACGGTGAATACGTTCTCGGGTCCTGTACTCACCGCCCGTCACACCAAGGGAGCTGGGAGTACCTGAAGGTCGCCTTTGGCGGCTCAAGGTAAGCTCAGTGACAGGGGTGAAGTCGTAACAAGGCACGCGTAGCGGAAGCTGTGCGTGGAAAAATTAAATTCGAAAATTGATCGACATCGCGCTTAGCGCGATAAAGGTGTTAGTCGAGGAGCCTTATGTCTCGACTCTTCTCGCCGAAGGCGAGATGCTTGGGGCAACCAAAAATGTTCTAACAACAAAAATCCAGATTTGAATCTGGATTTTTGGTTCAATATCTGATAAATTATTTAGTATCATGGCCGAGAAACAGAAAAAGATATTACTTATAGAAGACGAGCCGTTTTTATCATCTTTATTAAAAAACCGTCTCCAGCGGGAAGCATTTGAAGTAATAATAGCGAAAGACGGCGAAGAAGCGGTTAAGTTTTTAAAGTCTTCGACGCCCAATCTTATTCTTTTAGATATTATTCTTCCGAAAAAATCCGGCTTTGAAATCATGGAAGACATAAAGGCTGATCCGGAATTAAGCGATAAAACGGACGTTCCGGTTATTATTATTTCCAATTTAAGCCAGCCCGAAGATATCCAAAAAAGCAAACAGCTTGGAGCGATAGAATATTTCGTAAAAGCAAAAACCTCAATCGACGATCTTGTGTCGAAAGTTAAAGCGTTTGTGAAATAAAACCTCCCGCGATATCGGGAGGTTTTGTTAATTTTGTGGACCTACGGGGAATCGAACCCCGACCTCATCCATGCCATGGACGCGTAATACCATTTTACTATAGGCCCGAATACAAAACGTTTTTATAATAACGAAACTTTTAATACCTTGCAAGTTTTATATTAAAAATATAAGCTATTTTTATTGCCCTCGTAGTTCAATGGATAGAACAAGACACTCCTAACGTCTAGATGGAGGTTCGATTCCCCCCGAGGGCACCAATTTCAAACTTTCCGATTTTTCGGAGAATTTTTCGGCGGCGATTTGCAAAAATCGCCAGGGTTTTTGCGGTTCGGCGCGCAAAGCGCGCGCGGACAGGATGAGGTTCGAGCCAAAGATTTCTTTGGCAGCAACCTTTTTCGGGAAAAGGTTGTTCTCCCGCGCGATTTGAGGCAAGTTTCTTGCCTCTTTTATCCAATTTTCCATTGGTTCGACCCAGCCAATCCGCTTTTGTTCAAGATTGGAAATTTTCTCTTCCAAAGACTTCTTCTCAAGCATAAAAATCTTTTTCTTTTCAAGATAGGTTTCTCTTTCAATATCCTGTTCCAAATATGAATCCAGCAATCTCGGAAGCTTGATTTTTATGCTCTCAATTTTGTCTTTGGATTCTTGAACAAAAGCGAAAGAATTTTGGGCGGTTTCATTTTTATGCTTTTCAAGCATTTCCAAAAGTGTTTCCGCCCAATTCTTTTTCAAAGAAAATTTTTGAAGCAGTTTTGAAACTTGGCCGTCCAATTCTTCTTCGCGCACAAACGGTTCCAAACATTTTGTAATTTTTGACTTCTTCGTGCATCTGTAATAGGTGTGACCTTTTTGCACTTCGGCTGTGATTCCCATTCCACACGAACAGCGCAAAAGTCCGCAAAATGGCTTGGGTTCGTTTTGCTCTTTTTTTCTGGGTCGGCCTCTTTGTTTCAAAACTGCTTGGACGGCATCAAAAATTTTCTTGGAAATGATTGGCTGGTGCTTGCCTTCATAGAGTTCTCCTTTGAAGCGGAAAAATCCCAGATAGAAAGAATTGGATAAAAGATGAGAAATTCTGTCTCTTTTGAAATGAGTTCCCTTTCGAGAAAAAACACCATTTTGCGCCAAAAAAGTGGAAACATCTTCCAAGCGGGAATTGCCCTCTGCATAAAGCTCAAAAGCTTTTCTGACAATCAACGACTTCTTTCTGTTCACCACAATTGATTTGATTCTCACGTCATTCAGATAGCCCAAAGGAGCAATGCCCGGATATATTCCGTTTCTCACTTTTTGGCGTAATCCCCTTTTGGTGTTTTCCGAAAGGGAATCTACATAGTATTTGCTTTGCCCAAAAGCGATATTAAGCATGAATTTGCCCTGGGGCGTGCTTTCAAACCAAAACTGGGGAAACTTCAAGGCCAAAAGGTTGCCCGCGTCCAGAAGATAGATAATGCGTCCACCGTCCACCGAATTGCGCGCCAAACGGTCTGGATGCCAAGACAAAATTCCAATGGCTTCGCCTTTCACAATTCTATCCAGCATCAAATTGAAAATGGGTCGCCCTGGAATCTTGGCGGATTGTTTCTCAATCAGTTCCTCGACAATTTCCAGTTGTTCAGTTTTGGCGAAAGCGCGCAATTCGGTGATCTGCGCTTCAATAGAAAGCGCTTGCTTGTCTTCCACATCGGTGGACTTGCGGGCATACAAAAAGAATTTTTGCTCCATAGTTTTTGTGTTAATTTTTAAAACTCAAAAGGCCGTCCTGATGCTAACAACCCAATGAATTGGATCATCTTCAAGACGGCCATTAAAAAAATCCATTGGTTTGTTGTTAGCAATTTCAATATATCACAAAAAACGGAAAAGCAAAAATTCTTTTTTGGGCAAAGCAAATCGAGACAGAATTTCTCAACAAATCGCACGGGAGGCGAACCTCATCTTGTCCGCGCGCGCTTTGCGCGCCGAACCGCAAAAACCCTGGCGATTTTTGCAAATCGCCGCCGAAAAATTCTCCGAAAAATCGGAAAGTTTGAAATTGGTATGGCTTTTCAACGAAGCTCGAACTTTTTTTGAAGAAAATGTTTGAAACTTTCCGCTCCGCTTCCGCCCTGAAATTTCGCAAAATTTCAGTTCCAAAACAGAAAAATTTTCC
>Ga0209514_10007031_pt1 | contig 13463 bp, 14 predicted proteins | sample Subgrocontami58m_FD_187452 | JGI IMG/M metagenome (GOLD analysis project Ga0209514, IMG submission 187452) | Subsurface groundwater microbial communities from S. Glens Falls, New York, USA - GMW37 contaminated, 5.8 m (SPAdes) (version 3) | ecosystem: Environmental > Aquatic > Deep subsurface >...
GAGATAATGCGGCTATGATTGGAATTGCGGCCGGCTTTAAAGCCGAGCGGGGGGAATTTGCCGACCCGGATAAAATTGACCGAATTCCAAGGTGGAGAATAGACGAATAAACTATTTTATTAACATAACTTTTCTACGACCGTGATAAAGTCATGTTTCTATTATTTCGAGATTTTGATAAATTAGACCGCCTCCCCCGCTGCCGGATTGATCAAGCTGTATAATTGTGGCTATGGACAAAAACTACGATCATCAAAAATACGAGAGAGAGATTTATAAGAAGTGGGAAGCTTCTGGCGCATTCACACCCAAAATAGACAAGGGCAAAAAACCATTTACTATTGTTCTCCCTTTGCCAAACGCCAGCGGAAAAATGCATACGGGCAACGTTTTGATGATCGCTATTGAAGATATTCTGGTTCGGTGGCATCGGATGAAAGGCGATCCCACTCTTTGGATACCGGGTACAGATCATGCCGGAACTGAAACCCAGATCACGTTTGAAAGGGAGTTAAAAACACAAGGCAAGTCAAGATTTGATTACGACAGAAACTCCCTTTACCAACAAATCTGGAATTTTGTGCAAATGAATATTGGGTTGGTAAATGATCAGATTAGAAAGATGGGGGCCAGTGTAGATTGGACTCGGTACAAGTTTTCCCTTGATCCTGATGTGGTTTCTACTGTTTGTGACACCTTCAAAAAGATGTATGACGATGGTCTTATTTATAGAGACGACTATATTGTGAATTACTGTCCTGTTTGCGGAACTACTTACGCAGACATTGAAGTAGATTACAAAGAAAGAGTGGATTCTCTTTATTATATGAAATATGGTCCGTTCACTGTTGCAACAGTAAGACCGGAAACTAAGTTTAGGGATACTGCTTTGGCTGTCAATCCAAAAGATAAAAAATATAAAAACTGGATTGGTAAGGAGATTGAGGCACAAGGTTTGCTGGGTGCTGTAAAAATGACAGTTATCCCCGATCCAGAGGTTGATCCAAAGTTTGGCACAGGAATTATGAAAGTGACCCCGGCTCATGATCCTCATGATTTTGAGCTTGGTAAAAAATTCAACTTGCCAGTAACCCCAATTATTGACCTGAATGGACGCATGGATTTTGCGTGGTTTTTAGAGAAGAAAGATGTAGATTCAAAACATATGGAAAGGGCAAAAAGATATCACGGTAAAAAGGTAGCTGAGGCAAGAAAGCTTATAGTTGAAGATCTCAAAGAAGATGGATTATTAATAAAGATTAATGAAAACTATTCCCATTCGGTACCCATCTGTAAAGTTGGTCATAATATAGAACCGACCGTTCTTCCAAATTGGTTTGTGAGAGTTGCTTCTTTAAAGAAATCCGCTCATGACGCTGTAAAAAATGGGAAAGTTAGAATTCACCCAAAATGGCAAGAAATAAAATATCACAGGTGGATGGAAAGAATGCATGATTGGGCAATTTCTAGACAAAATGTGTGGGGAATTAGAATTCCTGTTTGGTATGGCGTTGATGAAAACCTTAACATAACTGTTTCATTTTTGAACTCGAATAAAGAAATTGTTACCGAGAAACTTGGGGAGGCTCTCAAAAAATATGGTGTTGAGGAAATTCGGGGTGGTTTACAAAGACTTATGGCGGGTAAGGATGCAAAATATATAGTTGGACAAAAAAGTCCCGGGGAGAGATTTTTGCAGGAAACTGACACTTTTGATACGTGGTTTTCTTCAGGCCAGTGGCCTCTGGTAACTTTAGGGTATCCAGATTCTGAAGATTTTAAGTATTTTTACCCAACCAGCGTCCTTGAGACTGCCTGGGAGATTTTAAGTAAGTGGGTTTCACGAATGATTATGTTTGGAATATACATGACCGGGGAGCCTCCGTTTAGCGACGTTTATCTGCATGGTGTTGTTAGAGCACTTGATGGCAGAAAAATGAGTAAGAGCCTTGGAAATATTATTAATCCTGAAGAATATATAGAGGAATTTGGAGTGGATGCTCTGCGCATGGGACTGGTAACTGGCAATGGAACCGGTAAAGATTTTAACTTCCCAAGAGACAGGGTTATCGGTTACAAAAAGTTTGCCAATAAGATTTGGAACATAGCCAGGTATATTGAAAGCGTTAAAAAACCAGAAGCAAATAATTCAAACGAGGATGAGCCTGATATAGAGATCAAGGAAAAACTGAAAACTACAGTAAAATCAGTTGATAAATACTTGGAAGAGTTTCGTTTTGCTGACGCAGCTGAAACAATTTATCAATTCGTTTGGCACGATTTTGCTGATGTTTATCTTGAAAAAAGCAAGGATCGAAAAAGTGAGACCTATCCTACGCTGCTCGAAGTATTTAAAACATCTCTAAAGCTCCTGCACCCCTTTATGCCGTTTGTGACGGAGGCGGTGTGGCAGGAACTGGGACTTCCGGGACAACTGATTCTTCAGGCGTGGCCGGTAACGGAGTGACGGGGATTTCTTCTTTTGGTTCCTCTTTAGCCAGACGCTCGATCTTGACCACGATAGCCTCGGGGTCGGTTTTAACGGTCAATTTGACAGAAACTTTAATATCTTTAACTAAAATGGTGTCCCCTTCCGCGGCTAAAGAAGCCACGGAGACTTCAATAGATTCCGGCATATCCGCGGGAAGGGCTTCGATCTCTAGTTCGCCCGTCTGCTGGACAAGAATGCCGGCTTTTTCTTTTTCCGCCGGAGATTCACCTGTAAGCTTGATGGCCACACTAGCCGTAGTCTTTTCTTTAAGATTGACTTGATGAAAATCGACGTGCAGAATTTGACCAGTAACAGGATGGACAGCCACTTCATGGATCATCACCGGGCGGTCGTCTAAGTAAATTAAAGTTGACTCCCCTACTTCTTTGTATAACTTGGTGAAATCAGCGGCTTTAATTTGCAGAGAACATGATTTGAGGTCTTTGCCAAAAACGTTGGCGGGGATTAATCCTTGGGCCCGCAAAGACCTGATCTTGCGACCGGTAATCTTTCTGAGTTCGGCTTTGAGAATGTGTTTAGTTGCCATTTAGTACTCCTTGAGCAAAATCTATATCGAAGCGCAACGGGCGCGACAGGGCTTGATTATACTGGAGCTGACCGGCCGAGGCAAGGGTGGGAGCAGCGGCGGTAGTGGCAAACCAGCCTTTAGGATATGTAACTGTAACTGTAAGTGGGTACTGGGACTGGCCGGGTTGATTGGGGATGTCCAACTGGTAATGGAAGCGGGATGATAGAACGAGCGGCTGATGCCAGCGAACCGTAAGCCTGCTTGTAGACGCGGGAGATACATCGACAAGTACTCCTAGGACAACCAGCCCGTGTTCGGAAGTAACATAGTAGGCCGCAGCCGGTTGGCCGTTGATTAGGACAGCGTCGGGTTGAGATTGGGGAGGCAAATATAAACGCAGATAGTTTTTGTAGCGGCCGGAGGGCCAATTGGTTTCGTTAGAGCCATGAGTAAAATCAATCTGATAATTAAAATCGGCCCGGGTGGAATCAATTTGAATGGCTAACTGGGCTGCGGATTGGATAGACAAATTGACTTTATTGACACCGACGTTGCTCTGTACAGAATAGAAATAGTGATTGAGGCAAGGAAGAGTGGATCGGCAGGCAGAAGGGGCTACTCCCCCGTCCCAGACGGTGGAGGTGATAAACATCTGCCGGGATTCCAGAGCATTAATGATTACTCCAACAGCTTGGGATAATTGGTTCGGGTTAAGAGTGCGCAGCCGGTCAAAAAAACGCTGGTAAAAAGCATAAAGAAAATCGGGGTGAGCCAAATATTCAGAAAAAAAGTTCTGCTGGGTAAGCGTGAGGTTAAGTTCCGGGAGCCGGAGAGGGCCGGTTGCGGAAAGAAGCTCAACCAGAGTTCCCAAATTAACACTGACTACCCGGTCGGGAGAAATCGACAGTTCTTTGTTGACAAACCAGATGGCCCGGGCGGCGGAAGAGGGAAAATCAGGATCCCAATTAGAGTCGCGCAAATACCAGTTCGATTCCCCTATCGCCCGGGCTAAATCCGCAGGGGGAGAAATCTGACCGCGCAACTGGCTATCGGTGGCCGCTGTATCATAGATTTGAATATTGGTCAGGCGTCCCGTATCCAGTGTTAAAATGGCGATGTGACTTAAGAATCCGCCGGTGGGACGCAGTTCAGTGGGATCTTGAAGCAAGAGTAAAACCGTGCTTTTGCCATTTAATGATAAAAGTTCGGGCAAGGAAGAGACAAGGGGGGTAATCTTTTGAGCCAAGGCCCGGGCGGTATTTACCCGGAGCAAAAGCGGGGTTAGCCGGGGAAGGGGTTGCAGACTGGCTTGAAGAAAAGCCAGAGAATCAGTAAGACGGGACAGGGTGAATGATAGGTCAGTGGTGTCTGGTGATTGCAGATATGCAAGGGCGCTGGTGGCGAATTGGTTGGCCAGAACCAGGGTTTCGGATAACTGGCGGGAAACAACCAAATAAGAAGAAACCTGGGGGGCGAGCCGGGAAAGTCCGCCAGATAATTTGGCGCAGGAGAGAGACGCAGAAAAGTTACCGCGCGGAAACTGGGAGGTGGAGCAACGCAGAAAACCATACAGGGCCAAGGGGTATGAGAGAAGAAGAAAGAGAAGAAAAATCAGGACTAAAAGAACAAGATTAAAACGTTTAGGATATTTAACGGGTTGAGTGGGAGGAATTTCTTCAACGAAAAATCTAAGAGGCATCAGATTAATTATAGTGTATTCACGTTTTGGATTTTCGTATGAACAAGGGAGAACATGAAAATCAATGTCGAATGGATTGATTGAGGGTTTGATTTACTAATAAATCTGCCTGACTGTTTTGGGCCCGGGGAACATAAGAAAAATTTTTAATTTTTAATTTGTAATTTTTAATTTCTAAATTTTTAATTTTCAAAATTTGATCTTTAATTTTAAATAGTCCGTTGAGCTGATTTACGACCAACTGGGAATCGAGATAAAAATTGAGGGTTGCGGGTTGAGGATTGAGAGTTGATGCCCATTTCAGGGCTTCGATGACGGCTTGATATTCCGCTTGATTATTGGTGGTCTCGCCTAAATAAAATCCCTGCTGGTGAATTAGGCGGCCGCGGTCGTCGGTGGCCACAAAGGCGCAAGCGGCCGGTCCGGGATTACCTCTGGCTCCCCCATCGGTATGAATACGCATAGGCTATAAGTATAACCAATAATAAAGTGTTTTGGTGCAGAGTCAGCCAGTAGTGATCAGCGGCGCCGGTGATCGCGATCACGGCGACCGCAATTTGAAATTTAAAATTTTTAATTTTCAATAAATTTTTAATGACTAAATATCCAATGAATAAAAACGCCGGAATTCCCAGTTCGGATGCAAGTAAGAGATAAGTGTTGTGGACGGGTTGGTAGAGACCGGTGGCGGGAATAAAGTTGCCGAGACCGACTCCTAACAATGGCGACTTTTGAATTAAGGACAATGAATTGTAAATTAAATCCAGACGATCAGGAATTGAAACAGCGGAGCCGGTGATAGATATTAGATAATAGACACCAGAAATTAGGAGAAATATTTTGAGAATCAAAGGACGAAGCCAAAATAATAAAATCAACATTTCTAAAACGATGGCGGTGCGGGAGAAAGTAATGGGGATAGTGAGCGCCGCAGCCCACAATGCCCAGCGCTCAACGCTCAATTTTGATTTGAAACTATAAATTATCAATCCCGCTACCAATAAGAAGCCTGCAAGAGCGTTGGGGTGGGGCATTGTTGCGTACGGACGCAACACAAATCCCAAATCCCAAATCCCAAATCCCAAAAAGACTTTGGCTATTAGGGGGGTTGAAACGGAAAGGGGGCGTTCTCCCAGCCAATACCAGAGGCCGCCGACTGAATGCTGGAGAAAAAATTGCCACCAAGCCAATATGGCCGTCCAAAAAACGGCAAGGCTCAAGGTCCAAGATCCAAGATCCAATAACCGATTTTTTTGAGAAACTAAATATTTAAATAGCCAGAAGTATTCGAGAACCCTGAGCCATTTATACAAAGAAACTAAGGGGGACGAAGAGATTAAGATATTAAGGATGACGAAAATGATTGCCGGAAGGGGAACGCGGATGCGGAGACGGGAGGTTAAAAATAGTCCGATGATAATCAGGTCGGTGAGGTAGAGGGTGGGGGAGAGATAATCGACGCGAATGCCGTTAATGAGCGACCAGGATGGCCAAAAATGAAAAGCGAGTTGGGAGGGCAGGAGTAAGAGGAACAGGACAATCAAGAATTTTTCCAAATTAACCATTGACCACATAATATCACCCTCTCCCTTCGGGTTTCCCCCTCTTAATTTAAGAGGGGGATTTAAGGGGGTGATATTTCATTTAGGAGATATTACTACTGTGCGGAAGCGGCCTTCGCCTTGCGATTCTGTGGTGACTTGAGGATGATCGGTCAGGTAGACGTGGATGATCCGGCGTTCGTTGGCGGGCAGAGGAGGTAAAGCTTCCGGCTGGTGGGTGGCGATAATTCTGTTGACGACGGTGTCCGCTATAGCCTGCAGGGCTTGTTCGCGGCGCTGCCGGTAATCATTGACATTAATACTGATACTGGTCCATTCTTGCGTTTGAGAATGCAAGTGCTGGGCTAAAAGCAGCTGCAGCGAAGAAATAGTATCTCCGTGATAACCAATAAGAATGGCGGGGTCGGACGTGGTGATATTTACTTGGTAAATTTTGTTGACCTCGTCGAAAGTTACAGTTGTCTCATAGGGTGAAGTGTATCCCAGTTGGGAGAGGAACTGGGCAAGCAGATCTTTAATTTTTTCTTGCATATACTTTGTTTATCCATGGGGTTAGTCCTCCCCATCCTGAAGCCATGTATTGCTGGACCATGGAAACGGCGGAAAAAACCAACCAGTAGAGAACCAGACCAAATTGGAATTGATAGCCGAAGAAAACAGTCATCAGGGGAAACATATACAACATCTGAGTTTGAGTAGCGGCCATAATATCATCGGAGTCGCCGGGAGTCTTGGCGGCGACCTTAACTGCCACCTTGGCTTCCGGCATCATCATTTTGGAACTGGCAAACTGGATAAGGGCGGATGCCAAAACGAATAATCCAGGAAGAGGGATAGGGAGGCCGGGAAGGCGAATCAGGTCGGGTTTAGTCAATTCGAGGCCGTAAAATGAGGTAGAAATATTGTACGTGTTGCCAGGTTTAAGAACGGTGTTAAAAACGTTGAAAAGAGCAATGAGAACCAGTATTTGAATTATTTGGGGGAGGCAACCGGCGGCCGGATTGAGTCCATTCTTTTTATATAGTTCCGCTTGAGCTTTAACTAAGCCCTGTTTGTCGTCTTTGTGTTGGGTCTTGAGAGCGGCCAGTTCGGGGGCCAGGTCTTGCATCTTCTTGCTGGCTTTAAGTGAGGGGAGGACTAGGGGAGTCATGACGATACGCAGACCGATGGTGAGCAGAATAATGGACCAGCCCAGGTCGCCGGTCAGGCGAGCCAAGCCGATTAAGGCGTTAAGCAACGGTTGCTCCAACAATAATTTCCAAAGATCAGCCATGACTAAATGGGTGACAATGTAAAATGCGCCAGAATCCCATCAAAGCGCCCTTCAGAATACCATATTTATCTATGGCTTGATAGGTGTATTCACTACAGGTGGGGTTAAAACGGCAAGCGGAATGCGTGCTAGTGGGAAATTTTTGATACCAGCGAATCAAGGCCAGCGCGAATTTCTTCATAAACTTCCCCGTTGCTGTAATCTTTTTTTAAATAGTTTTTCGGTGTATCCGCCCTCATTAATAAACTTCTGTTCAAGCGCCTCGAGTTGTTTTTTCTCAAGATATGTTTCTTGATAAAGCAGAGTGATTAGAAGGTTGACTGTTTTTTCAGGGGTGTCGGGGAGATCGGGGTGGTCGAACTCCCTGAATTCCCTGAGCTCCCTGACGCGGGGGTCATCCTTATCCCAAATGGAAAGTTTGTTTTGTCTAGCATAATCCAGATAGTCCTCCAATAGTTCTATATGGGATGCCCGAGCTATTCCCAATAAATAAATGTATCCTTTTAAGCTTTTTTCTTCGTAGCCTTCGGCAATGTTTTGTTTGCCACTTCTGGCGGCTTGAACCATTTGGTCGTGAGTACGAGACTTGATGCTAATAAACCGGTCGCAAAATTGGACCGTCAGATCATAGATGACTACAGATAGTTGGTAAGTCTTTAGATATTTATAGCCCGCTTGAGAGTCTGGCATATTTGGGTTTTGGATAACTTGAAAGCTTGTTTGTTTGGAAAAATTATGACGTCGCGGTTGCCTGGTAAGGTCTTTACTGAATTGTAGATGGCTCTGCGCAACTGATTGCGAACAACGGCGCTTTTATCTAATTTGGCAGAAGTAACCACCGCCCAGCGGCTGACTTGTAAAGAGTTGGGGGAGATTAACAGGGAAGCCCAAGGAAGCTTAAGGCTCTGGCCGGATTGCTTGGCTGAAATAAAATCCCGGCGGGACAATCTACGGTTTTTAGGAAGCATTACTCTGTATTATAGCTCGTGATGTTTCCTTTTATCCTCCAAAACTTGCCTGTTTACTCGATTATAATAGGCATCGGAACTCCTTCTTTCGTGTTGAGCCAAAATTGCCTGCGGATCGTTTGGATCTGTAGGAGGCCCCAACTTACGATTAATGAATGAGTTTATTGCCGCTCTAACGCGCTCAAGTGCTCCTGTCTTGGGAAGCTCGGAAGGACTAAGAGGTTTTGTTTTTTTGGAATCTTCGTAGGGAGCGGCGTCTCTTATTCTCTGTTCTAACTCTCCGGCACCTGAACCGGATTGGACTCCCAACTCAGCTTTTAAAGCGTCACCGTCTGCTGTTTCCATAGACTTATCATAACATAGTTTGGTATTATTGGGTTGAAATTATGTTGACATCGCCTGAAACTGGTGTTTTTGGACAAGAGGGGGCTTTGTTTAGCAGTGCCGGGATGGAGTTTACGGCAAGTCTTTTGTCAAAACATCCCGGCCTTGTGTTTGATAAAAAAATCGGTTTGTCTAATTGCGCTCCACACCCAACTTTAGACAGTAGACAACACAACCTTCTTCGTGGCGTGCTTGACAGCGCAAGGAGTAAGGCAAAAGACAATAAAGCAAATTATGCAGCCTTTTTGTCTCAAGTTGAAACAGATGCTTTTTGTTTTCAGGGGCAAATCACGGGCGATGCTGAGGAAAAAGTAAAGGCGATTGACGATCAAATAACCCAAAAGGTCGGGGTAAAGAATGTGTATCTCGTAGATAATTTCCTTCGGCGGTTTCTGGTAGACGTGACAGTCGGTTCTAATAGCTCTCCTGTTCAGGAGGCTCGGGTTAGACTAACTCATTATATTCTTGATGATTTAGCGGTGGTGCATGACGCTTCACAACTTTCGACATCGGAACGATTAAAATATTTGGCAGATTATCTTTTGAATCGATTAAGGATTGGCTCAGTGCCTCTGGGTTTAGATGTAAACAGGCAACAGGTTCTCACGCAAACAGCAGAAAATTTATTGAATTTGTTGGGCGGTGTTGATAAGAACCAAGCGCCTACAACTTTGTTGCCGGAAAAGTCTCTTGCGCCACCTCTGCCAAAAGAAATAGGCGGAGGCGGCGGTTTCGCGTCACGTTTAGAACCCCAGGTTTTAAGTAATGGGCCTCTTTGGACCGATGGGTGGGATTATGCCTACAAAATTTTACATGTGGATACGTTGTTTAGTCTTGTGTGGGCCAGAGAATTTTATGGAGATGTTAAAAAAACTAAGGGGGGATTAATCGCTGGCCCCAGAGAATGGTTGGGAGTTTATGGCGCGCTGGTGCGGGAGATGAAGGTAAACCATACTCCTGGTTTAAGTGCGGCTAAGGTGCGTTTGCTAACGCTGGCGCACATAATAAGTTCTGTTGGAGGCTTACAAAGCTGGCAGAACATAGGAGCCAGTGTTGGATACAACGAAGTGTTGGTTTTGTGCGATCGGGCTATTAGAATACTAAAATTGGAGTGGGGAGCTCTTGATAATATGAAGCCGAGAAAGGGTGGTAGTATTAACGAAGCTGTGTTGAAGACGATATATAGGGAGAGTGCTAATGTTTATTTCTCCCCGCAACGTAGGGAAGAATTAATTTATAAAAGGTATGGGGTATTATTTAAAGGGTTGGGATTAACTGGCGATGACCTTAAAACTGCTGGGGAGATTTCGCAAGGTGTATTATGACTGGTGATTTTGAAGGAATTTTAGACATACCAGAACAGAAAGTTTCCGCTTTAAGGAAATCTGTGGGTGATTATTTACGTGGAGAGGTAAAAGACAAAGGACTTGAAACCTACTGGCAGCTACTTACTGCCGAGCAGGCTGGATATGTTGCAGAGATCGCCAAAAGTAACTGGGGCCACTATCAAACAGAATTCAAGGATAATTGGGGAGGTTTCGTGGAAACAACGGCTCAAGGATGGCTGGAATCATATCGCTTTTTTATCGGCTTGATGGAAGCGTGTGGTTACAAACCGCCAAGTTTTCAAGAACCAACCGGTCTGGGAGAGTTGGATAAAAGCAGAATTGCAATTTTGACCGTTAATTCTTCTGTTGTTTTGTTGGGGAAAGGGGCCGTTTATTCACCGGCAGGCGCAGCCATTGAATATCAAAGGATCCCTTTACGAAAAGGCGAGTTGATAAATACTAATAATATTAACGGCGGGCTTTCATTTGATCGCGGCGCCAAAATTTCTCAAGTCCCTCAAATTGGCGTGTCGTGGGATATAGCTTTCGACAAAAATGTGCCGCTTGGTAGAATATCACCAACCCCATTACTTATATATTACCGTCTATCATCGGTGGGCCAGCCTGATCAGACTCCACCTCTCAAGGACATCGCCGATTCTCTTACTAGGAGATTGTGATTTCGAAGGTTAAACAGTCAGTTTGCGGCGGCCGGCGAGGCGGCGGCGCTTGAGAACGTTGCGGCCAACGCGGGTAGAATTGCGGGCCCGGAAACCGTGCTTACGCAGTCTCTTTAATTTCTTGGGTTGCCAGGTGTGCTTCATTGCCATGAGCAAAATTATATCACAAAGATGTACTTGAAAAATTGTGGATAACTAGTATAACGAGTTGGCATGGACAGAGATGTAGAAAAGATTTGGAAAGCGGTTTTAGAAGGGATGAAGGTGGCAGTGTCCGCGGGAACATTCAATACTCTCATCCGGCAAACAAAATTAGTGGCCATAGCAGACAGCGGTGACCGGTGGATATGTGAAGTGGGCTGCTCGTCGGGAATGACTAAAACTTTGCTTGAGCAGCGCTTTCACGGACAATTGGCGGAAGAACTGAAAAGAGTAACGGAGAAAGATTGCGAGATACGGTTCGTAATCAGCGCTCAACGCTCAACCCGCAACCCTCAAGAAGAGAAAGACCTGCCGCTGTTTACGGAAAGAGATAATAGTGATGAAGTAAAGAGGGCCAGATTAAGGGCCGAGTTTACTTTTGAGAATTACGCCGTATCCGGATCAAACCAGATGGCGCACGCGGCCGCCATGGCAGTAGCCCGCAAACCCGGAGCAGCCTACAACCCGCTGTTTATTTACGGCGGAGTGGGGGTGGGGAAAACCCATTTGATGCAGGCGGTAGGGCACGCGATTGTTGAAAAAGGAGAAGGGCCGGTATTGTTTTGCACCGGGGAAGAATTTACCAATGACCTAGTGATGGGTATCCGCAACAAAGATACCGACCGGGTGCGGGGCAAATACCGAAAAGTGAAGGCGCTTTTAATCGACGATGTACAATTTATTGCCGGAAAGGCCTCTGTCCAGGAAGAATTTTTCCACACCTTCAACTCTATCGGACGGGAGGGGGGACAGGTGGTGATGACCTCGGACAAGCCACCGGGGGAAATTGCCAAATTGGAAGAAAGATTGCGCAGCCGGTTTGGGGCGGGAATGATAGTAGACGTGGGGCCGGCAGATTTTGAATTACGAACGGCAATTCTCTTAATTAAAGCTAAACAGCGGGGCCGTGAACTGGCCATGGACGTGGCCCAAGCTGTCGCTATCCACATTGAGGGGGTACGGGAATTGGAAGGGTTTTTGATGAGAATAACCTCCGAGGCAGAGATTAAGAACGAGCCGGTGACGGTAGAGATGGTGGAGAGACTGCTAAAAATTAGTAGGCCCCGCAGTGGCGAGGCCAGAATTGTGACTCCGAACGAAGTAATTAATTTGATATCAGAATTTTTCGAGGTAGGGGTGCAGCAATTGAAGGGGGAGAGGAGAACCAAAACTATAGTTTGGCCGAGACAAATATTGATGCATATTCTCCACACAGACTTGAAGCTGCCTCTGGAAGAAGTAGGGAGGTTGGTCGGAGGACGGGACCATACAACAGTGATGCACGCCGACAAAAAAGTAATTCTGGCCATGCAGGCAGACCAGACCATCCACAATCAAATTGGGGATATCAAGAAAAAATTGTTGACAAGCACCTGATATTTGTATACAACTGGAGACGCTTATGCACTTATTAACTAGAGCCATGAAACTATCCACAAAGTTATACACAAGACAATCCCCTGGCTGGCTGGAAGCAGTTATCAACTTATCCACAAGACCTACTACGGATACTACTAGTTAAGAAAGAAAATATGCACGCCACTGTTTTACAGTCGGATCTGAATAAGGGGTTGGGGATAGTGGGCCGGGTAGTAGCGGCGAGGGGTCAATTACCGGTATTGGCAAATATATTAATCGAAGCAAGCAAAGAGGGATTGGTACTGGCGGCGACGAATTTAGAAATTGGGCTAAGAGTGACGGTGGGGGGAAAAGTGACGGAACCGGGGGCAATCACCATTCCGGGAAGGAATTTGGGAGAATTGGTAGGGTCGCTGGCAGGAGAAAGTTTGGATTTGCAAACAGAGGGAGAAAAATTAAAAATTAAAACCGGTAAATCAGCAGGGATGTTGACAGGGATTGCCGCTAGCGAATTTCCCCCCATGCCCAGAGCGGGAGAGCAGGAGAGTAAAAGAGCGAGAGTAAAAATTGACAAGAATATTTTGTTGGAAATTGCGAGTCAGGTGGCGTATGCGGCGGCGGTGGATGAGAGCAGACCGGTGCTGACAGGGGTCAGAATTCAGGAGTCAGGAGACAGTTTGTTTTTCGTAGCTACTGATGGGTTTAGATTGAGCCGGAAACAAATCCCAAATCCCAAATCCCAAATTCCAAACGTAATATTGCCGGCGCGGACGATACTGGAATTGGCCAGAGTAGCAGAAGCGGAAGAGATCATAATGGAGACGGTAAAAGACAATAATCAAGTGATATTCAGCTGTGGTGACGTGCAATTGGTGTCCCGGGTATTGGAAGGAAATTTTCCGGACGTGGACAAGATAATTCCTCAAAGTTTTAAGACGGAGGTGACAGTGGACCGGGAAGAACTGGCGGCGGCGGTTCGGGTGGCGGGA
>Ga0209514_10007034_pt1 | contig 13458 bp, 10 predicted proteins | sample Subgrocontami58m_FD_187452 | JGI IMG/M metagenome (GOLD analysis project Ga0209514, IMG submission 187452) | Subsurface groundwater microbial communities from S. Glens Falls, New York, USA - GMW37 contaminated, 5.8 m (SPAdes) (version 3) | ecosystem: Environmental > Aquatic > Deep subsurface >...
CCGCAGGGGATCGCCCGCGGCCTGGGGAAATCGTCAAGCCGCGGGCCGCGAATCGGCCGCCCGCCGTTGCCGGCTAGCCGGTGATCTTGAGCTTGGTCCGGACCGCTTCGGGGATCCGGTCGATTCCCACGTTCTTATTGTAGTCGAAGATCTCGAACTTCGCGCGCGGGGTGAGCTTCATCGGCTGCCCGAACTCGCTCCCCTCGTCGTCGAAGCCGAAGTCATCGTCGTCCGACTTCGCCTTGCCATCGTCCTTCTTGGCGCCATCGTCCTTCTTGGCGCCATCGTCCTTCTTGGCGCCATCGTCCTTCTTGGCGCCATCGTCCTTCTTGGCGTCGTCGTCCTTCTTTGGGTGATCGTCTTTCTTGGCACCGTCGTCCTTCTTGCCCTTGCCGTCCCCTTCGTCGGTGAACACGGGGTCGTCGAGGCCGGTGTCGCCGCCCAAGCCGGCGAGTTCGACCTCGAGGTCGGCGATCACCTGGCGGACCAGCATGTCCTCCTTGCCGACCCAGACGCGGAAGGCGAGCTTGGCCCGGTTCCAATCGATTGCGGCCTCCGGGATGCCGATGCCGCCGATGAAGCTGCGGATCGCCTCGGCCGGCGGGTTCGCCTTGATCACGCGGCACTCGAGGTCGCCGATCTTCTCGTTGTCCAGGTAGACGGCGTCCTTGGAGTGCTTCTTGAACTCGTTCAGGTACTCGAGCGGGTTACCCAGGCGCTGATCGCCGAGCCCGCCCTCGCCCTCCTCGAGCTGCCACTCGCCGGTGGCGTCCTTGCGCACGGACTGCTTCCCGTTGCGGTAGGTCTCGGTCTCCATCCCGCCCATCGCGGTCATCTTGAAATACGCGATTTCGGGATTGCGCACCCAGCCTTCGGAGGTGATCGACATTGGGGCCATCCCCTCGCCGAGCGACACTTCGGCGCCCAGCTTGACGTGGAAGCCCTCCTGCTTGGTCATGTTCTCCAGGGCCTTCTCGAACAGGGCACCGGCGGCCAGGTCGGTGTCCTGCGCCCACCCGGCGGGAGCGGCGATGAATCCGAGCACCACGAGGGCCGTGAGCAGCATGCGCGCGCGAGTCATGAACGAACCTCCAATCCCTGGGATCCCTGAATCGTCGATCGGCGGCCCATGATACGGGGCACTCGGCGGCCGCGCAAGGCCTAAGTACCGCGCCCCGGAGAAGGGTGCCCAGTATCCGAAGGCGATTCTGGCCACCAGCGAGGCGCGACGACGACGCGATGCCAAGAGGCATCGCGGAGGAGGAGCAACGAAGCTGGGGGCCAGAAGCGCCGAGCAGACGGGGCACAATTCTTCGGGGTGCGGTACTAAGAGCCGGCGCCGGCCGGGCGCGTGCGACATCCCCCCGCTCCTCATTGGGCGCGATAGAGCGCGCGCGCCTGCTCCAGGCGTGCGCCTTCCACCTTGGCGAAGCCTTCCGTCTGCAGCGACTTGCAGATCTTCCGGCCTTCCTCGTCCCCCAGCATCTTCTCCAGCGATCCCCAGAGCCGGGCCGGGCGGTCTCCCGCCGACGCCCCGCCGAATACCACCACCAGGTCCGCCGGCAGCGCGCCGGTCGAGCTCAAGACCTCGAGCTTGGGCCAGACCTGCGGGTCCTCGCGGAAGAAGACCAGCGTCGCCCGGTCCACGAGCACCGCCGCCGGGGCCCCCGCGCCGCCCTCGATCAGGTCATACACGGCATCGGCCAGGTTCTTCGCCGGCTCGAACTCGTGGCCGGCCGCGAATTTCCGATCCATCCGCGGCAGCACCACCTGCTCCAGGTAGCGGCGCTCGCCCAGGAGACTGGTCGCCACCGCCGCGCCCGCACCCGGCGCCGGCGAACCCTTGCGGCCCAGCAGCGAGTAGGACTCGCCTTCCTGTCCCAGCCGCCGGGTCTCCGCGACCGCCACCAGGCCGAGCTTCTCCTCGTGCTCGAGGAAAAAGCCAGGGGTCACGATGCCGAACAGCGGATGGCGCCGCTCGGCCAGCGCGAGCGCTTCTTCGGGCTTGTTCGTGATCAGGCCTTCGAGCGAGCCGAGGCGGAGTGCCGGGGCGAGGTACTTTCCCAGCTCCGCGATGAACTTGCCCGCCTTCTTCTGGGTGGCGTCGCGCTCGCCGGTCTTGAGCACGAGAAACGCGGGCGGGTTCGTCCCCTGCGGCTCCGCCCCGAGCGAGGCGGCGACGATCACCAGGGCGATCGCCACAGGCCAGCGTGCCATGCCTTTCCCTCCGCCCCGATCCATCGGATTCGTCTATGGTGCCGTATTCTCGAGTCCGGGTCAATCCATGCGCCGCGCGTGCGCCTCGGCGACCCGATTCACGTACTCTCCCAGCCGACCCGCCACCTGGGCCGCCGCGCGCCGGTCGGCGAGCAGCCCCCCGAGACGCCACGGCCGAAGACACAGCCAGCGCACCACGTCCCGCCCCCTCAGGTCGCCGGTCGGAGCCGGGATCGAGCCGTAGTCGGTCCGCAGGGGGTCCGCAGGGGTGTCGAGCACGACCCGCGCGACGGCGCACGGCACCCCCGCGTCCCGGCACGCCCGGGCGAGGATCCCCGATTCCATATCGACCACCTCGGCCTTCGCACGCGAGCGCAACTCCTCGCGCTCCCCGGCGGCGTTCACGATCCGCGGGACCGTGACGCCACGCGTCCGGCACAGGTCGATGCCCGCTGGGTGCAGGAAGGGTGCCGCGGTTTCCAGCGGCACCTCCTCCGGTTCCCCCTCCACCCAGGCGCATTCCCACAGCACCATCTGCCCGGGGGCGAGCGCCGGATCCAAGGCTCCGCAGAACCCGGTCGAGAGGACGAAGTCGCCCGGCGCGAGCCGGGAGACGAGGTCGCGCGCGGCCGCGCGCGCCCGAGTGAAGCCCACGCCGGTGTGCACGACTTGCAGTTGCGGACCGCGACGTACATAGCCCGTTTCCTGCGGCACCGCCGCGGTCACCCACAGCACGGGTGTCGTGTCCCGCTGGATCTTGTCGGTTCGGCCGGTCGCGCCTGGCGCCGGGCTTCGTTGCTCCCCTCGTCTGTAGCGCCGCTCCCGGACGGCCCACTGGGCCCCTCTTCTGTCGCGCTGCTTCCGGACCGCCCGCCTGGGCGCCTCTTCTGTCGCGCCGCTCCCGGACCGCCCGCCTGGGCGGTCCTCGCGGCTTGCCTCTCGCAGCTTGCCTCTCGCGGCTTGCCTGTCGCCGATGCGGTCGGGTGCATCGGCTCCTCGTCGCGCCTCGCCCGGCGCCAAGATCGCCTCGGCGGAACCCGCAGTCTTGGACTGGACGCGGAGCGCCTACGCGATGCTGGTCACCGCGTTGCGCAGTTGGGTCCACATCGGAATCCCCCGGCCGGTCGCGACCGTGGGCTCAAAGCCGCAATGCATCATGCACTTCTTGCAGCGCGGGTCGCCGCTCTCGGGTCCGTACTTGGACCAATCAGTGCGGTCGAGCAATTCGCGGTAGGTCTGGTGGTAGCCGTCGCGCAGCATATAGCAGGGGCCCTGCCAACCGTTGGGGGTGAGCACCGGGTTGCCCCACGCCGTGCAAGTGAGGTCCGCGTAGCCCTCGAGGAACTCGAGGTACAGGGTCGAATTCCCGAACCAGTGCTTCGGGCAGCGCTCGAAGATCTTCTGGAACCGCTCGTTCACCTGCTGGCGCTTGAGGAAGATCGTCTCGTCGTTGGTCTGGTCGAAGTCGTACCCCGGCGCGACCAGCAGCGCGTCGACCTTCACGTCTTCCTTGAGATAGCGGAAGAGCTCGATCATTTCGTCGAGGTCGCTTTCGGCGAACACGGTGGTGTTGGTCGTCGCACGGATGCCGCGATCCTGCAGCATCTTGATCGCATCGACCGCCTTGCGGAAGCAGCCGGGGGACTTCGTGATGTGGTCGTGGGTCTTCGCCAGCCCGTCGATGTGGACCGCGAAGGAGAGGTTGGGGGAGGAGGGGAGCTTGGGCAGGACCCGGCTCATCAGGAGCGCGTTGGTGCAGATGATGACGAAACGGCCGCGCCGGATCAGCCCCTGGGTCAGACGGTCGAGTTCCGGGTAGACCAGCGGCTCGCCGCCGCAGATCGAGACGATCGGCGCGCCGCATTCGTCCATCGCCTCGAGGCACTGCTCGACGCTCAGCCAGTCTTCCTTCTTGCCGGCCCAGCGGTCGGGCGTGCAGCCGATGCAGGAGAGGTTGCAGGTGTGCAGCGGCTCGAGCATCGCCACCACCGGGTAGCGCTCGATGCCTTTGATATGCTGCCCCATGATGTAGGCCGCCAGCTTGGTGGTCAGGCGGAGGGGGACGCGCATGCCGGTTTCCTCTTCAAGCTCAGGCGAGCAGGCTCTCGTCGAGCGTTCCACCGCGCTGGCGGAACTCGCTCAAGGCGAGGAGCGGGAAGTAGTGCCGGTAGAGGTGATAGAGCAGGTAGAAGACTTTGGGGAAGCCGCCGCCCGTGAACTGGGTCTCGTCCCAGGTCCCCTGCGCCGTCTGCCGGCGCAGGAGCCACGCGATGCCGCGCTGGACTGCGGGATCGTGCGGCCCGCAGGCCGTCATCACGCCCATCGTGCCCCACGCGGTCTGCGACGCCGTGGACGCGCCCTTGCCCTTGAGCGTGGGATCGTCGTAGGTGGCGCAGCTTTCGCCCCAACCGCCGTCGGCGTGCTGGACCGACTTCAGCCACTCGGCACCCCGTACCACGCTGGCGCGCGTACGCGGCAGGCCGAGCGTGGTCAGTCCGCGCAGGACGCCCCAGGTCCCGTAGATGTAGTTGACGCCCCAGCGGCCGTACCAGCTCCCGTCCGGCTCCTGGTTCTTTTCCAGGAACTCGATCCCGCGGGCGATTTGGGGATGGGCCGGGTCGTAGCCGATCTTGGCGAGAAACTCGAGGATCCGCGCAGTGACGTCCACGGTCGCGGGATCGAGCAGGGCATTGTGGTCGGCGAACGGGACCTTCTCGAAGATGTGCTTGTCGTTGTCCCGGTCGAAAGCGCCCCAGCCGCCGTTCCGGCTCTGCATCGAAAGCAGCCACTTGGTCCCGCGCTCCATCGCGTCGGCGCGCTTGCGCGCGTCGCGGTCGTGCACGAGATAGTTCGCGATCAGCACCGCGGCGGTGTCGTCGGTGTCCGGGTAGAACTCGTTCTCGAACTGGAAGTACCAGCCGCCCCGTTCCTTCCAGGGGTTCTCGATCCCCCAGTCGCCGCGGATCTTGACCTCGTGCTCGAGCAGCCAGGACATCGACGTGAGCATCTTGGGATGCTCGCCGGGGACGCCGGCGGTCGCGAGCGCGGTGATCGCCCATGCGGTGTCCCACACCGGCGAGAAGCACGGCTGCAGGCGGACCGTCTCTCCTTCCTGCACCTCGAAGCTGCGCATGGCCTCGCGCTGCCGCTTCACCAGCGCCTCGTCTCTCGGGTCGCCGATACAGGTCAGCGCCATGATGGCGTTCATGATCGCGGGATAGATCGCGCCCAGCCCGCCCTCTCCCCGGCAGTGGTCGCGCAGCCAGGCGTGCGCTTGCGTCAGCGCGTGCCGGCGGATCGCCTTCACCGGACGCCGCGTGTAGCGGCGCAGGACCCGATCGATGGCGATGAAGAACCACCCCCAGGTCCACGGCTCCGGTCGCGGCGATTCGTACTTCGGAAACAGCGCGCGGATCTCCTCGATCCCCTGGCCCGGAGGGACCTGGACGCGCGGCCGGTAGTGATAGACGATCGAGAGCGGAACCAGGATCGCCCGCGACCAGTACGAGATTTGATAGAGGTTGAAGTAGAACCACTTGGGGAACAGCACCAGCTCGGGAATCACGCCCGGGACCCGGTCCCAATCCCACTGGCCGAAGACCGCCAACAGGATCTTCATGAAGCTGTTGCACTTCGGAATCCCGCCCAGGCGGTGAATGACCTCTCGCGCCCGAGTGAGAATCGGGTGGTCCGCGGCGAAGCCGGTCAGCTTGAGCGCGAAATAGGCCTTGAGGGTGATGTTGACTTCGCTCGGTCCGTCCGGATAGATGCTCCAGCCGCCGTCGTCATTGATCTGCGACAGCAGGCGGTTGATCAACCGCTTCTCCTTGACCGGATCGTGCTCTCGCAGGAAGCGCATGAGGAAGATGTAGTCGGACACCAAAGTGGTGTCTGCGCCCAACTCTGCAAGCCAATAGCCGTCCGGATGTTGGCAATCCAGGAGCCATTCCCGCGAGCGCGCGATGGCGAAGTTGAGACGGGGGGGCGCGACGGGCTCGCCCGCCGGAAGCGCGCGAGTCCGAAGTCCGGTCTCCCACGTCGGCGGGAGCGGAATATCCGGGACTTCGTTGCGGACGGCGAAGCGGACCCGGGTGAGCAGGTCTTCGCGGCCGCCGTTGAAGACGGCGGAAGTCACGCGCGTGAGCAGGGCTTCCCCGTCGGAAATGACGTCCCGCAGCCGACCGCTCAACGATTTCGGCATTTCCGGCACGCCTCCATACCCCGTGCAAACCCAAGTCCGGCTTGCGGGCACCCTTATCCCTTGTCATCCCTCGAGACGCGAGAGCCTAGCAGGGGGAGCAAGCCGTCGTCAAGTGCTGCGCGCATGGTGAGTGTGTGCGCGTGTGCGCGGCGCGCGATCCGGGGGCAACCGACGGAACTACGGATTGTCCGGATTGCACGGATTGTCCAACGGCAGGGGATCGCGCGGCTCGCGTCATCGCCGGGCCGGGCGACCGGCGCTCATTTCCTCCCTTGGCGGCGGGATTCGCGGAGTTTCTCGCGCAGGAGGAAATACTGCCGGTACTTTTTCGAGTCGCCATGGACGCGCAGCAGATTCTCATCGGAGCCGTCCTCGGGAAAGATCGAAAGCAGCTCGTTGATCTGGCTTTCGGCCCCCTCCCAATTCCCGGTGCGATAAAGGCGGCGGAACTCGGTGAGGGCCTCCTTCTCCTTGGCCTTGATCTGGGTTTCGAGTTCGAGCGCCCGCTCTTCCGCCAGTTGGTGCGGCTCGGGGGGGAAGAACTCGCAGTTCTCGTAGAGATGCAGGATCTTGCGACACATGTGGTAAACCGCGACCATCGCTGCGACGTTGCCCTGAATGCCGCGGTACATGCCATCGGCCTCTCGCTTCAGTTGCTCGGCCGCGCCCAGGCGGTCGTCCTGGGTCCAGCCCGGAGGCCAGGCCTCCTTTTCCTTCACGAGCACGTCGATGGCCCAGCCCCGGTCCCGATCGACGAGGACTTCGATGACGGTCTTGCCGGGCTTGAGCCCGAGGACGGCGATCTCGTTGGTGCCGTCGGCCTTCGAGGTCGCGCGTGCGATGGTCGGATCGCGCGGCCGGACCGACTGGTGTTCCAGCGTGAGGTAGGCGTAATCGTTCACATAGCACTGGATGCGGGCGTACGGCTCGAGCGTCGGGCCGGGCGCCCGAGGCGGCTCGCGGTTGACGAAGAACATCCACCCGAGTCCGGCGAGGAACACGCCGGCGACGCCGAGCGCGATGGCGACGTTCTTTTTCACCGGAAGGCCCCCGGCGAACTCACCGGTGTCGGCCACGGCCGACGGGGTATCGAAGGCGGCCGTCTCGAGCGATCCGCCCTGGAGCACGCGGCCCATATCCACCGCCTCGGTCCCGGGCTCGGATGGGACTGGGTGCGGATGAGCCGGGTAGGCGTTCGGGACCGCGGGCGGAGAGGGGGCGGGAGCGGTCGGACGGGGCGGCGGTGAAGGGGACGCAGGTGCGTGCGCCGGGGCCGGCGCCCCGCCGAGGACGAACCGCATCTCGACGCCCCCGACGCTGACGGAGTCGCCGGACAGGAGCGGGCACTCGGTCACACGCTGCCCGTTCACCAGGGTGCCGTTGCCGCTGCCCAGGTCGGTGATCAACCACTGGGCGCCGGAGCGTCGGATCTGGGCGTGCTTGCGGGAGGCGTTGCCGTTCCCCTCGAGGACCAGGTGGCACTCGTTGCTGCGGCCGATGAGGAAGGGCTCGTCCCCGAGCGGAATCTCGCGCGCGCTTCCGAGTGCGACGATGAGCCGGGCGGGCTGAGACATGTCTTCCTACCGCATCGCCTTGGACAGCTCTTCCAGCTTGAGCCCGAGCACGAAGTACTGCTGGTGTTTCTGCGCGTTGCCGTGGCAATCCATGACGTGATCGTCGCCTCCGTCCTCCGGGAAGAGAGCGAGCAGGTCCTGGAGGTGCGCCTTCGCGGTGGGTAGGTTTCCGGAGCGGAAGTTCCGGAAGAGCTCGCGGACGTGGGTGAGTTCCCGGGCGGTGACCCGCTTCTCGAGCTCGGCGCAGCGTTCCTGCGCCTCCTCGTCGGGGGTCGCGGGTGCGTACCGGCAATTGCGATAGAAGCGGCAGATTTTCGCGTAGCGGTAGTAGAGGGCGACCAGGTTGACCTCGTGCTGGGCCCGGTCCTGGTACAGGGGCGCAGCCTCCTTCAGCAGCTTCTCCGCGGCGGCGAGGCGGTCCGCGTCGGTCCAGCCGGGAGGCCAGTCCTCGTGCGGGGTGACGTTGACCGTGATCTCCCAGAGCTGGCCCTTGTCGCCGTCGGCCAAGACCTTGGTCTTTCCGGGCGCGAGACCGGCGATGGAGATCTGGTTGCGCGCGTCGCCGCTCGACGAGACCTCGACGATCTTCGGGTCGAGCGCGCGGACCCGCTCGTGCTGAAGCGTCACGAAGGCCGATTGGCCCTGCTCGCAGGTGACCTGCACCCAGGGAATGGCGCCGCGCGTCTCCTGCGGGCCGTCGCCGAAGAACAAGGGAAGGCTGGCGAGAAAGGCGAGCACGAGGACCGCGGCGGCGATGCCGATGCCCAGGGTCTCGCGCCGCTCGCGCTGGGTCTCCTCGTCGGAGCTGAGGAGGATCATCTGCAGCGGCGGCAGGCGGTCGGTGGTTTCACCGACGCGCTCCCGAGCGGGGGCGTCCCCGGCCGCGGGAGCCGGGGGCGGAGGCGGCTCTTCCTGGGGCTGAAGGAAGGTGAGCTTGACGCCGCCGATGAGGACGCGGTCGCCGTTGCGGAGGACGTAGCGGTTGACCCGGGCGCCGTTCACGCGGGTGCCGTCGCGGCTGCCGAGGTCGTTCAGCACGAACGAGCCGGTGTCCCAGCGGATGTCGGCGTGGGTGAACGAAGCGCAGCCGTTGCCCTTGAGGATCAGCTTGCAGACGTCACCTGAGCCGATGAGGAGAGGCCCGGCGTCGAGTGGGAACTCCTTGCGCTCATCGTCCTCGACGAGCAGGCTGGCCTTGGGGATCTCCATGATCGCGCTCCGTGAGCGTTGGGGGACGGGCAGGGTTCGGACCCGTAATTACCACAAGCGGGTCGGAGTGGGGAGAGAATCCCGCTCGTCGGGGTACCGGATCACCGCAGCCGGCGTCCCGCTTCGGCCGCCGCCCGCCGCCCCTCGGTCACCGCCGCCTCGAAATAGGGCGTCCCCTCCAGGTCGGTGTGGGCGAAGGCCAGACGCCCGTGAAGCCGTGCGGCCACGCGGCACGGGCCTGGGTCGAAGCCTCCGCCGGCGCGCGGCGTCCAGCGGAATCCCGGATAGCCCGTCACCATCGCGTGTCCCCAGCGGTTCAGCGACAGTGCGACCACGTCCTGCTCCACCTCGAGCCCGAACGGACCGAGGATTCGCGCCAGATCCGCGAGCACCCGACGCTCGAAGTCCAGGAACGGGGTTGCCAGAAGCTCCGTGCGACCCCGCTTCCCTTGCTCTTCCGGGGGCGCGTCCGGGTACATCAGCGGACAGAAGAGCGAGATCACGTTCGGCCGCTCCGGGTCGCGCTTCGGCTTCCCTCCCTCGAGCACCCAGTCGGCGACTTCGAGCGTCTTGCCCAGCCCTGCGAAATAGCAGCCCTGGTAGCCCAGCCCGGCCCGGTCGATCGCCGCGCTGCGTCGCAGGCCCACGTTCGCGACCAGGTACGCGCCGTAGCGGAACTTTGCGAAGGCTTCCCGCTGGGCGTCCGGGAGGTCGCGCACGACATGGCGCGCCATGTTCTTCGCGCCCGCCAGCACGCCGGTCCGCGCGCGGACGTGGTGCAGCGTCCCGGCGTGCAGATAGGTGAACCGCAGGTGCTCTGCCGCATCCGGCGCCCCCTCGTGCTCGATCCGCACCACCGTGGCCCCGAGCCGCAGCCGCACCGGCGCATCGGAGCGGTCGAGCGCGTCGCGCCGGAACGGGGCCGCGAGGAACTCCGGCGATCCGGGTTCCCCCGGGAGCGCGTCCGGGAGGAGCGCCCGGACCGCCATGCGCGCGAATCCCCCGTTTCCGCCGGGGAACGCGAAAATGTCGCCGGGCGTGATGTGCTCGCTGAGGAACGAGATTCCCGAGGCCGCCGAGACCGAGGCCGCGTTGGCGCCGAGCGAGTCGCCGCAGTAAAGGTCGGCGAAGCGGAGGATCTCTTCCGTGCGCTGGTTCTGGCGCGCGATCCAGGCGCGAAACGTGATCTGGTCGAGCGGTCCCGCTCCGTCCCCTTCGAGCAGGTCTTCGGCGCTGGAGAGCGCGCCGCGAAACGTCGCGAGCGCGAGCCGGTGCTCCTGGGTCAACGGAACGCCGGCCATGCCTTCGCCCCAGACATCCGGCACCCAGACCGGGTCGCAGCCGTGCGAGGCGCGATCGAAGAACGCGCGGTCCGTGTCAAGCGGCACGGCGAGCTGCGCGAGGTCGATCCCCAGGCGCCGGTAGAAGGTTCGCAACTCGTCGTTCCACGGCTTTTCGACGTAGGCGGCCGCCTGGGTCGCGAGCACGGTCCGGCCGCCGATCTCGAACGCCTCGTTGCGCGCGTTGCCTCCGGGCTCGGTGTTGTTCTCCAGGATCAGCACCCGGCCGGCGGGAGCGATGTCGTCGCGGAAGCGGAGCGCCGCGGCCAGGCCGCTGATCCCGCCGCCGACCACCACGAGGTCGTAGACCGGGTCGCCGGCGTCGACCGAGGCCGGCGCCGCATCGGAGAATTCGCCGTCGCGCAGGCGGTGGGCGATCTCGAAGACCGCGGGCGAATCCGCATGGACCGGCGACCACTCCCGCGGCCAGGGCGGCCGGTCCGGGTCGGCGAGGACCCGTCCGCCAGGGCCGAGCAGACCGGGGAAAAGGGCGGACAGCGCCGCGGCGAAGCTGCCGCGGAAGAAGTCCCGGCGGCTGATGCGGGGCATCCGGCGCGGTTCCTTCGTCTGGGGGGCGTCGGGGCGACCGCCGGGGCGGTCGCGGAGTCAAAGCGCGGCCAGCAACTCGTCCAGCGCGGCGAAGGTCTCCGAATTGTCCTTGGGAACGTACGACGTGAACGGGGGCGCCTCGGCAAGGAAGCGTTCGACCGGCTCTCGCTGCCAATGCCGCGCCCAGGCGCCGTACCCGAGCGCGGCCAGGTAGCGCGCGTTCAACTCCTGCTCGAACTGCTTCTCCAGTGGAACCGAGTACATCGGGATCCTCAAGTTCACGCACTCGCTCATCAGACTGAAGCCGCCCCCCGCAAGCACGGCGCGCGCGGTCCGCAGGTCGTCGATGAAGCCCTTCTCGGAAAAGGCGCGCAGGCGGACGTTGCCTTCCTCCCCTTCGCGCCCCATGCCGTAGACGCGGAACTCGTACGGCATCGACCGCAGGAGCGGGACGAGGGCGGAATTGCTCTTCGCGGTCTGGTACACGGTCACATGCGCCCCGGGCTCGCGGCGGGCGGCGAGGATCTCCGGCCGCAGGATCGGCGGGACCAGCGTGGTCCGCTCCTTCGCCACCGGCGGGTGGAAGAAGGTGGTGATCAGGTAATGGCGGCACCCCGGCAGCTTGGACAGCACCGCCGCGCGCGCGAGGTCGAAGTCCGCGCTGGCCTCCACCTCCGGCCCGTGCGAGCACCGGTCGATGACCTGCATGTTGTCGATGCTGAGGATCGGCAGGAAGTGATTGACCCCGTAGAGATACGCCCAGCTCTCGAAGTCGCTGATCACCGCCTGCGGCTCGAAGTCCATCCGGAAGTAGACGCCGACGTTCTTGAACAGGCCCTTGGGGAATTCGACCAGGTTCGACAGGACGCTCCCCGGGACGTCGAGCTTGTTGCCCGTGTAGTCGAGATGCAGCCCGTGGATTTCGTGGAAGGCGATGTTCGGCCGGCCGGCGAAGCGATCGGTGAGGAACTTGTGCGCCCGGCCTGAAACCACCACCTGGACCCTGTGCCCGCAGGACAGCAGGTGCTCGAGGATCACGCGAGAGCGGGTCGCGTGCCCCATGCCCTCGCCGGTGACGCCGTACAGGATGCGCATGGCGGGAAGTATAGCATCTCGCGGTTTTGCTTGTATTTTGATCCCGCGGCGGATTCGCTGGTGCCACGCGGAACGCCGCTGCGGGAGGGTCGTCGTGACGGGCAGGTATTCCATTTCCACTCGCCCCGGCGCCGTGCTGCGTCGGCGGATCGCGACCGCCCTGGCGGGTGCGGCCGTCCTCACGGCCCTCGCCGCCCTGCTGACCGCGCGGTTCCGGCGCCATGATCCGCCCGACCCCCGATCGGTGCGTGTCCGGGCGCGTTCCGGCCCGACCGCGTCCACGTCTTCCGTTTCGCCTCCTGCGGCGAGCGCGAGGGAGCGCCGGGCGGCGGGTGCGGGCGAATGCGGGAAGGCGCGCCGTACCCTGCGACCCGCGCGCGCGACCTCGCCGGATCCGGCGCGCCCAGAGGCCGCAGATCCGGACCTGCTCGCGCCCGGCCCCGGCGCCGCCGCGGCGCCCGCGATCCTGCCCGCCTCGGTCGGTCCGGCCCGGTCCGAAGCCGGCGATCCTGCGCTCGTGGCGCTGGCCGAGGCGGGAGTCGATCTCGAGCATCCCGACGACGAGATGCTGCGTCTGGCCCGGGAATACCGCGCGCTTCTCGATGATCTCGCGCGCACCGGCACCGCCGACCGGATCCGGATGGCGCAATTGGACCGCGCGATGGCGGCGCTGATCCGGGTGAAGCCGGAGACGACGAGGACCGTCTACCACATCCTCGCGGCCGAATCGCTCCCGCCCGCGGCCCGGTACTTCGGCCACCTGCTCCGCAGCGGAGCCCGTGAACTGCTGGAGGGCGCGCTCACGGCGATGGCCGCGACCGATCCCGATTCGTCGCGGCGGGCGGGCGCGCTCGCGGCCCTCGGTCCGTCCCCGAACCGACTCGCCCTCGACGCCGTTCAGCGAGGGCTGGAGGACCCGAGCCCGGAGGTCCGGGACAGCGCAGTCATGTTTCTCCTCGAGGCCGCCCGGATCGATCCCGGGGACCCCGCGGTCCGGAGCGCGCTTCGGCGTGCCGTGTGTGCCGAGAGGGACGTGGCGCGGAAGGATCGACTCTTGCAGGGCTTCCTCGCCCTTGCCGAAATCGCGTCGAAACCGGATGGGCAGTTTCTGACGCGCCTGGCCGGCGAGGGGGACGAAGACGGATTTGCCGCCGCGGTGCGACGAGCGACCGGGCGCCGCTAGCCCGGATTATTCATGAAGCCGCGTCAGCGGATTCATGAATAGTCCGCCCGCGGCCTCCTGGCTGCGTATGCAGCCAGGCCGCGGGCCGAC
>Ga0209514_10007035_pt1 | contig 13458 bp, 15 predicted proteins | sample Subgrocontami58m_FD_187452 | JGI IMG/M metagenome (GOLD analysis project Ga0209514, IMG submission 187452) | Subsurface groundwater microbial communities from S. Glens Falls, New York, USA - GMW37 contaminated, 5.8 m (SPAdes) (version 3) | ecosystem: Environmental > Aquatic > Deep subsurface >...
CGGCGTTCGCGACCTTTCTGGAACAGAAGGGGAAGACCGAAGAGGCGAACAAATACTTTAAACAGGCCTATGAGGTGATCACTTCTATCGCGGAGAATTTGGGCGAGGCATATAAGGACTCATACAAGGCGCAGCGCTATCGTCTGAAGATCGTTCAAAGGTTCGAGCCGCTATTCAACGTAAAGTCGGCAAAGCCTTCCGGTCCAGTCATGCCGTCCAAAAAGACCATGGAAGAGAAGACCTCGGCGATAAGGTAACTGTCATTCTGACCCGCCAACGCTTTAGTGGCGGGGAAGAATCCAGCGAAGCGCGGTTGAACGCACTGGATCCTTCGCCTTCGGCTAGGGATGACGCGCACGATATGGTTTCGAGAGGAGGCGAGTATATAATATCATGAAAACAAAGATAATGAAAGTTTACCGAGGCAAGCAACCGTTAATAAAATATGCAGTTTTGGTATTTCCATTTATTGGATTAATATTCCTTGGTGCAGGAATATATCTGATTCAACACGACATTGCGGCTCAAGGCTGGGACGATGTCCCCGCGATCGTGACCCTATCCAAATTACATGCCATGGGTTCGGCAGCTGATTTTGACCGGAAATATGAGGCAAGGATAGAGTATGTGTATAATTACAAGGGACGGGAATATATTGGGAACGATCGCCTTTCCGGTAGCACAAACAAAATGACAATAATGGTCAACGAACACCCCGTAAATGGCACGGTTGCGGTCAAGGTAGATCCAAAAGAACCTGAAGAATCAAGGTTAAAGGCAGACATAGATCCGTTTAGTAACGTGATATGCGCAGGTTTTGGGGCGATCTTTACAATAGGTGGATTTGTCTTGGCCTACTTTATATTCTTTAGGGAGTTGGTAGAAGTAAAAGATGCAGGCGTTCGTGGCAACTCTAAAGACCGCCAAGATGTGGTTGTGATAGTAGAAAAAGATGATGAGGACGACGAATAACGGGTTTTTATTTATACCATTCGCTCTTCGGCTGATAACTGGTCAGGAATTTTGAACGCTCGGTGCCTCGTTCAATAGCGAGGCCGATGAGCCGGTCGAGAAGGTCCGGATATTTGATCCCACTCGCCTCAAAGAGCTTTGGGTACATGCTGATCGAGGTGAAACCGGGGATAGTGTTCGCCTCGTTAAAGAATATCGCATCCTTCGTGACGAGAAAGTCGATCCGCGCCATTCCGCTCAGATCTAACGCCTTGAAAGCCTTGATGGCGATCTGTTTTATCTCCTCCGCTGTCTTGGGGTGTATGTCGGCCGGGACGACCGTCTTGGACCTTCCGTCCACATATTTCGCGTCGTAGTCATAGAATTCGTTCGACGAAACGACCTCGCCCGGGCACGAGGCAACGGGATCGTCGTTTCCCAGAACGCTTATCTCTATCTCACGCGCATCAACGATCCCCTTTTCGATCAATATCCTCCGGTCATATCTTGAGGCGTCCGTTAGTGATGCCTTCAACTCGCCTCTATTGTGCGCCTTTGATATCCCGACACTTGAACCTGAATTGGCCGGCTTGACGAAACAGGGGTAGGGGAGTTTTTTCTCTATCTCCTTGATGACGTCATCGGCCGAGGCGGCCACATCGCGCGTCAAGAACCAGAGCGACGAGGCGGTATTGATGCCCGCTTGCCTCACAATGTCCTTTTGAACGATCTTGTCCATCCCAACGCTTGAGCCCATGGTGCCGGCGCCGACATAGGCGATCCCCGCAAGGTCCAGAAGACCCTGAACGGTGCCGTCCTCGCCATAGGTGCCGTGCAGGACAATGAATACGGTGTCAAGCGGAGTGAGTCGTCCGTCCTTGACGTGAAATAACCCCTTGCGCGACGGTTCCGGGAGTATCGCAACTTCATTCTCCGGATAGGGGGCCTTTTTGGACTTCAGGACGTCCAATATGTCGTCGCTTGAGAACCATTTGCCCGACGGGGTTATCCCGATCGGGACGATATCATATTTATTCTTATCCAGTGCCGCGATGATGGATGTGGCGGAGACAAGGCTCACCTCATGTTCGCCGCTTCTGCCGCCAAAAAGGACGCCGATGTTCAATTTCTTTTGCATATGGAACGTTTGTCATTGCGAGCCCCGCTTGGCGGGGCGTGGCAATCTCCTTTTCGCAATATCTTTAGTTTTAAATTGACCAAATGTAAAGAGTTGATTAGAGGTGGCGTAGTTGCCCGATTCATCGGGCAAACTGGGAGTAGCAGGCTTTAGCCTGCGCCAGTTGCTTTGAAACACTTGGCGCACCCTAAAGGGTGCTACTCCACGTTGGCCTGATAAATCAGGCAACTACAATAACTATGACGCTCAGGAAGGCACACATCGAGAAGATATCCAAGGCGATTTGCGGCTATCTGGCCGCCCAGAAGATGCTCTTAGCCTCGGAAGAGGCGGTTTTGGGAAGGATATCAGGTTTTTTGAACGCCAATATGGAGGCGGAGCGTGAGCTTGAAGATGAGGCGCACAAGCTGCTCGATAAGAATCGAAAGATAATGGGACAGGACATCGACGAGCAAAAGGCCTTCATGTTGATCAAGAGGCAACTGGCCAAACAGAAGAACTTTGTTCTGTAGTTGCCCGATTCATCGGGCTAGTCGTGTAGCGCAGGACTTTAGTCCTGCCAATATTGGCAGACCTGAAGGTCTGCGCTACACATTGAAGCCCCATAAATGGGGCAACCACATATTTATTATGAGGCTGACCGACGACCGAATAAGTTTTTTATCCCATCACATGATCAGCGCCATGGTGCGCGAAAAACTGATCAAGACCGACGACGAAGCTCATTCCGCGCAGGAGATCAAAAAGATAATGACACTCTTTCTCAAGCATGAGGAGGGCATTGACCAGAAGGTTCGCACAAAGATAGCCACTATCAAACGCGGTATCCCCGAATATTCCCGCGAATGGGATGTCCTGTATGAGCAGTATTATAATGAAGAGATGGATAAATTGAAATAAATTAGAGGCATTTGGAGTAGCAGGCTTTAGCCTGCGCCAATTCAATATTCGAATTTTCATCCCAATGTTTGATATCGTCATAATAGGTGCCGGCCCTGCCGGGCTTTCGGCCGCCATTCATGCAAAGAGATTTGATCTGAACTGTGTTGTCTTGGAACGCGGCACGGTTGGCGGGCAGGCCCTCTCGGCCAGATGGATAGAGAACTATCCCGGATTTCCAAATGGCATAACCGGCCGCGATCTGATGGGGCTCTTTGTTAAGCAGGCGGAAGAGGTGGGTGTGAGGATAGAGAAGTGCGAGGTGAGCCGTGTGTCATTGCGAGGAGCCACGACGAACGTCGGGGCGACGAAGCAATCCCCTGAAAGCAATTGCGTGCAGGGGATTGCTTCGCGACCGAAGGTCGCTCGCAATGACAATGTTTACGAACTCGTGACCTCAGGAGGAGTTGTTGAGGCCAATTCTATCATCCTCGCCACCGGCCTCGAACCAATTCGACTCCCTCTCCCCTTGGGGGAGAGGGCCGGGGGTGAGGGGGTTCTTTACTATCCTGATCCTAATGAAGTTCCCCATGAAGGGAAAAATGTTGTAGTCATCGGCGGCGGCGACTCGGCCTTTGACGAGGCGCTCTCTTTTTCCAAAAAAGCCGCACATGTGACGATCGCCATGCGTTCTGATAAGCCAAAAGCCTGGGACGAATTGATTCGTCAGGCAAAGGATGCCGACATCGAGATAATGGCCGGCTTAAGCGAAGAATGTATCGCAAAACTAAAGGCAGATATAACCATTGCCTGTTGCGGCAAGTGGCAGAATTTGAATATTTTAGATGAGCCTTTACGAATGACATCTTTACCGGTCGCCAGTCACCAGCCACTAGCCACATTGCAGTTGGCCGGCGACATCGCCCATCCGAACATCCGCCACATTGCCGCCGCAGTGGGGGATGGGGTGACGGCGGTGGAGGAGATCAGCAGGGGGGTATGATATCTGTTCCGAGTTCCAGTTCCACCCAAGGGCGTAGTTGACAACTGAAGTAATAATGTTATAAGATAAAAACATCAAGAAGGAGAGATCATTATATGTATAAAAAGATAAAGAAGATCTATAAATATACCGTGATTTTCGAACCGGTTGAAGAGGGTGGCTACGTTGTGCATGTTCCCGTTTTACCTGGTTGCACCACGCAAGGCGAGACGTTCGAAGATGCAAAAGAAATGGCAAAAGATGCCATTAAGGCATATATTTCCGTCCTTCAGGAAGATGGGGAGCCGATACCAGTAGAGAGCGAAGAGACCATCGAATCTAAAATATTAGTCCCGATTTACGCAAAGGCTTGAGAGCAATGAGCAATCGCTTACCAGCACTTAAAGGCAGGGAAGTTGTTAAGGCGTTGAAACGGGCCGGTTTTGAGGAACGCCACGGGACACTTTTTAGCATCATTCATCAATCAGGCCTTTCGATCGAGGATTTTAAAGAACTGATATAAATATTCATCCTGAGCCTGTCGAAGGATGGGCCTGACCGTCAAAATTTTGGCGGTATTTATCGCATTGGGAAAACCAGCCTGTCCCCTTTTCGAAGAAAACCTTTGTAATTTCAGCCGGCATGGGTTATGGTCTTATCCGCCGGTTTGGCATGGGGATTGCAAAGGCCTGTCATTGCGAGCGAAGCGAAGCAATCTCCTTGATCCAACCATTCCCCCCTTTTGTAAAGGGGGGTGAGGGGGGATTTGGGAGATTGCCGCGCCCCTTCGGGGCTTCCGCCAAACGACTGGCGGACAGGCGCAATGACAAAAGAAAGGGTACTTATGACCAAGAAACACACAACACTCATCATCGCGGCGCTGTTCATGGCCGCGGCAGTATCGTTCGGCTGTAGCGACAGCGGCACAGGCGATGACCAGACGCTAAAGTATAGCATCGGCGCCGAAGGGGGCGCGTGCAAGGAGGACGGCACATGTAATTCGTCCGGCCTTTCCTGTAACGAGGAGACAAAGACCTGCCTGAAGGTGATCGTCACCTGCGAAGGCGGGGATATCTGTCCCGTGGGGTATGAGTGCATAAATGATAAGTGCGTTGCAAAAGACACCACGGTTTGCGCCCCCGCCTGTTCAGCCGGACAGGAATGTAAAGATAACAAGTGCGTGGCAGTTGGCCCCAAGGCGGGAGAAGATGGCGGGGCATGCCTTGCGGAGGATAAATGTTCAAGTGATGAGCTTGAATGTAAAAATAATATTTGTTCAACGAAGCCGTGTCCGGTTGGGATGGTTTTGATCAAGGGCGGGAAGTTTCAAATGGGATCAGATAAAGTTACTATTAACGGAACAACTACAGATTGCAGCAAAGCAGGCCAATTTTGTTCCGACGAATATCCTCAACACGACGTAACGGTTTCGGATTTTTGTATGGATGAGAACGAGTTCACGAACGGGGATAGAAAAACACTCACGGCCACGGCCGCATTTACAGGATTCATATGGCCAGATGTATATTCTGATACAACATTTAACACTGATACCCAGCCCTTGATATGGGTTAAGTGGACCGAGGCGAAGGCGATATGCGAGAAGCAGGGGAAGAGTCTGCCGACAGAGGCGGAGTGGGAGTATACAGCAAGGGGAGGAACGAAAGCGGAATATGGCATAAAAGATGGAGTGGCTCCTACCAAAGACAATGCCTGCTGGAGCTGTGAAAATAACGCCTGCAAAAAATCGACAACATGTAATGTGAAGTCATATTCTCCGAATGCATTCGGGCTATATGATATGAGCGGAAATGTCTGGGAGTGGGTGGAGGATTATTATAATGCGTATCCGGGCGCGGGTGAAACTTATTGGAAAGATATTAAAAAAGACACATATCGTGTCTTGCGCGGTGGTTCGTGGGGCCTTACTGATCCGGTCAACCTCCGCGCGGCCGATCGCTACAACAACGAACCCGACGTTCGTGGCGGCAGCATCGGCTTCCGTTGTGTGTCTGCCCCCCAGGACTCCACAGAATAATGTAAACTTTTAGTCTTTTTTCTTTTACACTTTTTGCCCCGCCGTAAGGCGGGGCAATTTTCTTATGCCGCAAATAGTAGCCAAAATGTATGACTTTCTTTTGTATATCATTCCGCAAATTTCAAAATTTCCAAGATCAGAAAGATACCTGCTTGGAGAAAGGCTTGAGAATATAAATTTTGATGTTTTGGAGCTTTTGATTGAAGCGGCATATTCAAGCGACAAGCTGGTTTTATTGCAAGCCGCCAATGTTAAATTGGAAAAGTCGAGATATTATGTCCGCCTGTGCAAGGACCTGAAGCTTTTGAATCTTCATAAATATGAAGTGATCTCCAAAATGATCAACGAGATAGGTGTCCAGCTCGGCGGATGGATTCGACAACAAAGACAAAAGGCATGAGAACACACAAGAATCTTTATTCTGAAATTGTATCTTTTCAAAATCTTCTGCTGGCCTCAAAATTTGCCCAGCGCGGCAAGCGGTTCAAAGACTCGACGGCAAAGTTCAACTTTCAACTGGAGAAAGAGCTCTGGCGTTTGCAAGCGGAGCTTGCCGAGAAACGATATGAACCCGGCAAGCTTCGTAATTTTACGATCTATGAGCCAAAACAGAGGGTCATCAGTGCGGCCCCATACAGAGACAGGGTTGTTCATCATGCCATTAACAATATTTTAGAGCCTATCTTTGAACCGGTGTTCATTTATGACTCATATGCCACGCGCAAGGGCAAAGGGACGCACGCCGCTATTGATCGCTTTCAGAAATTTGCAAGGACGAATAAGTATGTTCTGAAATGCGATATCAAAAGATACTTTCCAAGCATTGATCATGATGTTTTAATGGAACTTGTTCGAAGAAAGATAGCCTGTAATAGAAGAGGTTGTTTTTTAGCAGGAAGGGGCGGTCGATCGAACGTGTCTTGCGTGGTGGTTCTTGGAACAACAACAATCCGAACAACCTCCGCGCGGCCAATCGCAACAACAACGAACCCGACAATCGTAACAACAACATCGGGTTTCGCTGTGTGATGTTGCCCCAGCACTCCCTTGGGGAGCTAAAGTCTTTAAGCCGGAGCCTTAGTTTTCACGGAAGCTAGGGGAGAGCTTAGAGGGAGTCCATGGATCGGCCGTCCTGTGTTGACCGCCCGCGTTTAGCAAATTGAGCGTTGGCGAACCGAAGAGCGCAGTGCCCCGCCCGTCTTTCGTAGTCCGCCTACGGCGGACGAGCAAGACGGGCGGGAAAATGCGCACTATTAATGAGCACTTTTTGCTGTATTATTCCTCCCCAAAAGGTTTTGGAATATGCCAAATATCATTCGAAACATGGCGCAAGGAGCTCTATGCTTATCGCGCAAATAGAATTTTGAAACTCAAATATCCCCGGATCTTCAATCAAGAGTATCGCCTCTTTTGGCTTGAAGGCGAGAAAATTCCTCAAATTATTGTCCGAGGATCTTTTAAGCTTGCACTCAATGGCAAAATAGATGTTCTTTTTGTCTCGGACGATAAAGTCGAGTTCCTTCTTTGCGTAATCCCTGAAAAAACCCAGGTCGAGCGAAGGCAGTATGCCTGAAATATCGTCGTATAGGCCGCGTCTCAAGATACAGGCGGCGACACACTCGAATGAGGAGCCTTCGGCCGAGGGTTGGTTGAACTTAGTGAAACAAAAATCCATCGGGTAGAATTTTTTCTCTTTTCTGATCTGCTTCGCCTTTGAGACATTTGCCACCGGCAGGTCAAAACCCCACAAGACCTGTTTAAGGGCGTTCACATCGCTCTTTACCGTGTTCGGTGAAACACCAAGCGTTTCAGCCATGCCCTTTAACGAGTATGTGGAACCCAAACCCTCCAAGAGCAGTTGAAACACCTGATATACTCGCTCAACGTCCTTTGCCGTATGAAGGTCCTTCAGGTCTCTGTCGAGCATGGAACTCAAGTAATCTTCCAGCCACTGCTTTTGAAAGACCTCGTCCCTTCTTACAAGGCATTCGGGAAAACTGCCGAATTTGATATAATCGTTCCATAGACCTCGCAGTTGTTCTTTGTAGTTCAGGTTTGCGCGACACAGCTCTATCAGAGAATTTCCAGCCTTCCACTTCTCCGGAAGTTTTATCTCGGGCGCACATGTGCCAACATATTCCCTGAAAGAGACCGGGAAAAGATTGAGCCAGATCGCCCTGCCGGCCAGACTATCTCCCTTGTCCTGCCTTCTTAGTTTGAACGCCGAAGAACCCGATGCAACATAATCGATCGCGTGCGCGGTCCTATCAAAGGTCCCCTTAATGATATTACGCCAGCCCACGACCTTGTGTATCTCATCTATGAATACCAGCGGTTTGCTTGCCTGCTCCCCCTTTTCCGGAAATGGCCCGACATTCGAGTTGAACCAGTTGATGATGAAATCAGGGAACTGCTTGAACGCTATTCTGTTCTTTGAAACGTCCATGTTAAGGGTGAGGTTGGGTTTTAGCTTGTGTTCCACAAAGAACGTTTTGCCGGCCTGTCTGGGGCCCGATATAAAAAGTATCTTACCCTTAAAATGGCTTATTTTGCCATCTATAGTGCGATATATCTCCATACCGAGAAATAAATCATACCTATGAACGTTTTTCAAGTAAAATTTTCATAGCTATGCACTTTTTGTTGTCAAATAAATTCTTGCAATAAATCTGTAGTTGCCCCATTTATGGGGCTGATGGATATCATATCTAAAACAGGCGACGCGAAATTTGCGGAGGTATATGTCGCACAGGTGCGCGGCGATGAAAAGGCGCTCATCGAGTTCGTGGACGCGCGCGACCCTCGTTTTCCAAAGAGCGAGAAATGGGTCATTATCGTTTCAACCCAGATCGGATGTCCCGTTGGCTGTCTCATGTGCGACTCTGGGACGTATTTTTATGGGAATTTGACGAAAGAAGAGATATTTGCGCAGATAGATCATGTTATTGAAAATCCCCCCAACCCCCCTTTAGGAAAGGGGGGATTATCCAGCCATCCGAAGCTAAAGATTCAATTCGCCCGGATGGGAGAGCCATCGCTTAATCCCGCCGTCCTCGATGTGCTGCGAGAACTATCGGCGAGATATAAGATCAACGGTCTAATGCCATGTATTGCCTCAACGGCCCCAAAGGGGAACGAGGCGTGGTTTGAAGAACTGGCTGTGATAAAGGATAAATATTTCAGCAACGGGCGATTTCAGTTGCAATTCTCGCTCAATTCCACGGATGAGGCTGAGCGCGACAAATTCATGCCGGTCGAAAAGTGGAGGCTTGGTGAGATCGCTGATTATGGCGAGAGGTTTTATAAAAAAGGAGATAGAAAGGTCACTCTCAATTTTGCGCTTGCGAAGGACGCGACATTTGAAACGAAGGCAGTAAAGGACATATTCAATCCAAAAAAGTTCTTGATAAAGATCACGCCGGTGAACCCGACCGGCCTTGCAGTGGAAAATAATATAAAAACGGTTCTTTCACCTGATTTCCCTTGTGCCGCAGATGATCTGGCATCCGAGCTTGACAATCTGGGATTTGAGACCATTATAAGCATTGGTGCTCCTGAAGAGATCGCTATCGGGAGCAATTGCGGACAATCTGCAAGAAAACAGTTAAGGAGTAGCATCCTTTAGGATGCGCCGAGTGAGTTCAGCTAGCGCAGCCTAAAGGCTGCTACTCCAAATAAACTATGAACCTAACAACAAAGGCATCATCGAAGGACCTGGGCGTGATCGACGCCGGATTTGAAAATGCGGGACCCATCAAGGTTGCCGCAAAGAGCATCCTTGAAAAACACCCCGGCGCATGGTCGCCGGTCCACATGCTTGTCTCGGCCGCCGAGACCTGCTTTTGGGTCACATTCTCCATGATAGCCGAGAAGGCGCACCTTGGGATCAAGTCGGTCGAATCGGAGGCAGAGGGGGTAATGGAGAGCAAAGATGGCAAGCACTTTGCCATAACTGGCATAAAAATCAGGCCGACTGTTCGATTGGTGAATGAATCTGACCGTCCGAGGCTCCCAGAACTCTATAAAAAAGCCGAAGAATATTGCGTAGTTGGGAATTCGTTTAATTTTAAGGTCGAAGTTGTCCATTAGTTCAGTCCTATAAAACTTTTTTCTCGAAGAACCTTGACTTCTCACTTCTAATCATTATATATGGCACACACTTTCGAATTAGCACTCTAATGGGTAGAGTGCTAAGACATTCGTAGCGCAGACCTTTAGGTCTGCTGATATTGGCAGGACTGAAGTCCTGCGCTACAAAGCCAATAAAAGGAGGGTTTAATTATGGCAACAAAATTCAGACCACTTCACGACCGGGTCCTTATTAAAAGGATCCTCGGTGAAGAGAAGACAAGCGGAGGGATAATCATCCCTGACAGCGCAAAGGAAAAGCCCCAAGAAGGCGAAGTCATTGCTGTTGGCAATGGCAAGATAATGGAAGAGGGGAAACGCATCGCCCTTGAAGTAAAGACCGGCGACAAGATCCTTTTCGGAAAATATTCCGGGAACGACATAAAACTCGATGGTGAGGAATATGTCATCATCCGTGAAGAAGATGTGCTGGGAATCATAACCAAGTAACAAGGAGAAATATATGGCAAAACAATTAGTATTCGAACAGGCGGCAAGAGAGAAGATTTTGCAGGGCGTTGATGTCCTTGCAAACGCAGTCAAGGTGACACTTGGCCCCAAAGGCCGCAATGTCTGCCTTGAGAAATCATTTGGTGCGCCGGTCATCACAAAGGACGGCGTGACGGTCGCCAAGGAAGTTGAGCTGGAAGATAAGTTCCAGAACATGGGCGCGCAGATGGTGAAGGAAGTTGCCAGCAAGACAAGCGATATCGCAGGCGACGGCACGACCACCGCAACGGTTCTGGCGCAGGCTATCTATCGTGAAGGGATGAAGCTCGTGTCAGCAGGCAATAACCCAATGGCCCTAAAGCGCGGTATTGAAAAGGCGGTCGAGACAGTAGTGAACGAGCTCAAGAAACAGAGCAAGCCGACAAAGGACAAAAAAGAGATAGCGCAGGTCGGAACGATCTCTGCCAACGGTGACGAGACGATCGGAAATATCATTGCCGAGGCGATGGAAAAGGTCGGTAAAGAGGGCGTCATCACAGTTGAAGAAGCAAAATCCATGGAAACGACGCTCGACGTCGTTGAAGGCATGCAGTTCGACAGGGGATATCTCTCTCCATATTTCGTAACGGACCCGGAGAGAATGACCTGCACGATCGAAGACCCATATATCCTCATCAACGAGAAGAAGATATCCAATATGAAGGACCTGCTCCCGTTGCTCGAGTCTATCGCGCGCATGGGAAAGCCGCTGCTCATCATCTCTGAAGATGTCGAGGGCGAGGCCCTTGCAACACTGGTCGTGAATAAGCTCCGTGGAACGCTGCAGGTATGCGCAGTTAAGGCCCCGGGCTTTGGCGACAGAAGGAAAGCGATGCTCGAAGATATCGCAATATTGACCGGCGGACAGCTGATAGCAGAGGAGCTTGGTCGCAAACTGGAAGATATCAAGCCGACCGAACTTGGTCGCGCAAAGAGAGTGACAATTGACAAGGACAACACAACAATAATTGACGGCGCAGGCGCAAAGACAGCGATCGAAGGCCGCGTGAAACAGATCCGCGCCCAGGTCGAAGAGACGACATCGGACTATGACAAGGAAAAGCTCCAAGAGCGCCTTGCAAAACTCGTCGGTGGCGTGGCGGTCATTAACGTTGGCGCCGCGACCGAGACCGAGATGAAGGAGAAAAAGGCCCGTGTCGAAGACGCGCTGCACGCAACGCGCGCGGCGGTCGAAGAGGGTATCGTCCCCGGCGGCGGAGTTGCTCTTATCAGGGCGCTGCCTACGTTGGACGGCTTGAAGGTTTCAGTCGAAGAGCAGTGGGGCGTCAATATTGTGAAGCGTTCACTTGAAGAGCCTTGCCGCATGATCGCCGAGAACGCAGGTGTTGAAGGGGCTATCGTTGTGAATAAGATCAAGGAGGGCAAGGGCGCCTTCGGATATAACGCCGCGACCGACAAGTTCGAAGACCTGTTGCAAGCCGGTGTCATCGACCCGACAAAGGTCGTTCGTATCGCACTCCAGAACGCATCATCGGTCGCTGGCCTCATGATCACCACAGAGGCGATGATCGCCGAGAAGCCGAAAGATGAAAAGGGAGCAATGCCACACATGCCGCACGGCGGAATGGGTGGAATGGATTACTAGAAGTGACCTGTCATCCCCGCGAAAGCGGGGATCTCGTGAATGCACTGGATTCCTCCGCCTTAGGCGGACGGGAATGACATGCAGTCTTAAAAGGGGCGGAAGGGAGATTTTCCTTTCGCCCTTTTTCTTTTTGACCAAACAGAGCAGTTTGTGTAGTATGCGCCCCAATGGGGAAAGTCACCAATTTTAGGATACTTCTTTTTGCCTGTTTCTGTTCACTAGTCACTAGCCACTGGTCACTGTCCGCCTTTGCCGCCGACCTGACCGCCCACGGCTACTACAGGACTCGCGGCGTGGCGCTGGAGGAGATAGACCTTCAAAAATCCAAGTCGAGCCTTGCCCATAACAACCACAGGGTCGGCCTTATCACGTATAACCAGATGCGCTTTAGGATCGAGCCGGCCTTTAAACTGAACGACAACATCTCTCTGCATGGCTCAATGGACATCTTGGACAACGTCGCATTTGGCAGCAAGAACACCCAGCAGATAGAGGTCCATAACCCGATAGTTGGCACGGTCAATATGCCCGCCGGACCATCCTCAATATCCATGGTCGGTGGCAACGCAGGTGAAAACGAGGCCATTAATATCAGAAGGTTCTGGATGGATATTCTGACTCCCGTGGGTGGGTTAAGGATCGGTCGGCAACCATCACACTGGGGGCTCGGCATTTTCCAAAACGATGGGAACGAAAGGCAGGGGGATTTTGGCGACTCTGTTGACAGGGTCATGTTCATGACCCAATATGAATTCGAGAACAAAGGAGCACTGACCGGAGGCCTGGCGTGGGATATCGCATTTGAGGCGCAGTATGACCCTAGGATCGAAGGCTTTGCGGGGGCGATTCGAAGCAACGGGCAGAACACACAGCAGTACGCGGCGTTCCTGCTCTATGACCAGCCCGAAATGACGTTCGGCGCCTTTGGGGGTGTAAGGCGCCGTAGCGGGGGGAGCGGGACGACAACAACGGTTGTCAATGCCTTTGATAATAATGTTGCGGCGGGCATAGATGGCTACACGCTGGTCTATTTTATAGATGCCTATGGGCGTTATTCCTTGAGTACCGAGAAATACGGCGATTATGACTTCAAGGCGGAATATGTCTATATCGGCGGGAAGATATCTACAGGCGCGGCGATAAATGCAATTCCGTTTTCGGCCTATTTTGGCGACCCAAACCCGACAACCACCACTGCCGGCATCATTCAATTGCCCGCAAAGCAGGATATGGCGGTCAATATGGCG
>Ga0209514_10007038_pt1 | contig 13451 bp, 11 predicted proteins | sample Subgrocontami58m_FD_187452 | JGI IMG/M metagenome (GOLD analysis project Ga0209514, IMG submission 187452) | Subsurface groundwater microbial communities from S. Glens Falls, New York, USA - GMW37 contaminated, 5.8 m (SPAdes) (version 3) | ecosystem: Environmental > Aquatic > Deep subsurface >...
CGCACTTCGCAAGGCCGCTGAGGAGGTACTGGCTGGCGGTGCGTCTTGGATGCTGTACGGCGAACCCTCGTTTCTTCAAGAGCGCGTTCGCCCGGTGAAAAGAGTCTCCATCAACCAAAGCTTCCCACGCCCCTTCGGCGCGAACACCCCTTGGCTACACACTTGTCCCAGTCGTTCACTCTGCTCCATCGGCTGCGCCCGTTGCCAGCCAGCGCTTCCCAGACCCATCCCCAACTCGCCTCGGATCCTTCGTCTCCGGAGCTACGCTGTGCCGCGCTTCCTGGGCAAAGGCGGCAAGAAGAGGGTCTACCTGGCCCACGACAACACGTTGGACAGGGACATGGCCTGCGTCCTCATCAAGACCGTCGGCTTGGACGAGATCGCTAGGATGCGCATCACCCAGAAGGCCCAGGCCATGGGACACTCCGAAGTCGCACCCCAAAATCGTCGCTGTCTTTGATCTAAGGTCAGTGCACCCGCAGGAAGGGGAGAAGGACCAGCCCTACATCGTGACGGAACTCATGAGAGGTGATGCCGTGGAAGATGTGGGGGTGAAGGCCCCAGACCACAAGATGCCTCTGGAACGCGCCCTTAAGATCGCTGTAGAGACGTGCCCGGGGCTGGAGTTCGCCCACGACTGGTACGTCAACCACCGCTCCCGCATGAACAGCGAAGGAATGTTGGTCGGAGCTGAAGTAGACACCCCTCAGCTCTTGCTAGCCAAGTGGCGCGTTGACTCTCCGTTGAGGGTGCGCGTGAGCGCTGCCAAGCCGGGTAAGCTTCTCCATTTGCCCCTTTTCACGCTTATCTTCACTTGAGCCACTAAAACCTCATGCGCTCTTAAAATACTGCAATCTGTCACAAACTGCCTAGCATGGTTCTTGTTACGTCTATCTAGTTATTGATTTCGTCGTCTCGTAATATCATATCCCTATCACGTCTAAGCGCATGTATATCTGAGACGAAATACGTTACAAGTACGCGAACAAATCCGCTATTGACATCACAAAGACTATTGAGTGAAGATAAGGCACTATCTTTGGCGCGGGCATATTTCCTTCCAACGCCGTTCCTCTCCCGCCGTAGTCCCTTCTTCCCAAAGTGAGGCTCGTTCCAAGAGTCTGGCACAAAATCGTCGTCTCTCTTTTTCATCCCACTGAGCATGGGGGGCATCAAAAGAACCGTCAACGACCTGGGGATGGTATTCCCTGACTTTTGAAGGATCCCAGGCAGCCAGGAGATGGCATATCTCCCCGTTGTGAGTCGAAAAGAAGGAACTTGTCTTACTGGATGGTTCCGATGGTATCAGGAAGCGGTGAAGGCCATAGTGAGGCTTCTTAAGGCTGACTAATGAGGGGACCACCGGTGAAGGCAAACAAGACGTTTCGGTTCGTCCAATATACCGATGACGATGCCTGTTGTCCTGGAATACTCGCCTTGGACATGGGCTGGAAGGGTGAACTGAACTGAGGCGAGGTGTACATGGGTTACGGGGCTAGTACGTGGAGTTTACTGGATGTTTACAAAAACGACGTAAATCGGCAAACAGTTTGTAACAAACAGGCACGATACTAAGCCCTATTCAGTTTCAAGGGGGCGTTTGTCCCCTTGCACAGAGCTAGCAATACGTCGCAGCAGGAGAATCCAAGATGTCACAGTATGTTTTGAAGCGCGTGCTCTTGGCCGTTCCCACACTGTTGTTGGCCTCCCTGGTGGTCTTTTCCCTGGTGCGCGTGGTTCCGGGCGACATCATCATGGCGACGCTGGGCGACCACAGCCAGAACGTGACGCCGGAGCGCCTGGCTCAATTGCGGCACCAGATAGGGCTGGACAGGCCCTTCGTTGTGCAATACGTGAGCTGGATTGGCGGCGTGCTACGCGGAGACCTGGGCAATTCCTTGTGGACACAACGGCCTGCGTCTTCGGAGCTGCTCAAGGCGCTTCCGGTAACTGTTCAACTGGGTGTCATGGGACTGCTCATTGCCTGGGTCATTGGGATTCCCGTGGGTGTGCTCTCTGCCGTTCGCAGTGGGAAGGCCAGCGACTACGTGGGCAGGGTGGTGTCCATCCTGGGCATAGCTGTGCCTGACTTCTGGATCGCCACGGTGGTGATTCTCGTTCTTTCTGTTCAGTTCAACTATTTACCGCCCTTAGGGTATGCCGTGCTCTGGCAGGACCCGCTCAAGAGCATACAGCAGTTCCTCTGGCCTGCCCTCATCCTGGGCTTCCGGCTCTCTGCGGTCATCATGCGCATGACGCGGTCTACCATGCTGGAAGTTATTCAGCAGGACTACATACGGACGGCGCGCTCCAAGGGGCTTTCGGAGCGAGTGGTCATCTACCGTCACGCGCTGAAGAACGCCCTGATCCCGGTGGTTACCGTTATTGGATCACAGGTAGGGATTATTGTGGGTGGCGCGGTCATCCTGGAGACCATCTTCTCCTTGCCCGGGGTCGGCAGGCTGACCTTCCAAGCCATTACCCTGCGTGACTATACCCAGCTCCAGGCCAACGTTCTGGTGATTGCAGCTATGGTGGTCATGATGAACCTGGTGACAGACGTAGCGTATGCCTGGTTAGACCCCAGAATCCACTACCGATAGGCGGGGTAGCGGCAAGGTAACGAGAGACCAGTCATCAGGAGGTCTAGCTATGGAGTTTGGTCAAGTGAAAAACATTGCGACAGCATTTCCAACAGTGAGATGGGGCGACAAGGCGAAGAAGTCTTGGAAGGCATCAAAGACGTTCGCTCGCCGGCAACCTTTAGGGGCAGCCTCCGCGCTGTTCTTGATTGCCATGACGTTGGCTGCGGCTTTCCCCGCCTTGCTGACGAGCGGCGGGCCATACGCTATCCATCCCCTGGAGTCGTTTCAGTCCCCATCGGCGCATAACCTAGCCGGGACGGACCAGATAGGCAGGGACGTATTCACTCGCCTGATCTATGGCGCCAGGATTTCCCTGCAGGTGGGCATCATGACGGTGGGCATCGGCCTTACCACCGCCAGCCTCCTTGGTATCCTCAGCGGCTTTGTTGGGGGTACGTTTGACACCATCGTGCAGCGTGTTTCCGATGCGTTGCAGACGATTCCAGGGATAGTCCTGGCCATGGCATTGGTGTCTCTCTTGCAGCCAAGTCTGACCAACGTGATGTTTGCCATAAGCTTCGTCATCATTCCCTTCAACCAGCGTGTGGTGCGCAGCGCGGTGCTCTCTATTAAAGAGAACCCTTACATAGAAGCGGCGAAAGTCATCGGGGGAGGCCGGATGCGGATCATGCTTGTCCATATTCTGCCCAATGTGGTTGCGCCCATTATCGTCCTGGCCTCCATCCTCTTTGGCTTTGCCATTCTGACTGAGGCAAGCTTGAGCTTTCTCGGTTTGGGCACGCCGCCGCCCACGCCTTCGTGGGGCATGATGCTGAGCGAGGGGAGGCAGTTCACGGAAAACGCCTGGTGGCTCAGCATTTTCCCCGGCCTTGCCATCACGCTGGCGGTGCTCGCATTCAACCTCTTCGGCGATGCGTTGCGGGACGTTTTGGACCCGCGTCTCCGGGGCAGTAGATGAGAGAAAAGGAGGCCCACATGCACGAGGCCCAACGTTCTGCCTAACCCGATTCAACGTATATAAAGAGATGAAAGGAGTCCTATGGAGTCTACGTTCATGAGGAAATCCTTGCAGTTCGGAGTACTTGCTCTGGCGTGTGTGGCAGTGGCCATCGGCTGTTCGTCTGGATCAGCGCCGACGCCCACCGCCACACCAAAGCCCGCGACTTCTACGGCCTCGCCGACGGCGACGGCCAGCGGCGGCGCGACGGTGGTGGCGACGCCTACGAGCAGCAGCAGCCTTATCCAGATACCTGCCGACATCCAGAAGGAGATGCCGCTTCTGGCAAAATACCACTGGAGCAAGGTGGACTGGAGTCCAGCTAACTTGGGGAAGGGGCAGAAGACCTACGGCGGCGTCTTGAAGATGAACCAGCCGACGGTGCCCACCACGTGGGATACGGCGACTAAATTCGGGTCGACAACAGCCCTCATTGATACACCCTTTTTCAGCCGCCTGCTGACCTATGACGAGAGCCTGACGAATGCCTTTGCCGGCGCCGGCAACCTGCACAAGCTGGCGTTCAAAGGGGACCTGGCGGCTAGCTGGGATATTAGCGCTGATGGCAAGACCTACACCTTCCATCTGGTCCAGGGAATAAAGTACCAGAACATACCCCCTGTAAACGGACGCGAGTTCACCTCGGAAGATGTGGTCTACAACATCAAGCGTCTGAGCGATGGGTCAAAATCGGGAGCTACCGCCGACATCTACAAGAACGTGGAGTCGGTTGAAGCGACGGACAAATACACCGTTGTGTTCCACATGAAAACGGTGGACGGAGCCTTCATCTATAGCATCGTCAGCCCGCTGAACAACTTTGTGCCCAAAGAGGCGGTTGACGACGGGTCCATCAACAGCATGCCCATCGGCACCGGGCCGTTCATTGCCAAGGAGTTCAAGCCCAACGACCACCTGTTTGCCGAGAAGAACCCTACCTATTTCAAGGCGGGCCTGCCCTATCTGGACCGCATAGAGTGGTACTTCATCCCTGACCCGGCTACCAGGATTGCCGCGTTCCGTACCGGCAAAATAGACGAGTATACCTACCGTGGCTGGAACGACGCCCGGCAACTGCTGGACAACTGCGGCTCGCTGGGCTGCTCACTCTATGTCAACGAGCAAAACAGCGGCTCCAACTACTATTTCGGGTTCCAGGTCAATAAGAAGCCATTTGACGAGCCGCGTGTCAGGGAGGCCATTGCGCTGTCCATTGACTACCCGGCAGCCATCACGGCGCTGTATGGGGGGAACGCCCGCATTGGTTTTTCGGCAGTGCCCAGCGACTGGGACGGAGGCCGCATGTTCCCAAGGACACAGGCAGATGCACCGGAGTGGTATCACTACAACCCGGACAAGGCCAAGCAACTCCTGAAGGATGCGGGGTATGCGCCTGGGTCGCTGAGCGTGAACGTGTGGATGTCTACCACGACCGGTTCTATGGCCGCGGAGCCGGCCCTGTACATTGAATACCTGAAGGCGATAGGGTTCAACGTAACGCCCAAGCTCGTAGACGCCGCCACTCTGCGAACGATGTACAACAGCGGGAACTGGGAAGGGCTTTTGTACAACGCCACCATCTCCGGCGGCAGCGACCTAAACGACTGGGCCAGCATCATGGAGACGGGCGCGCCCAGCAATGTCTTCGGCATCAGCGATCCGAAACTGGACGTCCTGATCAAAGCACAGCGGGTGGAGCTGGACCGCACGAAGCGTGAACAGATTGGCAAGCAGATCGCGGACTACGACTACCAGAACATTATGGGCCGCGTGTGGCTGCCCAGCCCCTTGTTCTATCACTTCACCCGGCCCTGGGTGCAAGGTCTCGTCGGGAACGACGTGTACTACTGGTCAACCTACTGGGGCCTGAATGTCCTGGAGGATACCTGGCTTGACCGCACCCGGATGCCGGCAGGCGCTGACCGGTAAATTGTTGACTTGCCTGAGGCCGCGCAGTTTCCCTTGCGAAGCACTTGCTGCAGCGGCCTCGGGCTTCTTTTCTGAATAACGACCTAGTACTCGCAAGAAGTCGTTACACGGCTCTTGCGGAACCTACTTGGAGGTAATGCTGATGCTAGACCTTTTGATTAGTGGGGGCCAGGTGGTAACGCCACAGGGTGTGGGGGTCTGGGACATTGCCGTGCAGGGCGAGAAGATCGTCGCCCTGGCAGCTCCTGGCTCTCTTTCTGCTGACGGCGGGCGCACCATAGACGCTACAGGCAAGATCATCGTCCCAGGCGGCATAGAGGCACATGCCCACATTGGTTTCCCTATGCCTGGCCCGCGCAGTCCCGTCAGCCGGAACAACATGGGGCCGGCGGAGCAGTCCCTGGCCGCTCTGTTCGGTGGCACTACCACTGTGGTGGACTTTGCGGGTATGCCCGACGACGGCGACCTGGTGCAAACGATACATACGCATTTGGAAGGCTGGAAGGGCAAGGCCTATACCGACTACACCGCCCACGCCATCCTTCGAGGGCAAGCCACTCCCAAGGCCATAGGCCAGATTAAGGACCTCATCGCCGACGGCTTTCCCACGATCAAAGTGTTCACGGTTTCCATCCTCCCACCTCCCCCGGATAGGCCTTCCATGAAGATGGATATGGGCCGGCTACAGGCCATCATGACAGAGACGGCCAAGCACGGAGGTATGGTGGCAGTACACGCGGAGGATGATGACATTGTGCAGTACAACTACGCTCAGGCCCGGGAGCGGAGCCAGTTGGACTGGTGGAACATGCACAAGATTCACACCAATCTGTCTGAAGACCTCTCCTTCCGTCGCGTCATACGCTTGGCGGAGCAGACCGGCGCGGGCATGTACTTTGTCCACACTAGCGCCAAGGAAGGGGTGAACGCCATCGCCGAGGCACGCAGCAAAGGCCTGCCGGTGTACGGCGAAACCCTCAATACCTACTGCTCTTTCAATGCGCATAACTACCAAGAGCACGACGGTATGAAGTATCACACCTATCCGTCCCTGAAGTTTGAGGACGACCGCCAGCGGCTCTGGAACGGCCTCCTCTGTGGCGACCTCTCCTTCATGGCAACGGACAGCATTGTCACCACCTATTCAGACAAAGTGGAGGGCCGCACGATCCTGGACGTGACAGGTGGGAACATTGGCATAGAGATCCGCATGGGGATTACCTATAAGGAGGGCGTGGTGGACCAGGGCATGTCCCTGGAACGGTATGTTGGGGTTACTTCCAGCAACGTCGCCAAGGTGTTGGGGCTGTATCCCAGGAAAGGGGCAATTGCCGTAGGCAGCGACGCCGACCTGTGCCTACTTGATCCATCGGTCAAGAAGAAGCTGGAGATGCGGGATCTGCACGTGTCTGACTACAGCTCGTGGCTGGGCCATGAGATCGCCGGGTGGCCCTCCACCGTCGTCCTGCGGGGCAAGGTGATGGTTGACGGCCGCAAGCTGGTGGGCGCGCCAACCGACGGCAAGCTCATGCCCCGCAAGGTGTCGTCAGAGGTGCTGGCAGCGCCGGCCTGCTGAGGAAGGGCGACCGTTTCTACATATAGAAAGCACATAAGGAGTGATTTGTCATGCTAGATGTCATCATCAAAGGCGGGAAAGTCGTAACGCCATCGGGCGCAGGCATGTGGGACGTAGGAATCCAGGGGGAGAAGATCGTCTTGGTCAGCGCCCCGGGGACGATCAGTGTTGAAGCAAAGAAGACCATTGACGCTACGGGCAAGATCGTCGTGCCGGGCGGCATAGAGGCCCATGACCACGTAGGCCATCCCGTCACAGGGCCGGGGCCTGCGCCGGCGGGGGTCAACGCTGGGCCTGCCGAGCAGTCTCTCGGCGCGATATGGGGCGGCACTACGACGATAGTGGATTTTACACCTTGTCCGGATACCGGTGACGTGGTCAAAGGCGTGCGGGCTTACCTGGATGACTGGAAGGGCAAAGCCTACACCGACTATTCCTCCCACGTAACCTATCGGGGCACGTCAACGCCGGAGCACATGGCCCAGATTAAGGACCTGATCGCCGAGGGATTCACCAGCATCAAGATATTCACCACGTCCGTCCGTCCGCCCGTGCCGGACCGTCCTTTCAACAACAAGACCGACATGGGCCGGCTGGCAGCGGTGATGACCGAATGCGCCAAGCACGGGGGCGTTGTGGCGGTACACGCTGAAGACGACGACATCGTGATGTACAACTACGCTCGGGCCAAGGACAACGGCCAGATGGACTGGTGGAACATGCATCTGGTGCACTCCAACCTGTCCGAAGACCTCTCCTTCCGCCGGGTGGCCCGCCTGGCGCAGCAGACCGGCGCCGGCATGTACTTCGTCCACGTATCCGCAAAGGAGGGCGTCAATGCCATTGCGGACTATCGGAGCCAGGGGGTTCCTGTCTACGGCGAGACGCTGAACACGTACTGCTCCTTCAACGCCGACAACTACAAGGAACCGGACGGCATGAAGTACCACACCTATCCGTCCTTGAAGTTTGAGGACGACCGCCTTCGCCTTTGGGACGGCCTACTCCACGGCGACCTGACCTGGATGGCGACGGACAGCATTGCGACCACCTACGCGAACAAGATCATCGGGCGCAAGATTGACGACGTGCAGGGCGGCAACATCGGCCTGGAAATCCGCATGGGTATTACCTACAAGGAAGGCGTTGTTGACAAAGGCATGTCTTTGGAGCGGTACGTAGACATTACCTCCACCAACATTGCCAAGGTGCTGGGCTTCTACCCGCAGAAGGGCGTGATCGCCGTGGGCAGCGACGCAGACATCTGCATCATTGACCCTTCCATCAAAAAGAAGTTGGACAAGAGCGACTTGCACCTCCAGGACTACAGCTCTTGGGAAGGCCATAACATCGCGGGCTGGCCGGTCACGGTGTTGCTGCGTGGCAATGTGATGCTTGAAGACCGGAAGCTGCTGGGCAAGCCGACCGTAGGGAAGCTGTCGCCCCGCAAGATTCACCCCCTCTACCTGAAGCAGCCTGCGTGCTAGGGATGCCCGGGGCGTTACCTCAAAAGCCAGGAAGGTGCAGTCCCGATGCATCGGGACTGCCGGGGCCTGGGGTGTCTCCAGATTCAGAACCCCTCCTCTCCGAAACGGAGAGGGGCCCCGGAGATGAGGCAAAAAGACTCTTGGGTCAAGCCTGGTTGTGAGAGTTCGTAAACGACTAGAGGAGGCAATGACCATGCTGGAGCCAGACCGCTTTGAGTACTCGGCCATCATTGACCGGCCAACGATTCGCTGGCCGAACAACGCCCGGGTTGCCCTGTGGGTGGCCCCCAACATTGAGTTCTACGAATACCTGCCGCCCAAGGGATACGGGCGCGACCCGTGGCCCCGCGTGGTCCATCCTGACGTGCGCAACTACGCGCAACGGGATTATGGGAACAGGGCCGGTTTCTGGCGCTACCTGGAGGTCATGGACAAGCACAACATCCGCTGCACTGTGTCCCTGAACGTTGCCATCCTGCAGCACTTCCCGGAGATACGGAAGGCGATGGTGGACCGCAACTGGGACTATATGTCCCACGGCATTTACAACACGCGCTACCTCACCAACATGCCTATTGAGGAGGAGCGGGAGTTCTATAAGGACACCGCCAAGACCATTAAGGACTACACCGGCAAGACGCTGAAGGGCATGTTGGGGCCGTCCATCACCTCTACCGTCAACACCCCTGACCTCCTGGCTGAGGCAGGCCTTAAGTACTACACCGACTGGTACCACGACGACCAGCCGTTCCCCATCAAGGTGAAGCAGGGCAAGCTTATCTCCGTGCCTTACGCTATTGAGTTGAACGACCTGGTGAGCATCAACGGGCAGGGGCACGACATCGCGTACTTTGCCCAGAACATCAAAGACCAGTTTGACTGGCTGTACCGCCAGGGCGCTGCCAGCGGAAGGGTCATGTGCATTCCCCTGCACCCCTACTGGGTGGCACAGCCGGGCCGCAGCAAACTGCTGGATGAGGCCCTTGGCTACATCCTCTCCCACGATGGCGTTTGGCAGACCACTGCCGACGACATCACCGAGTATTACATGGCCCACTACTACGATGAGATGGCAGCCTTCCTGGCGGCCAAGAAAAAGAAGCAGCCCGTACTGGCCTAGCGCTTCCTTGCAATCCAGCAACCAGTACGAGCGCACGCGGTACAGAGGAGTATTGCCATGCCTGCAACACGAACACCCGGTATGGACCAGGCCCATTACGACTGGTCTCCTATGGTTTCCCGTCCAGTCCTGCGCTGGCCCGACAACGCCAGGGTAGCGCTGTCTCCTTTCATCAGCTTGGAGCATTTTGAGTGGAACTTGCCTGCCGATGCGTTCATGCCGCCCAACACGCAGCGCATGTACCATCCGCCCAGCACGCCTTGGTCGCTACGGCAGTACGGCCTGCGCGTGGGTATCTTCAACATCATGGAGGTGCTGGACAAGTACGGCTTGAAGGCAACGGTCGCCATTGATGCCGTCACCGCTGAGAACTACCCGGTTGTGGTGGAGGAGTGCAAGAAGCGGGGGTATGAGTTTGTGGCCCACGGCCTCACCGCGCAGCGCATTATCTCCAGTGCCATGACCGAGCAGCAGGAGCGAGAGTATATTCGCACCAGCTTGAAGGCGGTGGAGCAGGCCACCGGCAGCCGTCCCTCCGGGTGGTTCAGCATGGAGTACAGCGAGTCTGCGCGAACGCCGGAGCTGCTGGCGGACGAGGGCATGCGGTACGTGTGCGACTTTCCCAATGACGAGCAGCCGTACAAGATGAAGAGCAAGAACGCTTATTTTTTGCCCATGCTCTTGGAGTTGGACGACATGTACAACGTCGCGGCGCCCCGTTTCCTGCCGGTCACCGAGTTCTGCCAGATGATGAAGGACTCCTTTGACACGCTGTACGCCGATGGGGCCAAGAACGGGCGGGTCCTGACCATGAACCTGCACCCGCATCTTATGGGCCAGCCCTTCCGGGTGAAGTACCTGGACATTGCCCTGGGCCACATGCTGAAACGCGGTGGGGTATGGAACGCAACGGGTGGGCAGATCATTGACTGGTACGCCAAACAGAAGTAGGAGAGGACAATGGCGACAACCTCAAAGCCGGTAGTGTACGTATTGGGCACCGGCGGGACCATCTCCAGCATTGGGCATGGCCCACTGGACTACACTGAGTACGGCGTCCCGGGGCAACGGCTCTCCGTGGACCAGCTTGTGGCGCGCATCCCTCCAATTGAAGGGTTTCCCGCGATCAAAGGTGAGCAGGTGCTGGAGGTCGGCAGCCCGTCCATAGGGCCGACAGAATGGCTGCTGCTTGCCAAGAAGATCAATGGCATCTTCTCCTCTGATCCCGCAGCGGCGGGCGTCGTCGTCACCCACGGAACCAACACCCTGGAAGAGACCGCATACTTCCTGCACCTGACGGTGAAGAGCGAGAAGCCCGTCGTAGTCACCGGCTCCATGCGTCCCTCTAACGCAGAGGGGTTTGACGGCGTGGTCAATTTGATGGACGCGATTAATATCGCAGCCACACCGGAAGCCAGCGGCAAGGGCGTGATGACCGTGCTGAACAACGAGATACAGTCGGCCCGGGACGTTACCAAATACAACACCTATCGTGTGGACACCTTCGTCGGGGGCCCTTACGGCATCCTGGGCTGGGCGGACTCGGACCACAAGGTCGTTTTCTACCGGACGCCTACGCGCAAGCACACCTGCCAGACCCCCTTTGACGTCAGCGGCTTCTCCGAGTTGCCCCGGGTGGACCTGGTGTACGCCTACGGCGGCGGCGACGGCGTTCTGGCGCGTGCGGCGGTCCAGGCCGGCGCTAAAGGGATCGTGTCCGCAGGCAGCGGCGGCGGCGGTGGCCCGGCGGACTATAGTACCGCCCTGGAAGAGGCGGTAAAGCAGGGCGTTAAGGTGGTGCAGGCCTCCCACGTGGGTTCCGGGCGGGTCATGTTGACCTCTCGCCGGAAGGAGCAGGGCTACCTAGTGTCCGACGACCTGTCGCCTAAGAAGGCGCGCATTCTGCTCATGCTTGGGCTGACCGTCACCCAGGACAGCAGCAAGCTGCAGGAGCTGTTCTGGACGCACTAATCATCTCGTGCTGGGGTCAGATGGAAAGAGGTACGACGTGGAGCAAATTTCCCTCAAGGATGCCCTGTACACACAGCGGGCAGTCCGCCACTTCTCCGACAAACCGGTGTCCGATGACACGCTCCACGCTATTCTGGACGCCGCCATCCGCGCGCCCAGCGGGGGCAACCGGCAGCCCTGGCGCTTTCTGGTCATACGGGATTTGGAGACCAAGAAGCGGCTGGGCCTGTGGTATTTGGAAGCCTGGACCAACATGATTAACAACATGACGGAGGAGGAGCGTAAGGCCCAACCCTACCGTTCCGGGTCGGAGTTGGCCCACGGGATGGACCGCGTTCCCGTGGTAATCCTGGCTTGCCTTGAACATCCGGGGGCGAACCCACCAGCGCCTGGTCCCGTGGCGCGAGGCGCGTCTATCTATCCGGCGGTCCAGAACCTCATGCTGGCGGCCCGGGCGCTCGGCCTGGGTACCGTCATCACCACGCTGCACACCCGTCACGAGCAGGAGATCAAGGAGTACCTGGGCATTCCGCCCAACGTGGAGACCGCCGCCCTTATTCCGCTGGGCTACCCTTCCGAAGGCGTGCGCTTTGTGCCGGGCCGTCGACAGCCCCTGGAAGAGGTGGTCTTCTATGACCGTTGGAACGGTAAGAAGGCATGACTAGACATCGGAGGGTTCCCAGACACATCCGTGACTTCTGATGGAAGGAGCAGTCCATGACGCAACAAAAGCACCCTGAACGGCGAGAAGACCTGCTGGCCCAGATGCTGGCCCGTTCTACGGCGCTGTGGGGGAAGGAGCGGACGGAGGAGCTTCGCCCGCAGATAGAGCAGACGGCAGATACGCTCATACAGATTTCCCATGCCTTGCCCGGCAAAGAAGAGGAGCCTGCCTTCTTCTGGTAGTAGCGCCTTGTGCAAAAGAAGAGGTCGTTAGGCAGGATGCGGAGAAAGGGGAGTGCAGAGGGGCGAAGCCCTTTGCCGGGAGTCTGAGGGTGTCCCTCAGACATAACTTCTTTCTTTTTCCTAACCAGGAAGAGGGCAAGGGGATGGTCGGAGGGCTTTTCAGCACCCTGTTAGGCAGGATAAGAAAGGACAACGGCAATGGCAGCGCCTCACGAACTTACGGTGGCCCAGGCAGCGGCGAAAATCAAAGAGGGCAGCCTCTCTCCTGTGAAGCTGGTGGAGGACTGCTTGGCCCAAATAGACCGGCTGGAGCCGAAGGTTCAAGCGTGGGTAACGGTGGACAGGGAAGGGGCGCTGAAAGCCGCTCATGAGCGTGAAGCCCAGCTCAAGCAGGGGCGTGGAAAGGGTATCCTTCATGGCGTCCCCGTGGGGATCAAGGACATCTTCTACACGAAGGGCTTGCGGACCACCGCCGGCTTTCCTCTGTATGCCAACTTCATGCCGCCTTACGACGCGACCTCCATCGTAAAGCTCAAGGAAGCAGGGGCGATCATCCTCGGCAAAACAGTGACCACCCAGTTCGCCGCGGGCGACCCAGGGCCGACCCGCAACCCGTGGAACCTGGAGCACACGCCCGGCGGCTCCAGCCAGGGGTCTGGGGCCTCAGTCGGTGCGCGAATGGTCCCAGCCGCTCTGGGAACACAGACCGTGGGGTCTACCCTGCGGCCCGCCTCCTACAACGGCTGCGTCGGCTTCAAGCCGACCTATGGCCGCATCAGTCGCTACGGTGTCATGCCCCTCGCGTGGTCTCTGGACCACGTCGGCATCATCGTGCGGTCGGTGGAGGATGCGGCGCTGC
>Ga0209514_10007039_pt1 | contig 13448 bp, 18 predicted proteins | sample Subgrocontami58m_FD_187452 | JGI IMG/M metagenome (GOLD analysis project Ga0209514, IMG submission 187452) | Subsurface groundwater microbial communities from S. Glens Falls, New York, USA - GMW37 contaminated, 5.8 m (SPAdes) (version 3) | ecosystem: Environmental > Aquatic > Deep subsurface >...
TACACCTCATTAACGCCACGACCCGGATTCTTCCGAGGCATCAGCCGAGGAAGTCCAGGAACGCAAGTGACTGGATGTTCAAATCCGGACAATACTTGTTACACTACACCTCATTAACGCCACGACCCGGATTTGAACCGGGAAATCCTTGCGGAAAGTGGATTAGCAATCCACCGCGGTACCAGGTTGCGCCATCGTGGCAATTGTTTTTGATTATGATACGACATAGAAGCAACCAAAAACCGTAGTTTCTGCGTATGTCTAATATCATTATATCACTATCAAGAACAATCCTTTTTAAATGTTGTTTAGAATTTCAAACAAACTCACCTTTTCTTCCTATTCTTACATCACTGAATTTGTTGCAAAAATGCTGTTAAGCGCAAAGAGATATAAAGTCTTAAGAAAAAACAAGCTGTATGAAAGTCACTCTGCCTCTTAAAATATCTCAGTCTAGATTGTTTTATTGGAAGACATATATTTTTGTTTTTATTCTACTAAGCATTATTGTTTTGTTTCTTAAGTTGCTTTCACTGTCAAAATATGTTTTGTATGCTTTATTTTGTCTGTCTTTTTTGTTATTAATTAAAATTGAGATTCAAGTTGCTCATAATAACCTAACAGTGCATGCTGATAAAATTCTATTGAATAAAGGTGTTTTAAAGCACGAGCATTCTTCTGCTTCGTTTGATAAGATTAGTGATTTCAGAGTATATCAAAACATAGGTCAGCGTTTGTTAGGATATGGCACATTATTCATCAACACTATGAGCGAGCATGATTTGTATCTTTTTGGAGTGCGTCGTCCATATATGATTAAAGAGTTATTGGCAGAATTGGAGCACAAAAGAAATGAAAAAGAGACGAAAGACCACAACAAAGCTTTTTAAACACAGCACTACATTTAATATTTCTTCACAGCGGGGTAGAACAGCCTGGAGTGTTCGACGGGCTCATAACCCGTAGGTCGTTGGTTCAAATCCAACCCCCGCTATATCATTTAAACACTCAGTTTAGATGCAGTTTATGCTCAACCTGGTGTTCTATGTCTTCAAAGCTTTTGTGTAATGCAGTTCTAAGGTCATAATCGCTTGCTGCACAGCTTTCTATGTGTTCTTTGCCAATGACTGCAAGTCGTGTGTGTATGTCATATCTTTTTTTGGCTCCTGGTTTTTCTGCTGCTTTGATATGCACTGTCATTCCTGCAATGTGTTTATGAAGACGTTGAATTTTTACATATTGTTCTTCACTAATGTGGTGTACAATTGCTTGTTCTTCTACGCCAAGCTCTTTTGTTCCTATGTATTGGATTTCTTGCATAGTTATCCTCCATTTACGAGTTTTAATATTGATTCATGCGCTTTGACAATGTCTTTTTGTTTTACGTAAATTAAAAATTCCGGAGGAGTAATAATGATTTCTTGTATGTTTATGTTTGCAAGAGTAAGCTCTGTTGCCATGCGCGCGAGTACTCCTTTTGTTTCTACTGCAATGTCTGATAAAACAACAGAAACTTCGCTAAGTTCTTGGTCAATAGCAAGTATCTCATCACTGGCAAAGAGTCCTTTAATTTTTGGCAGACAGGGATTTTCTGTAATGAGTTTGAATTCGTGTTCTCCTGTGCTTATTCTAAAGTGTGTTTGGTTTTGTGTTTTACACATTCTTGAAAGAAATTCATGTGTAGCTAAACCAATGGTCATGCAACACACATTGTTTTTTGTGCCTACAATTGCATGTTTGAATAGTGTCTGTAATGTTTTTTCTTCTTCTTCAAATGTGTCTTGGTTTTGAAATCTACGTATTGCTGAAATCACTGAATCAAGAGATACAGGAATACTGTATTTTTTTAGTAAATACTTTGCGAGGGCACGTGTGTTGATGATTTTACGCCAGATGTCTTTTTGTATGGCAAGATCTTGTTGAAGTATTTTCCACACTGTTTGATTAACATTTGTCACACTATACGTAGAAGTATCGTTATTTATATAGTTAAGCATAGTTAAGCATCAACGAACGCAGACTGTTCTGGCAAAAATGTCAAAACTGCTAAAAGAAGGCACAAATATGCAACTGACTAACAGAAAGACTTAGAAATTGCCGAAATGATTAAATAGCTACTCAAAAGCTGAATTGCTATGCGCGCATTATTTTTTGAAGTTGAGCCTTGGGAAGCTGAGTATTTAAAGAGAAAACTTTCAGACTGCTCTGTCTTTTGCACACAGGAAAAACTTTCTTTGAAGATAGTGAAACAATTCTCTGACATCACAATTCTTGGTATATTCGTGAACTCTCAAGTCACAAAACAAGTGCTTAATCTCTTGCCAAAACTAAAACTGATTGTAACATTGAGTACAGGTTTTGATCATATTGATCTGGTAGCTTGCAAAAAAACAGGTGTTACAGTCTGCAATGTTCCAAGCTATGGAGAAAATACTGTTGCAGAACATGCAATGGCTTTGTTGCTTAATATTTCGCGTAAAATTAGTGAAAGCATAGAAAGAACTCGTAAAGGTGATTGGAATTTGCAGGGTTTGCGCGGTTTTGATTTGCAAGGAAAAACAATAGGCATTGTTGGCACTGGCAGGATTGGCAAGCATGTTGCAGAGTACGCAAATTCCTTTAGAATGAAAGTTATTGCATGGGATAAATTCCCTGACAAACATTGGGCAAAAATTCAAGGTGTTTCACATGTTTCTTTTGCAAAACTGCTTGCGCAAAGCAATGTTATTTCTCTGCATCTACCCTACACAAAAGAAACACATCATATTATTAGTATGAAAAATCTATCAAAAATAAAAAAAGGCTGTGTGCTTATTAATACTGCACGCGGTGGTTTGATTGAAACTAAAGCGCTCGTAATTGGTTTGGAAAAAGGTATTTTTTCTGCTCTTGGTCTTGATGTGCTCGAGGAAGAAGGTATTGTAAAAGAAGACAGAACACACATTTCAAGAGTGTACGCGCATGATGCAAATATGAAAACTGTTCTTGCAGATCATGTGCTTGCTGAACAGCCTAGTGTGTACATCACGCCTCATAATGCGTTTAACAGCTCTGAAGCTTTGAAGCGCATCCTTGATACAACAATTGAGAATGTACAAGCATTTGAAAAGGGAAAGCCTGTAAATGTTGTGAAAGAGTAAAAAAACAGTATAACACACCTATTTACATCAAAGAAAGATTTAAATAGATCACTTACTTCTATAAAGATATGGGTGTAATAACAATAAGCGTTGATGATGAAACTGAACAACGATTCAGAGAGTCAGTACGCTCACAAAAAGGTGAAGGAAAAGGCTTTTTAGGCAAAGCTGTGAGTGAAGCAATGCGGAATTATCTCACAGAAAAAGAGCAAACCCAAATTGCTGCAGAAGCATTAGCTTCAATGAGAAAAGGTTTTCCTATGGGCAAGATTTTGTGGAAAAACAGAGCAGAACTACATGAACGTGACTGATAGCACAGAATGGTTAATTGACACAAACATTCTTGTATATGCTGAAAATAATACTGAACCAAAACATTCGCAGGCTGTTGAAGTATTGAGCAAATGTTGGGAAAAGAAAAAGACATACGCAGTTTCCTTGCAAAACTTAGGAGAGTTTGTTTCTGTAGCAACAAGAAAAACCGAAACGCACCTTTCACTGTCTGAAGCGAAGAAAATCGTTCAACGAATTATTCTATTTAACAACTGGCATAAATTGCTGCCAACACAAGGAACTCTTTTGAGAGCAATAGACCTATCTAGCACATATAGAATTAATTTTTGGGATGCCATGATTGCCGCAGTTATGATTGAAAATGGAATAAACAAAATAATAAGTGAAGATAATAGTTTCAAACAGATTCCTGGCATCATTGTTGAAAATCCGTTTGAGAAAAAGTAGTTCTAAAACAAGTCCAAATAAAATAAGCATTCACTCTTTCTTAATCTTCGCCACAAAAAATCCTTCTGTGTCATTATCTTGTGGCCAGATGCGCAAGCAGTGTTTGATTTCTGCATTAAACTGTACTCCCTCCCATTCCTGGACTGCCAAACTTCTTTTGATATCTAATTCTATTGGCACAATTCGTGCGCTTGGTTCTTGTGCTAACAACCAATTCACAACTGATTCATTTTCTTCTGGCTCAAGACTGCACGTCGAGTAAACAAGTGTTCCACCTTTTACAAGCATGCTAAATGCGTTTTTTAGAATGCGTTGTTGTGTTTTTGCAAGTCTTGAAACCATTGTTGGATTCCACATTTCTATTGTGCTTAGGCTTTTTCTTATTGTTCCTGTGCCTGAACATGGTGCGTCAACAAGTATTTTATCAAATTGTGCTCCACGCATTCTTTCGCCTTGTCCTTGTGTAACTACGATGTTTGCTGCTCCTGTACGCATGATGTTAATGCCTAAAGAAGCAAGTCTGTCTCCTGTAACATCATTTGCGATTAGTATTCCTTTATTGTGCATCATTGCTGCAAGTTGTGTTGTTTTGCTTCCCGGTGCTGCAGCAATGTCAAGCACACGCTCTCCTGGTTCAGGATCAAGGACAATTGGGGGTATCATGCTTGCTGCCTCTTGCACATAAATATATCCTAATACATGTTCTATTGTGTTGCCTATATCTCTTCTGCCTTCAACATGGTTTATCCAAAAGCCTTCTTTGCACCATGGTATTTGCTCAAACTGCCATGTGCCTGCCATGCGTTTTTTGACTTCTGCAATTGTTGTTTTGAGTGTGTTCACGCGTATGCTTTTGCGCAGAAAACTTAATGAGTATGTTTTAAAAGTTTCAAAGTCAGTTAGTGCTGAGTATCGCTCAATAAATGCTGGTTTGAATGTATAACGTGCGGATTCTGGATTGGGTTTTAGTGGATGTTGCATGTGTGTGCAAGTAAATGAAGTTTTATATAGCTTTGGGCAAGTAATGAATTCAGGAGCATTATATCTCTTGTGCACCAATATTTTAATCCTGGCAATGTTGAAGTGATAGATAGAGGCGGCAATATCCTGGTCGGCAGGTTAGGTTTATCTTACAAGGGAAAAATCTTTTTAGGAGAAGATCTTCCTATTGAAAAGAAGATTAAAACGCTTTTACACGAGCTTTTGCATCAAGACCCAAAATATGGAGGTCCTCTTGGAAACAAAAAACATGTCGCTCTAATTGTAGAGGGAGATCCATATCATGAACTTAATGAACAAGCAATAGATCAAGAGATGGAAGAAACTTATGACTGCCAGCCTTGGCTTGTGAAGTATCTTGAACACAGGCTTGATCTTATGTATCACTCAGAAGTACGATTTATTATAGAGCGGGCGCGAGGCATTCAACAACTTTTTTACAGCTATGAGTATAATATAGCAAGCAATAGGCTAAATAGGGTTTTTTGATTCAAGAATTTTGCTCACATACACCCCTTCCCTCGCATATCCTTGTTTGTAGTAATACTCACGTACTCCGACTCCTGATATGACAACCATTTTTTTCTTGCCATGCTGTAATGCGAGTTCTTCTGCTTTTTGAAGTAATTTTTTACCATAACCTCTGTGTTGCACAAGTCCGGTGCTATCAAGTGCTGTTGCTAATCCATAAACGTGAAGCTCTCTAATCAGTGCAGTATCAGGTGTTATTTCTTCTCTCAAGCACTGGCTGGGGAATCTTAGTCTGCAAAACCCAATAATAATATCATTCTTAGTATCTTCAACAGAAATAAAGAATTCTGTTCCTTTGCTTGCAGTATATTCTTGCACGCGCATCTGTACTGAGTTATAATCAATTGCTCTTGTTCCTGGTTCTCTGCACCTTATACACCGGCATTTTGGTTTATACTTTTCAGCAATGTATTGTCTAAGGTTTGTCATGCCTACTCCTGCACTCCAGAATTTTGTTGGCACATCGCGCTGTATGCGCATTATTCTGCAGTATTCTGGCACAAATGGTTTGAATTCTGCAATGAGTTTTGCAGCTTCTTCTGTTGTTAAGGGAATAAACTTTCCTGCTTTCCAATCGTGCCACAATCCTGTACCTAGACTAACCATAGTCGGGTACAATTTCAACATATCAGGCCTATACTCAGAATCCGAAAATAATTTTTTCATTCCTTCTAAATCCATGTCATGTGTAGTCAAAGGCAGTCCTGGCATGTAGTGTGCATGTATTTTAAATCCTAAGTCTTTGAGTTCTTGAATGCTTTTTTTTGTTTCTGCAACTGTGTGTCCTCTATGCACGTGTTTCAACACTTCATCATACACGCTTTCCACGCCAATTTCAACACGTGTGCATCCAAAGCGCAGCATGTCTTGCCCATGTTTTGCAAATCCCCAGTCTGGTTTTGTTTCTATAGTAAGTCCTACACAGCGAACACGTGCAGTCTCATTTCGCTGTTGTTCTTGCTCAAGTGTTGTTGGTGTTTGTGTAACTGTTGTTTTGAGTGCTAATAATTTTTGTTTTAAGCGTTGTACTCGTTCTATGTTTCCTTTTTCTCCTGGTAATTCAAAAAATGTTTTAAAGGCTAAAATATCAAATTCTCCATTGTGATAAAACATTTCAAAATCATTGAGTGCTTTGAATGTGTTTGTAATAAATTCTTCTTGATATGCTAAAGGCATTGCAGGAAATGTTCCTCCCATGATAATTATTTCTGCTTTTTCAGGGCACTGCCCGAGAAGAGTATATTGTTCTAGCCTGTTCATAGTTATCAGATAGCTATCATAATTGTTGCGTATAGCTCTCATCGTGCTTGGTTCATGACCTGTGTAGCTTTGCGGCACATCACCAAAAGGACTGTTAATGCCTCCAGGACAAAATGTGCACTTTCCATGTGGACAGTTGTGTGGAGCTGTCATCAAGGCTATTGGTGCCACTCCTGATTGTGTGCGCATTGGTTTTGTGACTAGCCGTAATTGTTTTAGTTGTTCTGGTGTTGCATGAAGTAGAATTTGTATGTCTGTTGGCACTTCTTTTAGTCCATACTGCTTGCAAAGTATTATCTTTTGCGTAGTAATGGTTTTTTTATCAATGCCTTTAACAAGAAGGTGAGATAAGATTTCCCTGTAAAACTGTTCTTCTTGAGCTGCTTTCATAAGAAGAGGGTTTGTTATGTGCTTTTAAATCTGGCTTTAGCAAAAGTCTTCAACTTTTTATTATGCCTCGCACAATTCCTGAAACACTTCGTTGTGTTCCGCTTGGTGTAGAATAAAGCAGTTCCATGCTTGTTTTATAAGTGCCTGTTTGGTTGTGCTGGCATCTGCTTAATGAGAGTGTAGCTGTGCTTCCTGAATTATTTTTTCTCCGCTCGTGTCGCAACTGCCTTGAATGTCTTTAAGTGAAAGAACTGTTATGTCTTGTCCTAGATTGTTTTGTAGTGAAAGAATCATTCCTGTGGGAGTTATAGTGTGTTGTACGCAAGTGATGCCAAACTCAAAACTGCACTGGTTTTGGCGTTCTTGAGAAATAAGTATTCCTCCAAATGCAATAATACCTCCTATAATGATGAGCACAACAGTAAGAAGACCATATTTTGCCATGAACTCCACTCGCGACTGTTGTTGCATAATAAGAATTCATAAGACGCATTATTTAAGGGTTATGGAGAAAAACGGTGTAAGACAGTGTCAGATAGATATTCTCAGTGTTCTTCAGACAGATTATCGCATAATTTGCGATCATAATAATTAACGAATATGAAATCCTCCTTGAGATATGCGTTTATTGACTTTTTCAAATTTTTTCATAATTACTTCTTCAGCATCAAAACCTAATTCCGAAAGAAGCAAGAAAGCATAGGTAATAACATCAACTGTCTCCTCAGCAATTTTTTCCTTATCCAACGCAAAATCTCCTCGTTTTATTTTTTTGATAACATTTAGCACTTCGCCTGCTTCACCACTCATTGCAATTGCATAGAACTCCCAATTAAATGAATTATTTGAATCATTCTTTTTAGACCGTTCATGATTCATCTACGCAAAATAATTGATATTCATATGCGCCGGCTGGGAGTCGAACCCAGGCCATCAGCTTTCTTTACTTTGCTTGGAAGGCTGAGATCATACCGTTAGATCACCGGCGCAATAACACTATAAAGACACCTTGTGGTTTAAAAATATTGGGATTAAAAAACGTAAAAATACTTTGAACATCACTTAACTCTTTTAATCATCTCTTTCACTCTTCCTAAAAACACTTCCCAGTCATCTTCGTGCACTCCAACGCCAAGTGCTTGTTCGTGTCCTCCTCCTTTTGCGCGTATGCCTTGGACTAATGCAGGCAATTGTTCTGCAATATTGATTTGAATTGGCGCACGTATGCTGCACCTGTATTCTCCCGATTTGTGTCTGCCTAAAATAATAATTGTATTGGAAAATATATACAATAATTCATTAGCTAAGTCTTTTGTGAGGCTTACTGTGTCTGCTGTATAAGTAAAGACATATATTCCTTCGCTGGGTTGTATACGTAATGCTTTTTCTTTTAATGAATCATATACTTTTTTTATGTTAAGATAATGTTTCCAGACATACATTCCAGCAGAGCTTGTCTGGTTAAGTATTTCATAAGGGTCTTCTATGGTCAAAAAATGTTTGATTGATGCACGTACATTTGCGCTTTCTCCTTTTAAGTTAAAACTAAAAACATGTATCAGCACACCAAGCAGAGTGTTATACAATGCGTCTGGCACTGTATTAACTGGTTGCGGTAACAGGTCAGGAAACTGTAGTCTAAATTCTTCTGCATATTCTGGAAAATACCAGTCTCCTATTGCTCCTGCTGTTGCTATCCATAAGTGTTTTGGGTTCTGAGTTATTTGATAGCACATGACTGGTGTTGGTATGTTTTTTCCTGTGCTTCTTGAGTTGAAGTAGTGTGCGCGTTTTGGTTCTTGTATTGAATGGTGGTCTATCCAATAGACTGGCACTCCAGCATTGTCTATGAATTCTTGATCAACAAGTGCTATGTCTAGCACAAATACTACGTCTGCAGCATGCTCTACAACATATCTGCAGTAGTCATCTGTGATGTGTGGCTTTGCTTTTACTGGAATGCCTATGCCTTTTTGATAGTGTTTGCGTAAAAGTAAGTAGCTTGCAAGTCCGTCTGGGTCGTCGTGAAATATAAAAAAAGGGTGTTGAGCTTTCTCAAGTGCATGTCGTATCAATTGTATCTGCGAAGAATTTAGCATTATATGTCGCTCGCGATTGTGGTTTGTATGAATTGTTTTGCTTCATTAATAGTCAACGCAAAATTAAGTCCTTCAAAGTTTTTGAGTTTGAAATTGTTTATGCCTATGAGTTTTCCTGTGTTGTCAATGAGCGGCCCTCCTGAATTGCCTGGATTGAGTGCAACATCTGTTTGAAAGTATTCATTATCATTATTAGTTCTTCTTGCGGAAATTATTCCTTCGTTAACACTAAATTCCAGTCCTGCTGGGCTTCCTACTGCTATGACCCGCTGTCCTACATCAACTCCGTCGCTGTTGCCTAGTTTTAGGCTTGTGTATGCTCCTTCTATTTGTAACAACGCAAGATCTTTTGCAGGATTTGTTGCAACTATTCTGACTTGGTGTGTTTTTTTGTCTGAGGTTCTGACAAGTCCTGCGTTTGCTCCATCAATTACATGATAGTTAGTTATAATATATCCTCTTGCATCAATAATCGCTCCTGAACCTGTGCTTTTGTCTGTTTGTATACTGACAACACTCGGAAGGATTTTTTGCACTATATTAGTGAAGTCTGTGCTTTTCAAGTTGTATTCTACTTGCTCAGTTAATTCTTGAATTTTTTTTTCACTTTCTTGTTTCAATGTGTTAAGTTTTCCTGTAATTTGCTGTGTTGCTTCTTGGTTTTGTTGAGCAAGTCTGGTAAGTTGTTCATTAAGCAATTTTGTTTTTTCAGTGAGATTTGTATCAGCACTTATTCTGTTTGTTTGTTCTGTGGCAAGAGCATTGGCTGTTGTTGCAAGTGCTTGTTCTTGTTTTTCAAGTTGTTGTTGTAACAAGAGTGTTGTATTTTCAAAGTTTTGTTTAAGTTCATTGATTTGCAAGTGCTGAACATAGCCTAATATGAGCACAAGAATTAATGATATAACAATGCTTATAGTGAGTGTGTGAACATGTGATTTGCTCATAATATAGTATAAATGGCAAAGCTTTAAAAAACATTTCATAATTCTAAAGTGCATGGGTACTATTTGCGAGAAATGCCACATGTTCAAGGTATTTGGTAAAAAGTGTTGGTTTTTTTGGGAGGAGAAGAAGACTTGCTCTCAGTTCAGAGAGGCTGCTGAGCAGGAGCCTCATTATGCGTCTGTTGATGAGCCTCTGGCTGTACGTCCTGAACCATAGCTAAGCTCAGGCATTCTTGCATGTGTTGTGTAAGATCTGTTTCTTGTGCTTCTATGTTATCAAGTCGTGCTTTTGTTACAGGGTGTGGTGCATTAAGAAAGCTGCAGCAGTCTTCATATGGTATGATGCTAAGTTCATATGTTCCTATTTTTTTGGCAAGGTTCATAATGTCTTTTTTATCTGTGCCAATGAGTGGTGTGAGTATTTGTGTTTTTGTTGCTGAATAAATGCAATGAAGATTTTCCACTGTTTGTGAGGCTACCTGTCCAAGGCTGTCGCCTGTAATAATGCCTTCAGCACTCTCTTTTTCTTTAATCAAGTCTGCGATTCTCAACATTGCTCTTCTGTATGCAATCATTCTATACTGTGCACTCACTGTTTTTATGAGTTCATACTGTATTGATTTAAATGGCACCAAATAAATTTTGATTGGCTTGCCCTTATGTTTAGCAAGCACTTGAGCAAGCTGGATTATTTTGTGGTCTCCGCTTGCATTAGCTGGCTGAAAATGCACAAGCACAACCTCGCAACCTTGATTTTGCATGAGATACGCTGCAACTGGACTATCTATTCCTCCTGAAAGCAAGCAAAGAAGTTTCATGTATTTAAAAGAAGGAACTGGTTTAAAAGGGTGTGCTGTCAAACTGGTTTTTTATAAAGAGGCTAACACAATCTTTATTATCTCACAGATTATTAATTTTGCATGCCTCGTCCTTGTCTGCACTGCAAAAGTCTGACTCATGCAGATACAGCCTGTCCTTTGTATCTGCGTTCCTTGTCTATACAGCATGCCAAGTCTTTGCTTTCTAAGCCTGATTTTTCTGGTGTTTCTCCTGCGCCTTTTATTGGCAGGTTTGGCTATCCTCACGTGTTTGTGGGTGCGCTTGCCACTCCTGTGCAAGAAAACAAGGAATTATTAGACTCTCCAAAGAAGTGGGTTTCTCAGGATTTGAGTATTGGCAGTATTGCTAGTTTACGTTCTGGTTTAATCAATGCTCGTTCTGTTGTTGATGTGCGTCATGTTGATAGAATCCTCCCAGTTATTCAGGAAGTCGCTCTTGCATCTCAACCTGTTGATGTTGATGTTAGTTTGAAAAAGCTTCCTTCATGGAAGTTTAATACAGATAGTCATCATGCACCTATGGGACCTAGTGTTGAGTTACAAAAACTGTCTTTGCTTTCTAATCCTCATATTTCAACTCGTGTGCAAAAAGTTGTTGATGATACTGATTTGCTTGCTTCTGGCGGTATGCAGCTCTTGCATAAGCACGGTGTTGAGGAGTATGATTTGTCTAAAATGTTGAGTGTTGGCGCATTAGGTGTTGGTGCTCAGCGTCGTCTTGTGCCTACTCGTTGGGCAATCACTGCAACTGATGACATGCTCGGCAAACAAATTCTTGCAGACGTTCGTTCATATCCTCTTTTCAGCGAGTCAATGGTATTATGCAGTAGTTATTTAGGTAATTTTTATGTTGTTCTTTTGCTTCCTGGTTTTTGGCAGTATGAATTGTTTGAAATGATTAGTTCAAATGCAGAACATTTTTCAACTGATTATGAAGGTTTTTCTGGCAGAATAAAATACGCTGAACAGTGTGCTGGTGGGTACTACACTGTTCGTTTAGCTGTGTGTGAATGGTTGCAAGAAAAAAAGCATCAGTCCAGTGTTCTTGTTTTTCGTTTTATTACACCAGAGTATGACTTGCCTTTAGGTGTGTGGGTGACTCGTGAAGCAAGTCGTAAGGCTATGTCTATGAAGCCAATTAAGTTTTCTTCTAAGGAATTGGCTTTGTTGTTTGTTTCACGTCTTGTGCATGCTAAATTTAGCATCTCTCTCAGCAAGTTTTTTAAGGAGTCCTGTATGTTGTCTGGTCTTCAGCAAAAAAGTTTATGGGACTTTAAATGAATAACAATATTGAGCAGGCAGTGATTGAGTGTAAGAATGCGCTTCGCGCAGCAAATGGTATTGATATTTCTCAGTCTGTAAGCACCTCTGTTTTTGATTTTAAAAAATTACAGCAAGAGGCTATGCGTAAGCGTGTTGTTGCCACTATTGGTCGTGTAGAACGTTTGGCTCAATTGTGTAATGTACAAAGTCCTCTTGCTGAACAGTTAGCCGTATGTTTAAAGGATTTGCGTATAATACCTTCTGAGGCTTTGCTTGAACGTGTTCTTGAGCTTACAAAAAATGGTTCTGGCTCTGTTGTGCATTTGCAGTTTGATTCTTATAATATCCCTTTGGAGATTCGTGAGGAATTAGCTGCTGATGCTGCCGAACTTGATAAATGCATGAGCTCTGGTTGTTTTCGTTCTGCGATTATTTTGTGCGGCAGGCTGTTGGAAACTGCGTTGCACAGGAAGTATTTTGAGTTGACTGGCAATGATTTGCTTGAAAAAGCTCCTGGCATTGGTTTAGGCAGTGTAATTGCTAAAATGGCTGAGAAGGGTGCAAGTCTTGATCCTGGTTTGGGTAATCAAATTCACTTGATTAACCAGGTACGTGTGTGGAGTGTGCACAAAAAGCACGAGCCTTTCTGTCCTTCTAAAGCTCAGGCTCAGGCTATTGCATTGTATACTATGGATGTTGTGCAAAAATTGTGGAAGTAATAATTGCAAACACCGCACTCAAAAGGCAGTGCCAAAAAATAATACTTAAGCGTTGTATAAATTACGAATCTAGTTTGTGCGTTAGAATCTTAAAAGGTTTTTCAAGACGCGACGCTAAGTTTTCATTTAAATGCTGAAAGCATATGGCACACAAAGTTGAAGATCCTGAAACAACAAGTTTTTCTTTGCCGAATATTTTTTCTGCATTCTTTAAAGTGGCATATCCAATGCGCTCTCCTTCTCCGCCATCCAGCAAAAGATTCACTGCATAAAGATGTCCATTCAGAATACCCAGCTCAGAAGTCCCAGAACAAGGTTTAAGAAAATATTCTTGGCCAGGATTTACCATCTTTTTTAAAACTATGTTGCTCTTTATAAAACTTAGTCAAAAATGTTTCTGAAGAACAAAGCATGTCAAAATCTGTTGTATAATTCGGTAATTAGTTGACGCTTCTGGAGAATATAGTTGGTTTTTAAAGTTTTTAAAGAGGATGCTACACTATAGGTTTCTGTGTTTTGTAAA
>Ga0209514_10007040_pt1 | contig 13447 bp, 9 predicted proteins | sample Subgrocontami58m_FD_187452 | JGI IMG/M metagenome (GOLD analysis project Ga0209514, IMG submission 187452) | Subsurface groundwater microbial communities from S. Glens Falls, New York, USA - GMW37 contaminated, 5.8 m (SPAdes) (version 3) | ecosystem: Environmental > Aquatic > Deep subsurface >...
TATTGGCTCGCTAATGCATAACCGTAATGGAGAACGTTGTTCCTTGTTTTAAAAAGTGAGAACCCCCGGCGCCGTGTGGCACCGAGGGTTCGGATGGTCCAGTTCAGCTCACACGGGCTGGATGGGCTGGACATGGTGAGGAGCATCGGCGGCTGACTCGCCGTGGTGGAGAGCGTCGTCAGCACAGAGGAGTTTGTTGTTGCAGGTGGTGCACTGGTGGTCTGCTATCGACCAGCAGATGCTGCAGAGGTCGGCAAGCAGATCGCCGATCTTCATCCATCCCTTATTGTTGTCCCCCCTGTTCATGAGGTAGATGCCCGTGAACTTCGGCAGGGGTGGGGTGAAGTTGAGCGCGCGCATCGGCTGTCTGATCGAGACGATTGTTCCTTCGATCCCCAGTTCGCTGGCCCGCGTCGGGTGTCGACCCAGAAGGTCGAGATAGACCTCCATGGTTGTTCCTCTTCGGAGGGGGTCGCTCACGAAGGAGGAACTTGCCACAAAGAATTCGATCGGAGTTCTCTTTCCCGGCGCCTCATCGTGGAGGAGGGACACTGCGAGCTTGAAGACACCAGGACCGCGAAGGATGCTGAGCCGTGGCATACGCCACCTCCTTGAGAAAGAACGGTTCCTAGGACGCGGCAGGAACCAAACCGCCTTATCCTTCGACAAGCTCAGGACAAGTCCCGGCCTGCGATGGAAGACCTATCCATACGGATAGGAATTTGCGATAATATAGTATATCATACAAATGTGTCTAAGTCAATCTTACAAAAAATTCTTGCCATTTTTGCTCGGCGTGTGATTCGACGCTACCAGCCGATTGTGATTGGTATTACGGGCTCGGTTGGGAAGACATCGACGAGGGAGGCGATTGCGGTGGTTTTGAGAAAGCGGTTTCGGATCCGCACGCCCGAGAAAAATTATAATAATGAAATTGGTTTGCCGCTCACAATCCTCGGAGTTCGGCATCCCGGGAGAAATTTCTTTGGCTGGGTCGTAGTACTTTGTCTCGCATTTTTCCGCGCCTACGGATTCCGGACCGAATATCCCGAAGTTCTTATTCTTGAATATGGAATCGATCGGCCCGGAGACATGGATGTTCTTGTTGCGATTGCGCGCCCGCATATTGCGGTTGTGACGTTAATTGGGAATATCCCGGTGCACGTCGAATTTTTCCGTGATCCCTTTGCGCTTGCGGATGAAAAAGCGAAGCTCGTGAAGGCATTGCCAAAAGACGGATACGCGGTGCTCGCCCGAGACGATGACGCGGTGTTTGAAATGCGCAGGCATGCAAAATTCCGGAGTGTTTCGTACGGCAAAGCGCTTGACGCGGACATTCGCATCATGAATTCAGAGCTTCGGATGAAAAAGGACGAGGTTTTCGGGGAGGTGCCTGACGGAATTTCGTTTAAAATCCAATTCAAGGGGAAAGCCACGCCCGCTTTTCTTCCCAACACCGCAGGAACGCCGCAGCTTTATTCCGCGGGTGCCGCGGTAGCGGTCGGCATTCTCATGCGAATGGATATTGATGAGATTCTCGGAGCGCTCCGGGAATATGAGCCGTTGCCCGGCCGCCTCCGAATCCTCAAAGGGATCAAAGACACGCTTCTTATTGACGACACGTATAACGCCGCGCCCGAATCAATGCGTGAGGCATTAGCACTTCTTGAAACGCTTCGCGGCAAGCGGAAAATCGCCGTTCTTGGAGATATGCTCGAAATAGGACGCTATTCCGAGGACGCCCATAGGGCAGTCGGAAAGCAAGTGGGTGCATTCGTTGATATTCTTTTGACCGTAGGGCCGCAAGCCAGGTTCATCGGTGAAGAGGCAAAGGCAGGACGGCCGAAGAAAAAAGCGCGCAATACGAATGAGAAAGTGTTTTCATTTGCAAACGCTATTTCCGCGGGAAAAATGCTTCAGTCGCTTATCCGCCCGGGGGATATCGTCCTTATAAAGGGGAGCCAGGGGATGCGTATGGAAAAAATCGTTGAGGAAGTTATGGCCTTACGGGAGCAGGCAAAAAAACTTCTCGTGCGCCAGGAGGATTATTGGAAAAAATAGGGGGTTGTGGAAAAATATCAATGCGGGTATTTCCACAAGGTATATGCTAAAAACAGCTATTTAGGAGGCGTCCACAATGGGGTGAATGAAGGTAAGGGTCTTGAAGGCGTTTGCGTATACATGGATTGTATTCCGGGTTGTTCAGTGCAAGGTAGCTCGCTGCCCTTGGTTAGGGACGAGAAAGGCAATTATCGTTGCTCCATTTGTAGAGTAATTCGCATAGAGAGCCATCCGGAAGAAAATGCGCAGAATTCGCGTCTTTCAGGCATTCCCGATTGGTAGATCAAAGAATCAAGAGAAAACAGCCGTCCTCTTTGAGAGGATGGTTCTTTTTGCAAATTGGCGGTTTCCCCGTATACTATGCTCGAGTTTTGGTCCCATCGTCTAGAGGCCTAGGATATCTGGTTCTCATCCAGAAGATCGTGGGTTCGAATCCCACTGGGACCGTATATAAATGTGGGAGGGCAAGTCCCAGTAACCGTGGTTCGAATCCCTGTGGGAGTATCTCTATGCTGGCAGAAATCCGGCCTTTCTCTTTGCCTCGACAAGAGTTGTGTTGGCAATTTTTGATGCGGTTTTTTGGCCTTTTTTGAGCATGGCTTTTACGCTTGTTTCGGTGAGCGTTTGGTAGCGTTTTTGTATTGGCACAAGCGTTGCTACCACAACGTCTGTGAGGTCGCGTTTGAATTCGCCGTATCCTTTTCCGGAAAATTTTGCTTCGATTTCTTTGAGGCCAATTCCGGCGAGTACGCTATAGATCCGCATAAGGTTTGAGATAGCGGGTTTTGCTGTTTCGTCGTAGGCGACTTCTTTTCCCGAATCGGTTACCGCAATCTGGATTTTTTTCCGAATGACTTCGGGTTCATCCAAAAGCGCAATGTAACTATTCGGGTTTTCTGCGGACTTTGCCATTTTTTTCGTCGGGTCGTCGAGCGCCATGACGCGCGCGGTTTCCTTCAAGACATACTCTTTCGGCTCCTTGAATGTTTCGCCGAAGCGCGCATTGAATTTTCGTGCAAGGGTCCGTGTAAGCTCAATATGTTGGATTTGATCTTCGCCCACGGGAACAATATCGGTATTGTAGAGTAGGATGTCGGCTGCCATGAGCGTCGGATAGTTTAAGAGTCCGGCAAGCACTCCGGCTTTTTCTTTTTTTTCTTTGAATTGCGTCATTCGTTCGAGCTCTCCAATTGGCGTAAGAGTGTTTAAAATCCATCCAAGCTCTGTATGCGCGGGGATTTGGGACTGGACAAAGATAACTGACTTTTTTGGATCCATGCCGCAGGCAAGCAAGATTCTTGCGACGTTCAAAGTGTTCTTACGAAGCATTTCGGGCTCCTGGGGGATTGTGATTGCGTGCAGGTCCGCGATCATGGCAAACACGCGGTGGGTTTTTTGAAATTCGACCCATTGCCTGATTGCTCCGAGATAATTCCCGATATGGAAATTACCCGATGGTTGGACGCCGCTTAAAAGGGTTTTCATAAATATGACATGCGAATCTTTATGCTAATGTATGCGAATTGTTTGCAAATATTTTTTATTCGCATATCATTCGCAAATATTCGCAAAGGCATTCGAGTGATTATACCTCAATCACAACCGGAAGGACCATCGGGCGCCTTGCGGTTTTGCTGAAGAGAAACTGCCCGATTTTTTCGCGGACCTCGTCTTTTACATAGATCCAGTCGATCGGACGCGTGTTGGTCGCGGTCATTCCTTCTATGATTGTGCGCGTCCGTTTGCGGACTTCCTTCAGAAGCTCCTGGGATTCTTTGAGATAAATGAAGCCCCGCGAAATGATGTCCGGGCTTGTTTTCACTTTTCCGGTACGCGCGTCAACTATAGCAATAATGACGAAAATGCCGTCTTCTGCCAAGTGCTGGCGGTCGCGGATAACAACCTCTTTTACGTCTCCCACGCCAAGGCCGTCAACCATGACGTAGTCGGTCGGCGCTCTTTCTTTGAGCTTTCTGATCCCTTCGCGGCTGATTGAAACGATTTCGCCGTCCTCCGCGACCACGATGTGATTTTTCTGGACTCCGGCCTTCTCGGCAAGCTCGGCATGGATTTTGAGCATAAAGTAGTTTCCGTGGATCGGGATCATGTACTTCGGCTTTGTGAGCTTTATCATTTGGATGAGCTCGTCTTGTTTTGCGTGGCCTCCTGAATGGATGTCCATCGTCGCATAGTGGTAGACCTTGCCTGCTCGCTTGTAAAGTGTGTCTTTGAGACGCTGGACCGTGTTTTCATTCCCCGGGATTACGGAGGAAGAAAAGATAACCGAGTCCTTCGGCTGGATGGTGATGATTCTGTGCTCATTATTTGCAATTCGCATTAAGGCGGCGCGGTCCTCGCCCTGCGCGCCGGTGCAGAGGATTGTAATTTCATTCTCCTTGTAGCGATGTATGTCTTTCGCGTCGATGATCGTCCCTTTTTTGATCTTCAGGTATCCGAGCTCTTGCGCCACCGCAATGTTTTGTCGTATCGAAAATCCTTCGAGCGCCACTTTTCTCCCGTATTTTTCAGAAAGCCAGATGAGCTGTTGGAGGCGGGTGATGAGGGAGGCAAACGTCGCCGCAATGATCCTGCCGGGCGCAACTTTGAATATTTCCTCTATTGTTTTCTGGACCTCGGTTTCCGATATTTGATGCCCGGGAGAATCGGCGTCTGTTGACTCTGATACGAGAAGAAGGACCCCTTGGCGTCCGATCTCGGCAATTCGTCGAAGATCCGCGGTGGCCTCCGATACCGGCTGGGGATCGAATTTGAAGTCGCCCGTATGGACGACCGTCCCGATGGGCGTGCGGAGCACGACGCCGACAGAATCCGGAATGTTGTGGTTTATGTGGTAGAACTCGACAAGAAAATTTCCGAGGCGCACTTTTGATTCTGTGGTGATTAGTTCGATTTTTGGCTTCGGCATTTGTTTGAAGTCCTCTTGGCGCTTCATGATCATGCCCCGCGTGAGCGCGGTCGCAAATATCGGCGGGTTTCCGAGAGAATCCAGGAGGTGCGGAATTGCCCCGAAGTGGTCGTAGTGCCCGTGGGTGATAATGATCCCGCGGATATTTTTCTTTTTCGGCTTCAAGTACTCGACGTTTGCGATTAAGTAATCGATTCCCGGCATATCCTCATCCGGGAATTGGAGACCCATATCAATGATGACAATGTCGTCATTGTATTCGTAGATATAGGTTGAGCGCTGGACCTCGCCGCAGCCGCCAAGAGGGATAAATCGAAGCTCGCCCCGCGTTCCCGGGGGAATTGGGCTGTGAGACCTTTGGATATTCGGGTGCGGGCGGCTTTGCCGGCGTCCGTCATGAATGTGTCGTCGTGTCTGCATTCGTATCAATCGAATACTTCCTCATAGTCAGGAATGGAATCCGTTCGTGACATCAGGATATACTCGGAAATTTATTTAGTAATGGTTCACCCCATTCGATAGCCGCCTAGCGGTATCTAACGGGGTAAATAATGATGTGGTGCCGCGGGTGGGAGTCGAACCCACAAGCCTTGCGGCATACGCTTCTGAAGCGTACGCGTATTCCAGTTCCGCCACCGCGGCATTTCTAACGGGATGAATCTGCCAATTTCGCCAGCTCGCTTCACTCGGAAGCGGGTATACATGTGCGGCGCTTCCGCCGGCGGAGTTGAAGGATTTTTTACCGATTATTTCAAGACCCGTTTTGTATCAATATACCATCTGGTAACATCGTTGAAGCGGTCAGAGGGAAGCGAAATGAATTTAATACTCGCTCCTTGAACGCTTTTCGGAAGGACGTACAAGTAGTGTTCCGCAAAAAGCGGAAGCATAAGGAGCTCTTGGTTTAGGCGGTTCTCAAGCGCATCGAGGCGCTTTTCGCGTTCGTCCCGGTCAGGTATAGTTCTGATCTCTTCGAGGATCTTGTCCGCCGTTTTGTCGTTGAAACTGACGATATTGAGCCCCGGGTCTTTTGTTTGCGACGAGTGCCAGAAAATGAACGGATCCGGCTCGTATCCGTATGCCTGGCCAAAAAGGAGGATCTGGAAGTTGCGCGGCCGGATGACCGATGACTCAAGGTCGGATATCGGCTTTCCCTCGATCGCGACGTCGATTCCTACAGCTCCGAGGTTTTGCTGAATCACTTCTGCGGCGCGCAGGAGATCGGGCCAGTCCGACGTGGTGAGGGTAAGCGAGAGGGGCGTTACTTTTTCAACTGTTTTTTTCCCTTCGCGCTTTGTCTCCTTTTTTTCACGAATGCCGTCGTTGTCTTCGTCTTTGAAGCCCGCGCGAGTGAGAGCGGACGCGGCGGCCTCGATATCAAAGGCAAGCGTATCCCTGCTCGTGGTGCCGGTACTCCCATAAAACAACGGGAATGGAGAGCGGCGGGGAGACGCGTTTCCCAGTATATAGTTTGTAATCGAGTCGCGCGGTATCGCGCGCGCAATCGCTTCGCGCACGTTTTTGTCCGCAAGGACCTCTGATTTTTGCGGGTTGAAAAAGATTCCAAAGATTCGAGGTGTCTCCGCCGTAAAGAGCGTAAATTTGTCCGTGTTTAATTCTCCTTCAATATTTTTGGAAAGGGGATTGAAACCGTCAATCCGGCCTTTTCGCCAGTCAGCGAGGAGCGTCTCAAACGAGGCGTAGAACGCGAAAACAATTTTGTTTATGTATGGACCGCCGCGATAATAATCGGGGTTTCGAGAGAGGCGGTATTCCGTAATCGAGCCGTCTCGCTCCTGGACAAAGCGATCGAATCGGTAGGGCCCGGACCCAACCGGCTTGATGTTCAGTTCGTGGAGGACCGCCTGTTCCGGCTGGACGCCTTCCCATAAGTGCTTTGGAAGAATGCCGACGGTAAGATTTTCAAGAAACGGCGAATAGGGCGCGCGGAGAGTGAAACGTATCGCATATTCATCGACTTTTTCAACTTGGACTCCCTGCCAGTTTGCGATAAGCGGGCTTTTGTAGGCCGGGTTCTGGATTGTTTTCACCGTGAATGCGACATCATCTGCCGTCACTTTTTTCCCGTCGTGCCAGAATGCGTTTTTCCTGAGTGCGACCGTATAGATTTTTCCATCAGGACTCACTTCATAATTTTCCGCAAGATCAAGAATCGGATTTCCGTTGCCGTCGTACGTTACGAGGCGCGAGAAAACGAGTTTTGCTATGTCGCGGTCGGTATCATTCGTAAACGCGTACACCGGATTAATGGTTCGTGGCGGTTTCAGAAGTCCCTCGCGGTATGTCCCGCCAACCGCGGGAACGGGAACGGTGAAGCGAACGTAGAGTCGCCCGGCAAAAAACACTCCGAACGACACAAAGATGAGCGCGAGGAAAAACGCTTTCCTTCTTTCCTGCGGCGTAAGGAGCCGGGGGAGATAGAAATATTTGTGAAGCCGCAGCCATCGGGTTTGGGTCGGACTCGGCTCGGAGCCGTACCCCGTCCGATCACGGTCCGTACCGCCGTTTGGCGAAGGGCTTGTGGATATATTGTCGTTCTGCACAGTATAGCTAAAGAAAGCGACAGCTAGAACACGAAATTAACAATTGCAGCTGCGAAAAAAATAATTGCCGATATGATGGTTGTAACAAAAATTGATTTTTCGATTCCTCGGCGTGTCCGATAGAACCCTCCTTCACCTCCAAAGACGGGCGAAAGGCCGCCTCCGCGCTGTTGAAGAAGAATTGTCCCGATAAGGACTATCGCCGCGACGATTTGGATTATTTGGAGAATAAAATTTCGCATGAAACGTAAACCCCGTTAGAGATTTGGTCGGTATAGTAATTGATTTTAGAAGGATTCTGAAAGCAAGTCCGTGGTAGATACAAGTTTTATGTCGTATCTCTAACGGGGTAAATTGAGGCCGAAGCGTCCGCGTGTATAACGCGGGGAAATGTGCGCCTAGAATATGTTTACGATTGCAATAATGAGGGAAACGTAAAACAGGGTTGTTATGTTCTCGATCTCGAGCTCTCGAAGGGCGAGATCCGCTCCCCAGAGAAGCGCCATATTGATTGCGATATTAAAGAGTCCGAACGTAACCCATACGAGCGGCGCTGTGATGAGCCGCAGAAACGGCCGAATGACAGTATATAAGAGAGCAAGAAGCACCGCGCTTATGGCAAGGGTTTTTATCCCTCCATATAAATGAAAACCCGGAATGTAGGCGCTTGCAAGATACAGCCCCAGGCCGTTTAAAAGGACCTTAACAATGAATTTTGTGCCAATGCCCATCATTCCAATAATCTGACTATAGCAAGAATGCTTGTTCTTGGCAAGAGCGGGGTGCTCGCTGATATGCTTTCTCGACACGTGAATTTTTTCCAGCGAAAAAATTCACTAAGGGGTCGTCAAAATTTTTCCCCGACGCGCCGTCGGGGAAACCATGCAAATTTTGCCGACCATTGTCGAGCAAAGCATATCAGCTCGCTAGAGCATAGAAACGAAAGATGATTATCTCAAAAGCATATTGGCTCGCCCCGCACCAAATTTCGATGGTTCGATACGCTCACCACGAGATGATCTGAAATGAAGCTAGTGCATACTCATTACTTCTGTTTAGAATACTTGTCCTGAGCGAAGCCGAAGGACTGCTGCTTTCGATTCCATCGGGGGTTCACGATTAAACTCATTGGCACTACCGTGTATTCCCCGCCATCCTCCCTATGGCAGCAAAGAAACGGCCTGCCCGCCATATGCCTGTCTGCAAGTTAAGAAACCGCTCGAAGTTTTGTAAAGACGCCCAACCGCCTAATAATTCCGTGCGATTGCGTATGGCAGGCGGGTCGAAATTGTGGTGACGGGGCTCGCTATAAGCACCGGAAGGATTTATCCCCAGCCAGTTCAGTTCTGGCAAATTTCTGTTTTCCCGTTATAATTCAAAAAGCAAGGTCTTTGGGCTCTTTGCCAAAAGGAGGGAGGAATGGGCAAGCGGCATCTCACTGCGGCATTTGTGTTTGGTTTGTTTTTCGCTGCATTTCCCGGCGTAGCCGCCGAGGCGGTCAGTCCAACCGAACAGGTGAAAGAAACCATAGATCAGGCGCTGGCGGTGGTTGAAGATTCCAAGACGGATGAGTCCGCCAAGCTTGAACTTCTCCGCAAAATCATCTCCCCGCGCATTAACTTTCAGGAGATGACCAGGCGGGTGCTGGCCAGGCACTGGCAAAAAAATGCCAGCCGCGAATCGGAGTTTACCCCGCTTTTCAAACAGCTCCTAGAGGTTACTTATATGAAGCGGGTGTGGCTCAAGGAGGGCCGGGGCATCAAAGTCGTTTTCGCGCGCGAGCGTCAGGAAGACAACTCGACAGTGGTGATGACCAAGCTTACCACTGCCAAAGGGCTTGAGATCCCGATGGATTACCGCTTACACTCCGTCAATGGCGAGTGGAAGATCTATGACATTCACATTGAAGGAGTGAGTATGGTGGCGAATTACCGCGCCCAGTTTGACCGGAAGCTCCGCGAGCAGTCCTTTGACGAACTCCTAACTTATATGAAGAAGCGAGTCAGCGAGTGATCCGCCGGTGAGCACCGACGGATCTTTTATTTGTTTCGTCCGCAGGTATTTTCTCGACCCCGCATTAATCCTCGCTGTGCTCGGATGGCGCGGGGCAAGCTCGAACAATAATGCCTGTAGTGAGTCGCGTCGAACTATTCTTCGAGCGAGTCCCGCCGCAGGTCCAGACGCGAAGCGTATCCGCGGAGCGGATCGTCCCATCTCCGGGGCTGAATTGCGGAAAACGAAAATAACCCCGCGATCTTGCCGCGCGGAGCTTCATTTTTCCTGTGGATTTCGGGGGGTTGACGGATTTTCGGCGTGCGCGTATAATGGGGAGCATACAGAGAGAGGCGAATAACGGCTGTACTGACTGCTTACATCCGAATAATTTCACCATTATTTGCGAGTATCGTTAGTCATCGCAAATTAGCTCGGCATCCCTAATAGAGGAGGTTATTTTAGGGCGTGTTTGTTTTTTTAATTTTTGGACTTGACTTTTTTAACTTTTAATATATTTCATATTCTTTTTATTTTATGCAAATAATTAAGAAATATTTTCCGAATCATAAGACCTCGAGATCCCCGATTCCGAATCTTGCCGAAGTTCAACTCTCGTCTTATAAATGGCTTTTTGCGAAGGGCTTGCGAGAGCTTTTTGATGAGGTATCTCCCTTAAAAGAGGATTTTGGTGGTTGGGAAATGACTCTCGAGTTTGTGGATTATTATCTTGACGAACCAAAATACACGGAACAAGAGGCGCGGGAAAAGAATCTTTCTTACGAGGCACCGCTTCGCATCAAGGCGCGCCTCACAAACAAAAAGACAAAGGAGGTGAAAGAACAGGAGATTTATCTCGGCGATTTTCCGCTGATGACGTCCCGAGGGACGTTTGTCGTAAACGGTGTCGAGCGGGTTATTGTTTCTCAGCTCATCCGGTCTTCCGGGGTCTATTTCACGAGTTATACGTCGCGCGGCAAGCGGTATTTTGGAGCGAAGATTATTCCGAACCGCGGAGCATGGATTGAATTCGAAACCGACGTTGACGGGTCAATCGGTGTAAAGATCGACCGCAAGCGGAAGATTCCCGCAACGACAATTTTTCGAGCATTCGGCCTTGTCGATGAGGAGAAAATTTTTTCGCTACTCGCGGATATCGATACCGGAGAGGTCTCGTATGTACGAAAGACGCTCGATCGGGACACGTCAAAAAATCAGGATGAGGCGTTTATCGAAATTTACAAGCGCATCCGGCCGGGGGATCTCGCGACGGCAGACAACGCCCGCTCGCTCATTACATCGATGTTTTCTTCCGAGCGCTATGACCTTGCAGAGGTTGGCCGCTATAAATTTAATCAGCGTCTCGGCCTCACAAAGGATCCGAAAAAGGTCCGCACCCTTGACAAAGACGATCTTGTAGCCGTCACGCGCGAAATCATCCGATTGAACAATGCGACCGATGGCGCTGACGATGATATTGACCATTTAGGAAATCGTCGCGTCCGGGGCGTCGGCGAACTTTTACAGAATCGTCTTCGTGTCGGCGTTGCGCGCATGTCCCGTATTGTTCGCGACAGAATGTCTACTCTGGATCCCGCGATGATTACGCCGGCACAACTCATCAATGCGCGGCCTTTTACCGCGGCGGTAAAAGAATTCTTCACATCATCTCAGCTTTCGCAGTTCATGGATCAGGTGAATCCTTTGTCCGAGCTTGAACATAAGCGTCGCTTGTCCGCTATGGGGCCCGGCGGGCTTCAGCGCGAACGCGCAGGGTTTGAGGTTCGCGACGTCCATCCGTCCCACTACGGCCGCATTTGTCCTATTCAGACCCCGGAAGGCCCGAATATCGGACTTGTAGGGCATCTTGCAAGTTATGCCCGACTCAATGACTTTGGGCTTATCCAGACGCCGTATGTGAAGGCGTCGGGCGCCCGGCTTACCAGCGAAGTCGAATATCTTGACGCGTCGTCCGAAGCGAAATTCAACATTGCTCACGCGGGTATTGTTGTCGATGAGTACGGGAATATTCTCGAAGACCGCGTTGAAGCGCGCGTCCGCGGAAATCCGGGCCTTATCGAAAAGGACAAAGTCGATTACGTCGACGTATCCCCTCAGCAGGCGATTTCAATCGGGACAAGCTTGATTCCGTTTCTTGAACACGATGATGCCAATCGTGCGCTTATGGGTTCGAACATGCAGCGTCAAGCGGTTCCGTGTGTCCGGCCCCAGGCACCGCTCGTAGGAACGGGCGTTGAGACGCGTGCGGCTCGCGACTCGGGCCGCGTGATTCTTGCCGAGGAGGAGGGTGAGGTCATCTTCTCCGACGCTCGGGAAATAGTTGTGAAAGAAAAGACGGGCAAAGCGCGGCGCTACGACCTTTTGTCGTTTTTGCGAACAAATGCATTCACCGCGATTCGTCAGCGGCCGCGGGTTGCGGTCGGAGACAAAGTGAAAAAGGGCGATATTCTTGGCGATTCATCATCAATCGATCGCGGAGATCTTGCACTCGGTCAAAACGTCCTTGTCGGATTTTTGTCGTGGTCAGGTTGGAACTACGAGGACGCAATCATCATTTCCGAACGCCTCTTGAAGGATGACCGATTTACTTCAATCCACATTGAGGACTTTTCCATTGACGTTCGGGATACGAAACTCGGTCCCGAACTTACGACCCCCGATATTCCAAATGTCGGAGAGGAAAAACTGAAAAATCTTGACGAGGAAGGAGTTGTTCGGATCGGCGCAGAAGTGCGTTCGGGCGACATTCTTGTCGGAAAAATTTCCCCGAAAGGAGAATCGGATCTTACGCCGGAAGAAAAACTTCTGCGCGCGATTTTCGGCGAGAAGGCGCGCGACGTGAAAGATACGTCCCTGCGTCTTTCCCACGGCAAGCGAGGCCGCGCGGTTGCTGTCCAGGTGTTTGCGCGCGACAAAGGCGACAAGCTTGACGCGGGCGTCATCAAGCAGGTTCAGGTTGACGTTGCGCAGATGCGGAAAGTCGCGGTAGGCGATAAGCTCGCGGGCCGGCACGGCAACAAAGGCGTCATTTCAAAAATTCTTCCGGAAGAGGACATGCCCTACCTCGAGGATGGGCGTCCCCTTGATATGATTTTAAATCCCCTCGGCGTCGCGTCCAGGATGAACCTCGGGCAGGTTCTTGAAACGCATCTTGGCTGGGCGGCGCACGAGCTCGGGTACCACGCGGTTGTACCGGCGCTCAATGGGGTCTCCGCAGAGGAAATCCGTGGAGAGCTTGTGAGTGCCAATCTCCCGGAGGACGGAAAAGTGCATCTCTATGACGGCAGGACCGGAGATCGGTTCAATCAAAGGATTACCGTGGGCTACATTTATATAATGAAGTTGATTCACCTCGTCGAGGACAAGATCCATATGCGCTCCATAGGCCCCTATTCCCTTATTACGCAGCAGCCCTTGGGCGGGAAAGCGCAATTCGGAGGACAGCGTTTCGGCGAGATGGAGGTATGGGCGCTTGAAGGGTATGGCGCCGCGCATACGCTCCAAGAAATGCTTACGATAAAATCAGACGACGTCTTGGGACGCGCCGCAACATACGAAGCAATCATAAACGGAGAGAAAATAAAAAAGCCGAATATTCCGGCGTCTTTCAATGTCTTGATCAATGAGTTGAAAGGGCTTGCACTCAACGTCGATGTGGTGAAGAAGGAAGAGCCGTCGGACGACGGAAGAACGCGAGAAGTTGCAGTCGGCGAGGTGAGAAAGACACGGATGCACGAACGGATAAAATAAGTTGGGCTCGCTGATATGTTTTCTCGACACGTGAATTTTTTCCAGTCGCTAAGTCGCCTTTGGCGACCGCGATCCCGGCGGCAAAGCCGCCTAGGGACGAAAAAATTCACTAAGGGGTCGCAAAATTTTCTCC
>Ga0209514_10007041_pt1 | contig 13446 bp, 9 predicted proteins | sample Subgrocontami58m_FD_187452 | JGI IMG/M metagenome (GOLD analysis project Ga0209514, IMG submission 187452) | Subsurface groundwater microbial communities from S. Glens Falls, New York, USA - GMW37 contaminated, 5.8 m (SPAdes) (version 3) | ecosystem: Environmental > Aquatic > Deep subsurface >...
AAGAAGCTCTTTACGGAGATACCGATTGTAGTAATATTATTGCACAGCTAAAAAATTTAAAGGCGCCTGCCGAGGCCGTAGATCAAGCGGTGCGAATTTTTATCTCAAAAGTAGGTATAGCTGTAGCGGCTTATTCTATATTAAAGTCAGCCGGCTTGGAAGTTAAAATAGCTATTTCCGCAAAAGATGTTTTTTTGATAGTTTTGGGAGAGGAATGTTTATTTATTGACCTCGCATTTAATATGTGCGAGAAGATAAAACTGGCAGACTATTATGATCAAAAGGGCAGTTGGCTGGTTTTGAAGACTAAACATTATATTTTACCGCAGGATTTTATAGTATTAAGCAAGAAGCTTGAACAAGGTAAATTACATAAGGATGACTTAAGCCAAGTGGGGCAGTTATTACATCTAAATTATCCGTATATTGGGATGCCTGATAATTTAAGTTCGAAAGGTTTATTGCATTTAGGATTCGCAGAGTCTTATGTTGCTTTAGGGAGATTAGCTAAAGCAATAGAAGAATTTAATGCCGCATTTAGTCTCATGCCAGATTCTTTTCAGGCATATGCTGATTTAGGAGTAATTAAATTTAGAGCGGGTAAATATAGGGATGCGTTAAAAGATTTCAGGAAATCTGTTATCTATAATCCTCATGATGTTGCGGCAAATTTCGCATTGGGGCTTACATATTATAAACTAGGCGAAATGAAGGCGGCGCGGCAGATATTTGAAAAAACTCTTAATTTAGAACCCAGCCATATAGGCACGCATAAATATCTTTGCAAAATTCTAGGGGATTCTGATGAGGCATCGATGCATCAGTTAATAGCTCAAGATTTACAAAGGACTAAAATGGGGCTACAGGAATCTGCCTCTAATATAAAGAAAGCTGAAGCAGCAACTAAGTCTACGGGGTTACGTATTAAGGCTATAAGAAATCCTGATTTTGATAAAAAAGATGGTAAGGCCAGTTCCGCCCTAACTGCTGATGTGGCAAGGGTTAACCGCATTTTTGCGCCAATTAAACCCGAAGGGTTTGCCCAAGGGTTAGCTTTGTGGCGGGGGTTAGTTTTACCGACGAGAAGACTGGAAACTTCGTTCGCCAACTTTGTTGGCGAAATTAAGGCTATTCCTTAACGAAGTTTCCGTGGTTAGGAAAATATAAAATACCTTCCTAACCATAAAAAAAGCTTTATTAAAAATTTATTAAGAAATGTTGCAAATTCTAATAATAAGCATTATAATAATGTCAGCATATAGATTGGCTGATAAGGAGAGGGGGTGAATACATGGACGACAGGAGAGTCTTCGCTCGTTTTGGCGTGGAATTTCCTTTAAGGTTTATTGACTTAAGGGAAAATACGGAGGGGATAGCGCAGGTTCAAGATGTAAGCGCTAAAGGAGTCGGGTTCTTGGTAAGGCAGAATTTAAGGACGCATACGCCTTTGGAGATGTGGCTAGAGATCCCGGACAAAAAGGATGCACTATATGCAAGAGGCGAAGTAGTCTGGTCCAAGGAGGTTGAGCCCAATCAATATCATGTAGGGGTTAATCTGGAAAGAGCAGATTTGATGGGCTTATCGCGGGTTTTAAGAGTGATGAAATAAGCTATAAAAACACCTTGACCAGCTTGGAAAAATATGCTAAATTTTAATATTCCGCTTTTCTAGTCTTGATAAGGCGGGATAGAGGTTTTTTACACAACTAGTTATCTTTAAATTAGTTTTGTTTCTGTCTTATTAGAAAGATTGCTTCTTCGCCTGTGGCGGATCGCAATGACACTGTACTAATACTATTTGGGAGGATGGATGAAAATCGGCTTAAATAAGTTTTTAGTGGCATTGGTAGCTGGTAGTTCTTTATTGTTAGCGATAACCGGTTGTGGAGTAAAAAAAGATTCAAGTAAAGTTACTTTAAGCGTTTGGCACTGGATGACCGATCGCGAAGCTGCCTTACAGGAATTAGCGAAACGGTATGAAGCTAAAACTGGTGTCAAAGTTAATTTTGAATTGTATGCCCCCTCCGATGCTTATTCCCAAAAAGTACGCGCCGCAGCCCAAGGCGCCAATCTCCCCGATGTTTTCGGAATCCTCGGCGAAAAAAGAGATTTTGCTTCCTTTATCAAAGCAGGTTTTATTCTAGATTTAACTCCTTATATGGAAGAAAATGACGCGGCTTGGAGAAATAGTTTTTTTGCCAAAGCTTTAGCAGTCAATGAATTTAACGCGGACAATAGCTATCAAGTGCAGCCGGGAGTTTATGGCGTTCCACTTGATGTTATGACTATTGAGATGCTTTATAATAAAAAATTATTTAAAGAGTTGGGGCTTAATCCGCGCAAGCCTCCGGTGACTTTCCAGGAATTCCTAGATATAGGTAAAAAGATTAAACAGGCTAATATGCAAGGCTTGGTTTCGGGTTGGGGCGAGGTTTGGATGATCGATTGTTTTGCCAGTAATTATGCCTTTAATATTATGGGTAAGGATAAGGTTCTGGCCACCATCCGTGGCGAAGTTTCTTATGCCGATCCGGACTGGATTAAAGTTTTAAATCTTTTTAAAGAGATGCAGGAGTCCGGTGTATTTGCTACGGGATTGGTGACGATGATTAATAAAACCGCCGAGCAGCTTTTTGCCAATGATCGCGCGGTTTTTGCTTTTAATGGTTCTTGGTGTGTTAATGTTTATAGAGGGATGAATCCGAATTTAGATTACGCGGCCATGCTTCCTCCGCGCGTCTCCGAAGTCAATCCGATGGCGATTTGGGGCGGGGCAGGCTCGTCTTTTATGGCCAATGCCCGTTCAAAAAATAAAGAAGAGGTAGTAAAGTTTTTAAAGTGGCTGACCGATCGCGACCAGCAGGCGTATTTATCCGAGGTAACTAATAACCTGCCGGCAAATAAAAATTGTTTGAACAAGATTCCGGAAATCTTAGCGCAGTTCGCAGACGATATGGAAGTAACCACGCATCCTAATGTTTGGGGTGTTTCTGAATTTCCTGCCGTAATTGAAGCGCTGGATAAAGGGATACAATCAATTATCATCGGCGAAAGAACTCCGGAACAAATAGCTTCCGAAGTTCAGAGAATCAAGGATCGTGAGCTCGCCAAAAAACGCAACAAGTAGTAAATGAAACTAAAATCAACTCTGGAGAACTACGTTTTTGTTCTCCCTGCAGTAGTAATTTTCAGTATCTTCTATGTCATCCCGTTTATCTGGGTTTTCCAGCTAGGGCTATATGACTGGGACGGGATTATGCCTACGAGGACCTTTGTGGGCTTAAGCAATTTCCAAGAAATCTTAACCGATAAAATTTGGTGGCAGTCAATGTTAAATGCCAGTTACATTACTGTGATTGCCTTGGTTTTCCAGAATGCTTTGGCGTTTTTATTGGCCTGGGCCTGTGACCGCGAGATTCGCGCGAAAAATTGGTATCGGGTAATCTTTTTTATTCCGCCGGTGCTTTCAGAAGTGGTTGTGGGTTTGGTTTGGAAATGGATCCTAGACGGTAATTATGGCCTGCTTAACGGCTGGCTTAATGCCGTAGGGCTTTCTGGTTGGGCGCATAATTGGCTATCGGACCCGAATTTAGCTTTGACAACGGTATCGGTTGTGCATTGTTGGAAAGGTTTTGGCTGGGGATTTTTAATTTTCTTAGCTGGATTACAAACTATCCCTCGCGAGCTTTATGAAGCCGCGCGCGTTGACGGGGCAAACGCTTGGGTCGCTTTTAAGAATATAACCATACCAATGATGATTCCAGTCGCGGTTTTAGTCGCGATATTAACAATCCTGGGCACTATGCAAGCCTTTGTTTTAATTATTGCCATGACCGGCGGCGGCCCGGCGTATCACACCCAGGTTCCCGTGTTAAGGATCCTTGGCTCGATACAGGGTTCATCAAGATTTGGTTATGCCTGCGCCCAAGGCATTGTTTTTGGTGTTGTGCTGATTATAATTTCTTTTGTTCAATATCGTTTTTCACGCTCCAGGAAATATTAAATTATGAAAACCAGTGCTTATTATAAAAGCAAAAAAGTTGCGATTAATCTTTTAGTGCATCTTTTCCTGATTTCGGTGGCGATTACTTGTATTTTTCCTTTAATATGGATGATTGGCTCGAGCCTTAAGACCCAAGAGACAATTTTCCGGGATATGTCGCTGATTCCGCATAAACTTCATTTTGAAAATTATTATTTGGCCTGGACGGAAGGCGGCTTCGGTAAATATTTCTTAAATAGTATTTTTTATACGGTATCGGTAGTTTTTGGGATTATTATTATTTCTTCTATGGCGGCTTACGCTTTTTCGCGGCTTAAGTTTCCGGGAAGAAATATTTTATTTGTGATGTTTATGGCGGCGATGATGATTCCTATCCCGGGAAGTTTTGTTCCGCTTTATATTTTATTAAATAAACTACATTTAAGAGATACGGCCATCGGCTATATTTTATGTATGGTTAATGTGGGCCTGTCGACTAGCATATTTTTGCTCAAGACTTTCTTTGATAAGATGCCTAAGGAGTTAGAAGATGCCGCGCGCATCGATGGTTGTTCAAAATTAGGTATCTGGTGGCATGTCGCGCTTCCTTTGGCTAAGCCGGTGTTAGCTGTAGTCGTAGTTTTTAACGCGCTTAATGTTTGGAATGAATATATTTTAGCTTTGATTATTTTCGATAATCCGCATTTAATGCCTTTACAGGTAGGCTTAGCTAGATTTGGGGGCGAGTTTATTACGCGTTATCCGCTTTTAATGGCTGGCCTGACGATTACCGCCTTACCTATTATATTAGTGTACATATTTATGCAGAAATATATTGTTAAAGGTGTTACGCAAGGAGCAGTGGTTGGATGAAAAAAGTTATTGGGTTATTGCGTTATTGGGTTATTGCGTTAATCGTGGCAGGCCCTACCTACTACCTACTACCTACTGTCTACTCGCAAGATAAGCCGACTTCCGGCGAGTTGGTGGAAAAATCTTGGCATGCGCATGGGCAGAAAAATGTAGAAGAAGCTTTTAAATATACTCAAGCAGCAATTGATTTATATAAAGATGCTGCCGAGCAAGAGCAAGCTTCTTTAAAAGCCTTTCCTAAGAATAAGCCTGATATCGAAGCGGTGCAGGCTTTAAACGATGTCGCCACAGCTTATTTTATTCAAGGGGAATCTTTTCGCGACCAGGGTAAGAGTGAGGAAGCGATTAAAGCTTTTAAATCCGTCTTGTATCATTATTGTTATGCTCAAGCCTGGGATCCCCGCGGCTGGTTTTGGAAAGTAGCTAAAGTTGCCCGGGAAAGCATTGTTAAATTAAGCCCTAACGAGGCTTTGCCTGTTTCGCCTTGTGGAGATATGGAAGAGGCTAAACCAGAACAGAAAATTATCGTTAGTCAAATTCCCACAAAAATAGTTTTGTATGATTCCGGTAAGGAAGATTTCGTCAATTATGCTAAATACGGTGAGTTTAAAAATGTCGGTACTAAAGAATATCAATATGTGGTTAAGGATCAGGATGGTTTAAGTCAGGCAGTAGGCGAGGGCATCTATCCGAATACAGCTTCTGTTAGATGGGATCCGGAATTTAAAAAGGCGCGCGAGGAAAAACGCCTCGAGGGTTCGCATTGGGATTTTATTCATTCTCCAGATTTAGAAGCTGCCTTTTTAAAATGGGCAACGGCTTCAGAACCGACCGGGGTAAGATTATTTTATACCGGGTTGGCTTTAGAAAAAGCTGGATTAATTAAACACGCGATTAAATGTTATTACGCGATTGTGGTACATTTCCCGGGGAGCTACGGTTGGACTTATTGGCATACCCCTTGGTATACGGGCCAGGCAGCAATTGCGAAAATAAACTATCTCTTACGCGAAAATCCCCAAATTGGTTATAAATTGGTCGATGCGGATATCCGTATTAATAATGGGTATGATAATGATTTAGCCAATGATATTGTAATTACCAATCCGGGAAAATTTGTGAAGGGTAATATTATGGATAAATTTAAATCTAAACCTTCCGCGGATTCCGTGAGCATTAAACGCCGCGTTGGTAAGGGCAAGGTACATCTGGTGCAATATGAGAATGGCGATTGGCAGTTGATGGTTAACGGCAAGCCCTATATAATTAAAGGCGTAACTTATGAGGCGACTAAGGTTGGTCAATCTCCGGATAATGGCACTTTAGGAAATTGGATGGAAGAAGATGCAAATCAAAATGGTAAGGCCGATGGTCCCTATGACGCCTTTGTCGATAAAAATAGAAATAATCTGCAAGATCAAAATGAGTCAGCGGTGGGTGATTTTAAATTAATGCAGGATATGGGGGTTAATACGATTAGGCTTTATCATCATCCCGCGAAAGTCGATAAAGATGTTTTGCAGGATTTATATTACAGCTATGGCATTCGCGTAATCCTGGGAGATTTTCTAGGTAAATATGCCATTGGTTCGGGCGCGCCCTGGAATCCGGGGACAGATTATAATAATGAAGAGCAAAAGAAAAAAATGCTGGATTCGGTGATTCAAATGGTCAAAGAGTTTAAGGATGAACCGTATATTTTATTTTGGTTGTTAGGTAATGAGAATGTTTATGGTTATGGGTGTAATGCCGATAAAGATCCCGATGCTTTTTTTAAATTTGCCAATGAAGTCGCCCAGGCGATTAAATTGATTGATCCAGATCATCCGGTGGCGATTTGCAGCGGTGATGTTATTTATCTAGATAGATTTGCCAAAAATGCGCCCGACATTGATATCTTTGGTACTAATGCTTATAGGGGCGGATACGGCTTTGCTTCTTTTTGGAAACAAGTTAAAGAATTAGCTGATAGGCCGGCGTTCATTACGGAATATGGCTGTCCGGCTTTTTATGAAAGTAAGAATTTAGAAGAAGGTGAATTTTATCAGGCCGAATATCACCGCGCAGCCTGGGAAGATATTCAGAGGAATATGGCTTTTCATGGCGGCGCTGGTAATGCCTTAGGCGGAGTAGCTTTCGAGTGGCTAGATGAATGGTGGAAGGCTTATGAGCCGAGTGTACACGATACTAAGCCATTATGGGCGGGGCCCTTTCCCGATGGTTATATGCATGAAGAGTGGCTGGGTATTTGCGGCCAGGGTGATGGAAAGAATAGCCCTTTCTTAAGAGAATTAAGAAAGACGTATAGTACATATAAAAAACTTTGGAAATAAAGGTTAGGCCCCGCCAAAAAACGGCGGGGCTCAATTCGTTACTGAAATAACACCAGGCTCATTGAGGAGGAGAAAGGAGACTACAACTAGGGTTTATGCTTTTGTTAGGTGATAAAATAATGTATATTATTTAGGTATTTGAATAATTTAATAACAAGCAAAGGGAGGTGTTCGTATGAAGAAGTTAGCAATAGTGTTGGCGGCATTAGCAATAATGTTGCCAGTTTGCGCTTTTGCCCAGGAGGCAGTTGTTGCTCCCGCGGCTACAGAGGCGCAGGCAGTAGTAGTTAAGCCTAAGGAATTTGTGGTTTACACCGATAAAGGTGCTAAAGATAATCACTATGTTCCTTCAGGATGGATGGGTGATTTTGGCGACGTAAAACTGAATGATCAGTCCGCGGATAGCCCGCACACTGGTACAACCTGTATCCAGGTTATTTACTCGGCTAAAAAAACTCAAGGTCAAGGTTGGGCAGGTGTATATTGGCAAAATCCTCCGAACAATTGGGGGACGAAAAAAGGTGGTTTTGATTTAACCGGAATGACTAAGCTTTCCTTTTGGGCGCGCGGCACCAAGGGCGGCGAGATTTTACAAAAATTCACCGTAGGTGGGATCAAGGGTAATTATCCGGATACCGCGACGATAGAATTTGGTCCGGTGGAATTAACTGACAGCTGGAAAGAATATAGCATTAACCTTGCCGGTAAAGACCTTTCTTATGTCTCTAGCGGTTTTGGTTGGGTAATTACTGCGGATCAGAATTCTGAAGGCGCTAGCTTTTATCTAGATGATATTAAATTTGTCGAAGATAAAGAAGTCAAGCCGGAAGGCAAGAAACAGGAAGCAGTTCCTTTCTATATCTATTCTGATCGTTCCGCAGCCAGCAATCATTTCATCCCTTCAGGTTGGATGGGTGATTATGGTGATTTAAAGTATGATGGTGCTTCTAAAGAAGATCCATATCTAGGCGATAGCTGTGTCAAAATAGTCTACAGCGGCAAAGCAACTCAAGGCGCGCGCTGGGCTGGTATGTATTGGCAGAATCCCGCAAATAACTGGGGTACAGTTGATGCCGGGTATGATCTTTCTAAGGCGACAAAACTTTCCTTTTGGGCGCGCGGCGTAAAAGGCGGCGAGAGGATCGAAGAGTTTAAGATCGGCGGAATTATGGGTGAGTATTCTGATTCAGATAGCGCGGCCATCGGCCCGATTATCCTGAATAAGGAATGGACCCAATATAGCATTGATCTTAAAGGTAAAGACCTATCCTATATTATTGGTGGTTTTTGCTGGTCGACTAATCTTGATGTGAATCCTGAAGGCGCAACCTTCTATCTGGATGAAATCAAGTACGAATAAATCAATGTTTGGTAAAACTACGGGCCGTAAGTTATTTTTGCTTACGGCCTGTAGTTTATTTTTCTTTAGCTCTATTCTGGGCGCTAGCTTCCGGCCTAAATCCAAAGTATATATTAAGAAATTAAGAGACAGCCGTTATCAGCTCATCGTTGACAAAAAACCCTATATCATTAAAGGTGTTTGTTATAACCCTATCGCCGTAGGCTCTAATCATGAATATGATTGGTGGTCGGATCCCGCTAAACCCTGGGTTGCCGACGGTAAGCTTATGCAGGCGATGGGCGTAAATACAATTAGGCTTTATCAATCTCATGAACATAAAGAAGAAGTTAAACAGGTAATTAGGGATTTATACGAGCTTTACGGCATCCGTACAATTATAGGCAGCTGGTTAGGTTTTTGGGAATTCCCTGCGCCATTCTATGGAGATAAGGCTTTCCAGGATAGGGTGAAAAGCGAAGTTTTGGAGATGGTTAATCTTTGTAAAGATGAACCCGGGATTCTTTTTTGGGTTTTAGGAAATGAAAATAATTATTCTTTCTCTGGCCAGGTTAATCCCTGGTCAACCGATGAAATAAGCAAAGAGCCGGATCCGCAGAAACAAAAATATATGCGCGCGAAGATTTATTATTCTTTTGTTAACGCTTTGGCTAAAGAAGTACATAAAGTAGACTCCCGGCATCCGGTAGCCTTGGGTAACGGCGAGTTAGTCGGTTTAGAAGTGGCCAATGAAGTTTGTCCGGATATAGATTTAGTGGCTTGTATTATTTACCGCGGGAAAAATTTCGGGCCGCTCTTTAAATCTTTAAAGACTACCTTTGACCGTCCGATTGCGATTGTGGAATTCGGCGCAGATGCTTATGATGCGTATTTAGGTAAAGAAGACCAAAATATGCAGGCTTATTTTTTAGAGTACCAATGGCATCAGATTTATGAGAATCTTGCTGACTATAAGGAAGGTTCCGGTAATTGTCTTGGCGGCACAATTTTCGAGTGGACAGATGAATGGTGGAAACGTGATGAGGCTAATCCCGACAGCTGGAAAATCCACGATACAGAGTCTAATTGGTCTAATGGAAGTTATTATTTTGATATTAGGGCTAAGGATAATAAGAATATGAATGAGGAGTGGTTTGGCGTTGTAGGAATTTCCCCGGAATTAGAGAATGGCTTAAATAAGCGCACACCGCGTAAAGCCTACTATGTAATCAGGGAATTTTGGAAGAATCCTGCCGAAAAGCTAAAAATTAAACGCATCAGATAATTATTTAAGGTGAGAGAAAATGAAAAAACTAATTTCAATTTTATTATTAATACTTTTTATAACTCCTAATTTATCCGCCAAAGACGAAGAAAGACTAGTTAATTTAACTAAGCAGATTATTGAAGCTAAGTCTGATACTGACCTTACATCGTCCTTTGAAGAGTTAAAGGAGCTCTATTTTAAAGAGAATAAACATAGTGAATTTGTGGATTTACTAAAATCTCTGGTGGATAAAAAGAAGGGTGTTGAGCCTTTAATTGATTATTATGCGGCCTTAAGCCGTTATACACAGTTAAGGCATTTGGAAGAGTCGCAGGCCTGGGAAGAATATTTTAATAAGGGCGAGTCGTATCGTGAAGAAATTACTTCTGGTTTGAAAAAGACTATCGAGGCTACCAAACCTAATGAGATTTTGCATCTTGACGCGCGTTTTCTCGCATGGCAGTTTCATAAAACCCAAGAAGATGTTTTAGCGGATCAGGCATTATCTGAATTGGTAAGCTCAAGCTTAGAATACGCCAAGACGACCAAGGACACGAAGGTAATTAAGGGGATAGCGGATAAGCTTATGCTTTTAGGCGAAAAAGGCCGGGCCCAGGAATTATATAATGTTTATGTGGAGCGAATCGTAGATTCAGATATGAAAAGCGAGGAGTTAAAAGAGATCGCCCTAGGGTTTTATAAAGAGGGGAATTCAAGGCTCGCGGAAAATTTATACGATTTATACATAGATCGGATTATTAAAACCCATAAAGAGAAAGCTATTCCTTTAATGGTTGAGATTGCTAAACAATTCGCAATTAGTGATAAGCCGGATAAAATGCAAGATGCTTTTTATGCGGAAAAAGTTTTTAAGCGGGTAGAGGATTTAGGTAAGGCCCAAGCCTTTGATGAAAGGTTAGCTTATCTGCGCGCGTTTAATATGGAGAAAGCTAAAGATTACAAAGCAGCTAAAGATTTATATCTTGCTTTAGTGCAGAATTTCCCCGAGACTTCATATTTCGATGAGGCAATTTTTAAGGTAGGCATTATTTATACGTATGCTTTAAGGGATATTAAAAATGGAAAGGTGTATTTTGGAAAATTAGCGCAAAAAGAAACGATAAGCGCGCAGGTAATTTCTAGTTTTTATCAATTGGGGGTATTAAGTCAATGGGAAGATGATTTAGGAAAGGCTAAAGAATTTTACGGTAAAGTATTTGAAAAAGCGAAAACTGATTTTCAAGATACGGTTGAATTAGCCAGAGAAAGAACCCGAGAAATTGATGAGACAAAAGCTTTAGATTACAATCTTAAAACCTTTTTAGATGTATCATTAAAAGAATATAATTCGACTTTTGATATGAGTAAGGTTTGGTTAGATGTTTCACTCTACCGGCTAAAAAAAGAGCAAGAAGTTAGAGTAATGTCGAATGCGATTTTGCCGGAAACTGGATGTATGTCAATTGAAGCACAATATCTTTGGTCAGGCCATTTAGGGACTACTAAACCTACAACCAAAGACCCCGAATTTACCACTACGCATAAGTACTCCGCCAGTAAAGAAATCAATCTAGTCGTAGTCACTCCTAGGGGAGTTGTTGACCGTAGCTTAAGCATTTTGGACATAGATTAGATTGAGATTGGACATTTTAAAACGCCTTTATTCTAGATTGGACATTATAGGGGACAGCGACTTTTTACAAAAAGTCGCTGTCCCCTAGATACTGGTGTCCTCTAGAGATAGCACAGGCTTTAAACTTCCGCTACATAAATGAAAAGGTCGCTGTCCCCTAAGGTATATGCGGGGACACCCTTAGCTTTGGTTAGTTGGGTGTCCCTAAGATAAAAAATGGGTGTGTAAACTTGACAAATTGCACAAGATATGGCATACTTACTATGGAGTTAGAAAAATAGTTCTCTAGAAAATTGAAGCAAGTTTTACGATAATAGCAAACTATCCGAAAGGGTAGGGCGCAAAGCTCAAAGAACCTAAATTCCTTTTTATGGGAATATGGTAGTCAGCTGCCGAAAAAAGCAAATGACTGTATCACCATGAACCCGTTCTAGAAATTTAGAACGGGTTTTTTTGTGGAGAGCTTAAGCCCTATTTCTTTTGGATTGAAAAAGAAGTAGGGCTTTTTATTTTATAGGATTTCTAGGAGAGAGAAATGGAAAATATAATTACCAAGACTAAAGAAATTGAAAGATTAAGGACAGTAACATTCTTGACCCGAGCGCAAATTGATTTTCTGGATAAGCTGGGTAAGGATGCGCTGTTTTTACGCGGCCTGAAATTATCGCGCGCGCAAATTTTGTCGCAGTTAGTGAATCTCTTAATAGATTTAAAAATTGATATTAACAAAATAGATTTAAAAAAAGAAAGTTTAGAAGAAGGAATTTTAGAAACTATCAACAAAAATTTTTCGGGGAAGAAAAATGAAGACAAAAACTCTTCTATCTAATATAGGAATTATCATTATGTCCCTGGGGGTAGTATTGGGCTCTCTTGCTGGAGAGGCTTTTTGCTTACCCGAGCTGGATCAAATAGATGCCGGCTCGGTAAGCATAAGCTATCCAGATGCCTCGACCATGAAGATCGAGGCATTAGATAATAAGGCGATTGTTAATTATAAAAGTTTTAATCTAGCGCAAAATGAGTCGATGATTGTAAGCCTGCCGCAGTCAAACAGCGAAATTTTAAATCGCGTCACCGGCAATACTGCCAGCTCTATATTAGGTAATATTACTTCTAATGGTATATTTATATTAATTAATCCTAATGGGATTAATATAGGCGCCAGCGCGATTATTAATGCCGCCAGTTTCATTGCTTCAACCCGCGATATAACCAATGCTAATTTCTTAAATTCTAAATATATCTTTGAAAAAATGTCCAAAGAGCAGATGGATACCTTGCTCTTAAATAAAGGTAATATAAATGTTAGCAGGGGTGGCTTTGCCGCTTTAATTGGCGGGGCAATAGAAAACCAGGGTATGATCATTGCTAATCTAGGTACTATTGCTATGGCCGCTGGAGATATGGTTACTTTGGACATTTCTGATAATAACTTAATTTCTGTAGCTATTGATCGAGAAACCGCGGATACGATTTATGATGCCAATGGCAATCCGGTTACAGACCAGCTTAAGAATATTGGTACACTTAAGGCAGATGGCGGGGTAGTTTTGCTGAAAGCGGAAAGCGTAACTGATATTTTTGATAAAGCGATTAATTTGGAGGGTTATGTTCAGGCTAATAAAATGGAAGAAAAAGACGGCTTAATTAAGATCCTTACTACGAAAAATGTTTTAGTTAATGCCACTGTCGCGGCCAGCAAGGTTGAAATAGGTAAGGTTGGCGAAGCGATCCCCGCTAATGTTAATTTAAACAGCGGCTCGATTGTAGCGGAAAAAACCGTTACTGTCTTAGCTAATAATAATATTAAATCTAATATTAATATTACTGCGGGAGGCGATATTAGGCTATACGCGGATTATGATGGCGATGGTTTTGGCGAATTTAGCCAATCCGCAGGCCTAATTTATGCTCAAGGCAGCGCTAATATTTATATTGATGGTTCAGGCTCTATGGGCCTAGGTACAATTAAAACTGATCTAGGCTCTATCTATATAGGTACACAAAGAGCTCCAG